>Ga0233451_10000998_pt1 | contig 27850 bp, 24 predicted proteins | sample 011ome_29_FD_183052 | JGI IMG/M metagenome (GOLD analysis project Ga0233451, IMG submission 183052) | Coastal salt marsh microbial communities from the Groves Creek Marsh, Skidaway Island, Georgia - 011504CT (spades assembly) | ecosystem: Environmental > Aquatic > Marine > Intertidal zone >... | reverse complement strand
GACCAGTGCCGCAATGACGGCGAATAGCGGTGCGAGGTTGCCGATGGCCCCGGACACATAGGGCCCCATCAACCGGTTGGCCTCGAATGTCAGCAGCGTGATCATGCCCGGAAAGAAAATGCCAACGACGGCGAACAGCAGCACGGCATCCCCGTCCCACCCGCTGAAATCGGCAAGAAACGGCGCGCCGCCCCAGAACACGAGCGCGGCCATCGGCATGCTGAAAGTGGCCCCCAGCGCAGGCGTCATGTCGCGCAGGCCGAACTGGGTGATCACCAGACCAAGACCGAACAGCGACGCGGAGCCGAGGGCAAACGCCCAAGCCTCAATTGGCATTTTGAATTTCCCTGTTGGAATGATTCCTGTAGCGGCGTTTCTACCCGGTTCGGGTCACCCGCGCGAGGGTAAGGACGTCAATATTGTCTGCACCTGCCCGCAGCAGCGGACGGATACAGGCAGTCAGTGTCGCCCCCGTGGTCATCACGTCATCCACCAGCAGAATCCGCGCATCCCTGATATCGTCCATCCGGCTGTCGCGAACCGCGAAGGCGCCTGCCACGTTGCGTTCACGCTGGGACCGGTTCATCCGTCCCTGGCTTGGCGTCGCTCGGATGCGGCGCAAGGCATCAACCGCCACCGGCACACCTGATTGCCGCCCCAGCGACTGCGCCATCAGCGCGGCCTGATTGTACCGCCGCGCGATCAGCCGGCGGCGGTGCAGCGGCACCGGTACGAGGAGATCGGCGTCGGCCAGCAATTCGCCGCCTGCCCGCGTCAGCCATTGCCCCCAGGCGGTCGCAGCATCGGTGCGGTCGCCATGCTTGAAAGCGAGCACCAGGCGCCGGCTCGCATCGTTGTAGATCATCACCGACCGCGCCCGGCCGTATAATGGCGGCCGGCGGGCACAATCTCCGCAGACGGCATTTTCCCCTTCGTCGTAATCGAAAGGCAGGCCGCAGCACCGGCACATCGGCGGTGCGATAAAGTCGATCCCACTCCAGCAGGACGGGCATACCGCGCCGGGATCGCCGACCAGCGCCCCGCAGCCCAGACACCGGGGCGGGAGAACCACGTCAACCACTCGGCGCACGGTACCGTGAATTGCCGCGGGTACGGCGCCGGATATATCGGCAGGCCATATCATGCCGAAACGTTAGCACGCGGGGTGACAGCCCGAAACAAAGCGGCTTATGTTCGCCGCATGACCGACGACTTCACCCTGTTCGATCGAAAAGCCGTCCGCCGCCATCGCGACCGCGCGGCGGCGGCTTTCGCCGGGCATGATTTTCTGCACCGGGAAATCGCCGACCAGCTGACCGACCGCCTGCGCGACGTGAAACGGGACTTTGCAACGGTCCTCGATATCGGGGGCGGTCACGGCACGACGACATTCGCCCCGCAGCCGGAGACACTTGTCACGGCTGATCTGTCCGAGCGATTGCTGAACAATATACCGGAAGGTCTTCGTGTATCGGCGGATGAGGAATTTCTGCCTTTCGGGGAAAACACCTTCGACCTGATCGCCTCGACCCTCTCATTGCACTGGGTCAACGACCTGCCCGGCGCCCTGGTCCAGATCCGCCGGGCGCTGAAGCCGGACGGGCTGTTTCTCGCCGCGATGCTCGGCGGCGATACGCTGATCGAACTTCGCCGCGCATTCCTGGAAGCCGAGGCGGAAACCACCGGCGGGACCAGCCCGCATACCTCGCCGGTCGCCGATGTCGCGGATGCCGGCGCGCTGCTGCAACGCGCGGGATTTGCGCTGCCGGTCATCGATACCGACACGATCACCGTCACCTATTCCGACATGTTCGACCTGATGCGCGAGCTGCGCGGCATGGGCGAAGCCAATGCCGTTGCCGCCCGCAGCCGCGCCGGGTTGCGCCGCGACACGCTGCTTGCCGCCGCCGCGCGCTACCATGAACTCTATGCGGACGCAGACGGACGCATCCCGGCGACCTTCCAGATCATCTGGATGACCGGCTGGGCACCGCACGCGGCACAGCAACAGCCGCTCCGGCCCGGAAGCGGGACCACACGTCTGGCGGACGCGCTGGAAACGGAAGAACGGGCAGCGGGCGATAAAGCCCGGCCGGGAGAATAGCTCAGGCGGCGGCGGGTATCGCCGATTCCCCGCGCGGCGGGCGATTTTCCCTGATCAGGATCGCACACACACCTGCCATCGCGGCAAGGCCGGCGGAAATCCACCACACCCATTCGTATCTTGATGTCAGATCGAACATCCAGCCGCCGCTGACGACCCCGATCGCCGCCCCCATCGAATGCCCGCCGAACAGCAGGCCGAGGGTCAGCCCGATGATGCGGACGCCGATATGCGTCGCCACAATATTGGCGATCACGGGAAAAGTGCCGAAATTCAGGATGCCGAAGATCGCGGCGAAAACAAACATCACGCTGATATCGACGGAAATGAACATCAGAAGGACAAAAGTGAACGCCCTAAAAAAGAATATGCTGGCCAGCAGGCGCGACCGGTTCACATGGTCGGCCATCCACGAGAAAAGGATAACGCCGGCGAGATTTCCAAGACCGTGAACTCCGTACGCCGCAGAACCCTCGATCAGGGTGAAGCCGCAGGAAATCGCGTAAGGGATGAAATAGACATCGATCACGCCGGCAGTCGTAAAGCCGCACATCGTAAACGCCGCCAGCAGCAGCAGGAACGTCCGGTTTGCAAAGAGCAGTTTCAGGCGATCCGCCAGGGTGTCGTCAACGGTGTGCGTCGCCGACTGACCCGGATCGTCCGGGTTGGACAGGGGCGGTTTAAACCGGAGGTATACGAGCACGGCAAATCCCGCGAGCAGGACGGCCATTATCTGATACGAATCGCGCCAGCCCAGTGCCGCGATCATCGTGCCGAACAGGGAAAGTACCGGCAGTTGCCCGCCCGTCGCGCCGGACACCGCGACACCGATCGCGAGGCCGCGATATTTGACGAAATAGCCGGATACGGCGGCCGTCACCATCGGGATAGAAACCGATGCCCAGCCGATGCCGCCGACGACACCGAAAAACAGATAATAATACAGCGATTCCGATACGTAGGAGGTGCCGCCGATACCCGCCGCCAGCGCGATCAGCCCTGCAGCGATCACCCGTCTTGCGCCGTACCGGTCCATAATGTTGCCGGCGACGGGCGAACCGAGCGCCATGATAAGCAGCACGATGGATGCCCCGGCGGACGATTCCGCCGCCGTCCAGCCAAGCTCCGATTGCCAGAACGGCAGCACCATGCTGACCGACGACCGCGCACCGAACGTAAGCGCCATGGCAACAAAGCAGATCGCAACGACGATCCAGCCCCGCTTCATATTGGTCTCGGCGATACCCGTCATCGCGGCAGGCGGCGGGTCAGGCGGCGACGGGCATGCCCGCCCGCTCCGTATTGCGCGTCTCGCGGATCATCCAGCTGACGACCGCTGCGATCAGGGCAAGCGCAATCGACGCGATCCAGACCCATTTATAGCTCTGGAAGGCATCGAAGAAATAGCCGCCCATGAACGCGCCGACGGCCGCACCGGCGGAATGACCGGCGAACAGCAGGCCAAGGGTCAGCCCCATCACGCGGACACCGATATGCGTGCCGACGATGCTCGCCAGCACCGGCATGGTGGAATAGTCGAAAATCCCGAACATGATGGCGAACAGGAACAGGAGTTCCTGATTGCCGGTGATATTCATCAGGATCAGAAAGCTTAGGGCCCGGAAAAAATAGATTGCCCCCAGCAGCAGCGGGCGGTTCACCTTGTCGGCGAGATAGCCGGCGAGAATCATGCCCGCCATGTTGAACGCCGACAGCACGCCCAGCGCCGTCGCGCTTTCGAATCTCGGAAAACCGCAGGAAATCGCATAGGGGATCAGATGGACCTCAATCACGCCCGTGGTCGTGAAGCCGCAGATCACAAAGCCCACGAACAGGAGCCAGAAGGTTGAATTGCGCAGGATCAGCCGCAAACGCGCGCCGAGCGGCGATGCCTGCCCTCCGGACGAGTCATCCGTTCGGCTGGCCGGCGTTATCAGGAACCAGGCGACCGGCGCCATGGCCATGACCAGCAATCCGAACCCGGCGAAACTGTAGCGCCAGCCGATCCATCCGATCAGCGCCGCCAGAAGCGGCAGGATGACCAGCAGTCCCCCGGATGCGCCCGACGTCGCGATTCCGGTCGCAAGGCCGCGATGTTCGTCGAAAATCTGGCCGATGGTCGCCGACGCCTGGGGCGCCGCGAGCGAACCGTAGCCGAGCCCGCCGATGATGCAGAACAGGATAATGAACTGCCATTGTTCGGTCATGAGCGACGTCGCGGCAAGCGAGGCGCCGACGCATAGAAGCGCAACCGTGACCACGGGACGGGGGCCGACCTTGTCCAGCAGGTTGCCGGCAAGCGGCGAAATCAGCGTCATGAAAACCAGAACCACCGAGCCGCCGGTCGAGATGAACGTGCGATCCCAGCCGAGATCCTGTTCCCATGTCGGCATGATCATGCCCAGTGCCGAACGCGCCGAAAACACGAGGCTGAGCGCACCGAACATAAACACCACGATCAGCCAGCCCCGCGGATTGGCGCGGATGATCGACGCGAGCGATTGCGAGTCAGTTGCCATGACTATCCGGTAGCATACGCGCAAAACAAACGCACGTCCCGATATCGCCCATCACAGCCAGTCCCTCAGCATGGCGATCAGCGGTTTGTCCGCCGGCGGCATCGGATATTCCTTCAACTGCATGGGCAGCACCCATTTCAGGGCCTGGCCTTCCACCGGGGCCACCTTCCCCTGCCACTTGCGGCAGACATAAAGAGGCATCAGCAGGTGAAAATCGTCATAGGCATGGGAAGCAAACGTGAACGGCGCGAGGCAGCTTTCGACCGTATCGACGGCCAGTTCTTCCTGGAGTTCACGTATCAGCGCCTGTTCGGGCGTCTCGCCTGACTCAACCTTGCCGCCGGGGAACTCCCACAGGCCGGCCATGGATTTTCCCTCCGGCCGCTGCGCGATAAGCACACGTCCGTCCTTGTCGAAAAGGGCGACGGCAGCGACCAGAATGATCGGAAGGTCTGACATGATCCTGCCCCGCCGACGTTCAGGCTCAGGACCGGTAATCGGCGTTGATAGCGATATATTCATGCGTCAGATCGCAGGTCCAGACCGTCGCCGCGCCCTTGCCGATCTGCAGATCGACATCGATATCGATCTCCTGGCCCTTCATATGGGCCGTCACGGGGGCTTCATCGTAACCGGCGACGACCATGCCCTTTTCGGCGACCGCTATCCCGCCGATGCTGATTTTCAGCTTGTCGCGGTCCGCTTCCTCGCCGGACTTGCCGACCGCCATGACGATCCGGCCCCAATTCGCGTCTTCCCCCGCAATCGCGGTTTTCACGAGCGGCGAATTGGCGATGGTCAGGCCGATTTTCCGGGCCGCTTTCGCGGATTTCGCGCCGGAAACGTTCACCGTCACAAACTTGCTGGCGCCCTCGCCATCGCGCACGATCTGATGGGCGAGGTCGATCATCACCTCTTCAAGTGCGGCCCGGAATGCGCGCAGCTTTGCATCGCCTGCGCTGGCGATCCTGGCATGTTTGGCAACGCCGGTCGCGAACAGGAGCGCCGTGTCGCTGGTCGATGTGTCGCCGTCCACCGTAATGGCGTTGAACGACCGGTCGGCGCCGCGGCGGATCAGCGTCTGCAGAACGGCGGCCGGAATTTTCGCGTCGGTAAAGATGAAGGACAGCATCGTCGCCATGTCCGGCGCGATCATGCCCGACCCCTTGGCGATGCCGCCGATCGTGACCTCGGTATCGCCGATCATGACCCGGCGAAAAGCACCCTTGGGAAAGGTGTCGGTCGTCATGATGGCGGATGCGGCCCCCGCCCAGTCATCCGGCCCGAGCTGATCCTTCAGCGCGCCCAGGGCGTTGCGGATCCGGTCGTCGGGCAGGACCTCGCCGATAACCCCCGTGGAGGCCACGAAAACCTGCGATTTGGGACATCCGAGCACCGACGCCACCTTGTCGACCGTGCGCTGCACGGATTTTTCCCCCGCAAGACCGGTGAACGCATTCGCGTTGCCCGCATTGACGATCAGCGCCCGCGCCCGGCCCGCTTTGGCCAAGCGCCGGTCCCAATGCACAGGCGCCGCCGCGGTCTTCGATGTCGTGAAAACGCCGGCGACCTGGGTTCCCTTTTCGAACGAGGCCAGCAGAACGTCTTTCCGCTCCTTGTATCGGAGCCCGCAGGAGCGGGCGGCGAGCAGGACGCCCGGGATAGCGGGAATATCGGGGAAGCCGGAAGGTGCCAGCGGCGAGAGCTTTGCCATCTTTTCATGATTCCGTGAGTGGAGATGCGGAACAGTTTAACGGATTAAGGGACCGGGTGGAAATCCCGTCGGCGAGCAGTGCCACACCCCCGGCCGCAGCCGGGGGTGTGAATGCGTAAAATGTTGACGCCGCTGTTTACCGGGCTGCGGGCGCCGGCTGGATACGCTTCATGCGCGGTGCGGATCCATCTGCTTCAAAACGTTCGACCTTGGCCTTTCCGGTCAGCTCCTCTACCAGCTTCTCGGCGATTTCCTGGGACATTTCCTGACCGAGACGCGCACGGCTCTCTTCAAAGCTCGGGGGCTTGGACTGGCGCCTGTCTTCCAGCTTGATCACGTGCCAACCGAACGGCGATTTGACCGCCGACTTGGTGAATTCGCCTTTCGTCAGGGCGAAAGCCGCTTCCTCGAAGGGCGGGACCATCTGGCCCTTGCTGAAATAGTTCAGGTCGCCGCCATTGGCCTTGGACGGGCCGATCGATTTCTCCGCCGCCAGTTTCGCGAAATCGGCACCGCCGGTCAGTTCCTTGATGATCGCATCGGCCTCGGCCTCGGTCTTCACCAGGATGTGGCGTGCACGGATTTCCTCCTTCGTCGGAAAACTGCCGGACGTCTTGTCGTAACGGGCCTGAAGCGCCTCTTCGGTGACCTTTTCCTCGATCGTCTTGGTAAGAAGCGCCTCTTCCAGCAGGCGTTCCGCGATCAGATCGACCCGCCGCTTGTATTCGTCGGTTTCGTGCAGCTTGTCCTGCCGCGCCTGCGCAGAGAGGATTTTGGTGCGGATCAGCTGATTGAGAATCGGCTGGTAAAGCTGGTCCATCGGCAGATTGCGATACTGTTCCGGCAACTGGCCGCGGGCGGCCTCGACATCGGAGCGCAGGATCTTGGCGCCGTTTACCGTGGCGACAACCGGATCGTCGGCAGGCTGGCCCGAAGCCTGGCCGGAAGATTGGGCAGTGACCGTGGACGCAAACATCATCGTCGCGACACACGCGGCCGCGAAGGTCGAAAATTTCATGGCAGTTTCCTTGTTCCTAGCGCGACCCGCATTCCTGACGAAGCCCGCGCCTGTTTTGTGTCGGGTCCTGTTTCGGGCACAATACCCTGCCCCACACCTAATTCGTACCAACGATCTGGAAATAACACGTTTTTCCTGGGAATCCAGCTATCTCTATGCCGTTTCGATTGACTTGAACACGGATGGTGCATATCTGTGCGGCAATTCCCATCTATGTTAGTGTCCGGTATGTTAGTGTCCGGCCGCCTCGCCCGCCGCCCCGCCGGGTTCATCGGACCAAGGATTCAGAATGTTACAGTCGATTGCAAAGCGTATTTTTGGCAGCGCCAACGATAGGGAAGTCAAAAAGCTCCAGGGTCTGGTCGCGGAAGTCAATGCGCTGGAACCGGACATTGAAAAGCTGTCCGACGACCAGCTTCGGGCGCGGACCGAAGATTTCAAGAAACGCTATGCAGACGGTGAATCCCTCGACGACATGCTGGTCGAAGCCTTTGCAACTGTCCGCGAAGCCGCGAAGCGCACACTCGGCCAGCGGCATTATGACGTTCAGATGCTTGGCGGAATGGTGCTCCATCAGGGCAAGATTTCCGAAATGCGCACCGGTGAAGGCAAGACACTGGTCTCCACCCTGCCGGTCTATCTGAATGCAATCACCGGAAAAGGCGTTCATGTCGTCACCGTGAACGACTATCTCGCATCGCGCGATGCCGACTGGATGGGCGTTGTTTTCAAATTCCTCGGACTGACCGTCGGCTGTATCACGCATGGTCTGGACAACGCCGAACGCCAGGCGGCCTATGCCTGCGACGTCACATACGGCACCAATAACGAATTCGGCTTCGACTATCTGCGCGACAACATGAATTTCCGTATCGAGGAAATGGTCCAGCGCGATTTTCACTTCGCCATCGTCGATGAAGTGGACAACATCTTCATCGACGAGGCGCGGACGCCGCTGATCATTTCGGGCCCCGCGGAAGATGCCGCCGACACCTATGCGTCGATCAACAAGGTTATCCCGAAGCTGACCGAAGCGGATTTCGAGAAGGACGAAAAACAGCGGACGGTGGTTCTGACCGAAGCCGGGACCGAACGCGTCGAGGAGATTCTCGGCGAAATGGGCATGCTCGGCGGGGAGACGCTATACGACATCACCAACGTATCGCTCGTGCATCACGTCCAGCAGGCCCTGCGCGCCCATATGCTGTTCCAGCGCGATACCGATTACATCGTCAAGGACGATGCGATCGTCATCATCGACGAGTTTACCGGCCGCATGATGGAAGGCAGGCGTTTTTCGGAAGGCCTGCACCAGGCGCTGGAAGCCAAGGAAGGTGTCACCGTCCAGAACGAGAACCAGACGCTGGCGTCGATCACCTTCCAGAACTATTTCCGGCTCTATCCGAAACTCGCGGGCATGACGGGTACGGCCATGACCGAGGCCGGCGAATTCGCCGAGATTTACGGCCTTGAGGTTGTCGAAATCCCGACGAATGTACCCCAGGTCCGCATCGACGAGGACGACGAGGTCTACCGGACCACGGAAGAAAAATACCATGCCATCATGTCTGAAATCCGCGATGCCCAGAAAAAGGACCAGCCGGTGCTGGTCGGTACGGTGTCGATCGAAAAATCGGAGATGCTGTCCGAGCTCCTGAAAAAGAACAATATCGATCACCATGTGCTGAACGCGCGTTTTCACGAACAGGAAGCCTTTATCATCGCCCAGGCAGGGCGTCCCCGCGCGGTCACGATCGCGACGAACATGGCGGGTCGCGGCACCGACATTCAGCTTGGCGGCAATGTCGACATGCAGATCGAACAGCAGCTCGCCGAAGTACCCGAGGCACAGCGCGAAGCCAAACGCGCGGAACTCACCGAAAAAGTCCGGGCGGAGGCAGCGGCGGCGAAAAAGATCGTCATGGAAGCCGGCGGTCTCTACGTGATCGGTACCGAACGCCACGAAGCGCGGCGTATCGACAACCAGTTGCGCGGCCGCGCAGGACGCCAGGGCGATCCGGGCCGCTCGAAGTTCTACCTGTCGCTCGAAGACGATCTGATGCGCATCTTCGGTTCCGAACGCATCGACACCATGCTGCGCAAGCTCGGCCTTGAAGAAGGCGAAGCCATTATCCATCCGTGGATCAACAAGGCGCTGGAAAAAGCGCAGAAGAAGGTCGAGGAGCGGAACTACGAAATCCGCAAGAACCTTCTGAAATTCGACGACGTGATGAACGACCAGCGCAAGGTGATCTACGAGCAGCGCAAGGAACTGATGGTCACCGACGATGTGTCCGAAACCGTCGTCGAAATGCGCGAACAGGCGATCGACGACATCGTCACCCGCTGCATCCCCCCGAAGGCCTATGCGGAACAGTGGGACACGGACACGCTTCACGAGGAATCGATCCGGATTCTCGGTCTGGATCTCCCGATCAAGGAATGGGCGGCGGAAGAAGGCATCGCCGACGAGGAAATCCGCGAGCGCCTGATGAAGGCATCCGCCAGCAAGATGGCCGCCAAAACCGCGAACTACGGCGCGGAACTGATGCGCATGGCCGAGAAAAGCCTGCTTCTGCAGTTGCTCGATCAGGCATGGAAAGAGCACCTGCTGGCGCTCGACCACCTTCGTCAGGGCATCGGACTGCGCGCTTACGGGCAGAAAGACCCGCTGAACGAATACAAGCGCGAAGCCTTCAACATGTTTGAAGAAATGCTCAACAGCCTGCGCGAAACCGTCACCTCGGTCATGTGCCATCTGGAACTGTCCATCGATGCCCAGGAACTGGCGGCGATGGAAGAGGCGGAGTACGCCAGCCAGGAAATGCACGAAACGCGGACGGACCCGGCCTTCGCCGATGACGGCACCAAAGGATCCGGCAACAGGGGACAGGGGATGCACCCGGCAGCCGTTATGCAGCCTGCGGGTGCCAACGTCCTGTCAGCCAGCACCGACCCGGCAGACGCGCCGCCCGGATGGGTGCTCGACAAAGGTCTCGGCCGCTGGGTCGACCCCGGCGATCCGGAAACATGGGGCAAGGTGCCGCGCAATGCAGTCTGTCCCTGCGGGTCCGGCAAGAAATTCAAACACTGCCACGGCAAGGTCTGAGCCGCCGCCGGCGACTGAAAGCTGACCGAAACCCGGATCTATCCCGGCATTCGCCCCTGCGGGTGATTACAGTCCCGCCGTATCGCCCATTTTGAGGAATTTTTCGCGCCGTTGCTGGCGAAGCACCGCGCCGTCCAGCCCCTGCAGGCTGACGAGACTGTTTCGAATGGCCTTGCCTGCCGCGGTAATCGCGGCGTCGCGGTCTCGATGGGCCGCGCCTACCGGTTCCGGAATGACCTCATCGATCACACCCAGCGCCAGCAGATCCTGCGCCGTCAGCTTCAGCGCATTTGCCGCGTCGGTCGCATGACCGCCATCGCGCCACAGAATAGATGCACAGCCTTCCGGTGAAATCACCGAATAGACCGAATGTTCGAGCATCAGAACCCGATTGGCCGCAGCAATCGCGATGGCGCCGCCAGATCCGCCTTCGCCGATCACCAGGCTGACGATCGGCACCGTCAGTTCGAGGCAGACTTCGATGGATCTCGCGATGGCCTGGGCCTGGCCGCGTTCTTCCGCCCCGATCCCGGGATAGGCGCCGGCGGTATCGACAAACGTCAAGACCGGCAGGCCAAACCGTTCCGCCAGATGCATCAGCCGCTGCGCCTTGCGATACCCTTCAGGCCGCGCCATGCCGAAGTTATGCTTCACGCGGGACTCCGTATCGTGGCCTTTTTCCTGTCCGATAACGACGACCGAGCGGCCTTCAAACCGGCCAAGCCCGCCGATAATGGCATTATCTTCCGCGTAGCCGCGGTCGCCCGCGAGGGGCGTAAAATCCGTGATCAGGCCTTTGACATAATCGAGGCAATGCGGTCGTCCGGGGTGGCGGGCGACCTGGACTTTCTGCCACGCGGTGAGTTTTGCGTAAGTCTGGCCGAGCTGGCGGTCGACCCGGGTCTGCAGCCGCTCGACCTCGTCAACGATGCTGATCTCGCCGTCGTCGCTCAGATGGCGCAGTTCTTCGATCTTGCCCTCGAGCTCGGCGATCGGTTTTTCGAAATCGAGAAATGTGTGCACGCGCGTTTCAGCCATTTTCAGATCCGTATGCCTGACAGGGGATGTACATCCTGTACCAGCGATTTGAGGCGCTGGTCCAGCACATGGGTGTAAATTTGTGTGGTCGAAATGTCGGAATGTCCAAGCATCTGCTGCACGCTGCGCAGATCGGCCCCGTTCGCAAGCAGGTGCGTTGCGAAAGCATGCCGCAGCACATGCGGCGACACCCGTGCCGGGTCGAGACCGGCCGCAAGAGCGATTTCCCGCAGCTGTTTTGCGAATCCGTCCCGTGTGACATGCCCGTCGGCGGCGCGCGACGGAAACAGCCAGGGCACGGACTTGTTCTTTTTACCCAGCAACGACTGACGCAGCGGAAGCCAGTCATCGATCGCCCGGCGGGCTTCGTCGCCCAGCGGGACAAGGCGTTCCTTGCCGCCCTTGCCGCGAACGGTCACGATCCGGCCATCCCTTGACAGCGACGACAGGCGCAGACCGACCAGTTCGGAGACGCGCAGACCCGTCGCATAGAGGATTTCGAGCAGCGCGCGCAACCGGGCGCCCCGCCATCCGCCGATCTCTCCCGCCGCCGCGAGCAGGGCGCCGACCTCGTCGAAATGCAGCACCTTCGGCAGAGGCCTCCCCAGCCGGGGCGCATCGACGGTCGAGGTGGGATCGTCCGTCCGATGGCCCTCAAGGACCAGAAAACCGTGGAACTGGCGAACGGTGGATAGTTTTCGCGCCTGTGTGCGGGCGGCGAGGCCGTCCGCCGAGAGGTCCGCGAGGAAACGGCGTACCGTTTCCGGGGTCGCAGACTCGCCGTCCTGTCCGGCACCGCCGAGGAATTCCAGATAGCGCGTCAGGTCCCGGCGGTAGGCATCGGATGTGTTTTGGGATGCGCCGCGTTCCGCGACCATCATCTCCAGAAAGGCGCCCAGGTGCCGGAATTCCGGGGTTCCCGTCAAAGGCCCGCCGCCATGGCCGTTTCCACGGCGATCCGCCGCGCCTCGGACGGCAGCCCGACCCGCCGTAGCGCCACGATCATGCGGGCGGCATCGCCCAGGCTCAGCCCCTTGTCACCAGCATCCCCCGCACCGACGGTGGCGAGCAATACGGTCCCGCCGAGCCGGAAATCCGTCGATGCCGTCTCGATGCTTTGCGTCCAGACCCCGTTCAGTCCGTTTCCATCCGCACCGGCGAACGGACGGTCGAGCAGGGACTGCCATAAATCGGCGGGCACATCCCTGCCCGTCGCTTCCAGCAGGGTATAGAAAGCCGCCGCCTGGCGGGGAGCCGCCTGCGCATCGGCCTGACGAAGCGCCTCGAACCATCGCCGCAGCCGCGCCGGATCCATAGGCACGGCACTCGCCGGCAGGGCACCCCCGGGGGTCTGCGGAGGCGCGACAGAGGCTGTCACGCCGCTGTTTCCGGTATCGTCACTTTGCGGAGCTGCATCGGACCGTTCGGCCGGCGCCCCGTCACCGGGCAGGCGGTCAGCAAGAACGGCGAGCGGCCAGAGCGCGGATTCCGCATCGCGCGCTTCTTCGATACGGTCGCTGTCGGCCGCGGCAATCGAATACCAGGCCAGCGCCCGGTCGTTGACGCCTGCCGCGAAAAGCACCCGCGCCGCGTCTTTGGCAAACCACAATAATTCTACTGCGGGTTCCAGCCCCGCGACGACAGGAACGCTGGCGCCTGAAATCTCGGCATAACCTTCGCGTTCCTTTCCAAGCTCCCACGCCCGGCGCAGAACCTCCGCCTTCGCCAGTGCAACGCTGTGCCCGGCCGCTGTTCTTATCAGCAGGGCACGTGTCCGCGGCGTCCAGTTCTCTTCCGCGGCCGAAATCGGACCGGATAATTCCGCCTTGCTGAACGGGATGCTGGAATACAGGCGCAGTATCTCGTCGCCACTGAGCGCGCCGATCCGGTGTGCTTTTTCCGCCGCGACAAGGCGAACGTCCAGCGCCGCGTTCGGCGCAAGCGCCACTGCACGCAGGACCGCCGCCCGGGAGGTCTGAACGATCTCCGCCGGGAACCGGAATCCGGCGGCCCGCATCATCGACAAATGCAACGCCGACGGGGCCGTCAGCGGGGGGCCGTCGCCAGCCTTCACGCCAGCGAGTGCATCGATAGCGGCGAAAAAGACTTTCTCGATCTCGCTTTCCCGCTCGCGAAGGAGATCCGCAATCAGTGCAGCCCGGGCATGCGCACCCGACAGGGCGAGACAGAACGCCTGTGCCTGGGACCAGTACAGGCCGGAATAATCGCGTATCGCGTTCTGGACCGCCGTGCAGGCATCGGCGTTGTTGTTTTCGAAATACAATGCTTCGATCCGGGTGCGCGCCAGCGCTTCGTCGCGCCGTTCATCCGGGGTTATTTTCAGGAGGGCGAGCGCATTGCCGATATCCCCCATCGCGAGCAGGCGGTCGACCCGCAGCGCGACGAAGCTCGCATCAAGCGGTTTGCCGACCGGCACGCTCGCCTGTGAAACAAGCAATCGCCGGGCCATATCGCGCAGGGTGGCCGAACCAAGCCCCGTCGGCATCCGCGGCATCAGGGCACGGACGACGGGCCATTGGTCGCCCCGCCAGAGGGTCAGCGGAAAACCGCCCTGATCGACGCCGATCAAGCCGATCGCGTCAGGGTCAACGGTCTCCAGCCTGTTGACCGTGATCCCCGCCTCGTCGAACGGGCGCGGCGCAACGGTGATGCCGGGCGGCGGCCGGACGACAGGGGTATTTTCCGCCGCCGGACGCGCGCCCGGCGCAGGTTCAGGTGTTTCACTGGCCGGTGCCGGTGTTTCGATCACCGGCGTCGGCCGGCGCAACTGGAGCTGGGCCGACACGGTGGAGGGCACAATAATCGCCAGTACGCACAGGCCCGCAATCGCAGGAAAGATAGCCATGCTCAGGGGGCTTGCCGGTGCCTGATCCCTAGCGCGGGAAGCGGTCATTCGGAATGGTTCTTTCGATTTCCGTCGCCGGAACGGGTATTTCCCATGTCGCGAGAAACAGCCCGCCGCCGACAAGCACCAGCAGAGCGGCGACAATAATAATGGATGCGAGTTTTTTCATGCAGGCGCGACCCTGTCCCGTTTTGTGATTCGCCGCCAGTCCCAATCGCCGACACACGACCTTCCCGGGTTAGCCATACAACTGGCGACACGAACGATATTTCGTCGTATATTCAGGAGGTAATGGATATTTGTGGCGATTTCGAGGCAGTCTACAGACTGTCGGAAAAGCTTTCAACGTCGCTCTCGGCAAACCCGCCCGGCAAGCGCGGTCTGAAAGCCGGCATTAGTATATCTTTGGCAAATACCGTCTTCCCTCATCGGCCTTGATGTCATGTCTGCGCAGAATATATCGAAAAAAGATCCCGCGAAGATCGTTTCCCCGGCTAAATCCATCGTTCTCGTCGGGCTGATGGGGGCCGGAAAAACCTGTATCGGCACACGGCTTGCCCGGAAACTCGGCATGGGGTTTGTCGATGCGGACGACGAAATCGAAATGGCGGCGGGCTGCACGATCGAGGAAATCTTCGACCAGTACGGCGAACAGGCTTTTCGCGACGGAGAACGCCGCGTGATCGCGCGCCTGCTGGAAGGCGAACCGCGTGTGGTAGCCACCGGCGGCGGCGCATTCGTCAATCCCGAGACGCGCGAGAACGTCCGCAGGAAGGGGATTTCGGTCTGGCTCAAGGCGGATGTCGACGTGCTCCTGCAGCGGGTATCGCGGCGCAATAACAGGCCCCTGCTGAAAAACGGCGACAAACGCGAGACCCTGGAACGGCTGATCGACGAGAGATACCCGGCCTATGCCGAAGCCGACCTCACCGTCGAATCCGGCAGCGATTCGCCGGATATCACGGTCGCGAAGGTGATAGAGGCCCTGAAGACTCTCGACGATGCGCGACCCACCGAGGCCGCGGCAGAATGACCGGATATAAAGACGCGCTGCGGCTCGACCTTGGCGATCGCTCGTATGATATCGCTGTCGGCGATGGCGTTCTGGAGACGGCAGGGACGGCAATCCGCGCAGCGGCGGGAAACGGCAAATGCTGGATCGTCACGGACGAGACGGTCGCTGCCGGATATCTGGCACCCCTTGAAGAATCCCTGAAGGCCGCAGGACTCTCCGCACGGACCATTATCCTCGCGCCGGGCGAAGGCTCCAAAAGCTTCACGACGCTCGAGAGCGTCGTCAATACCGTGCTGGACGGCGCACCGGAGCGTTCATCGACGCTGATCGCCCTCGGCGGCGGCGTTATCGGCGACCTTACCGGCTTTGCGGCGAGCATCATTCTGCGCGGCATAAATTTCGTGCAGATCCCGACCACCCTGCTGGCCCAGGTCGACAGCTCCGTCGGGGGGAAAACCGGCATAAATACCCGTCACGGCAAGAACCTCGCCGGCGCTTTCTACCAGCCGAAACTGGTGATTGCCGATACTGCCGTTCTGGACACGCTGCCGCGCCGGGAATTGCTGGCCGGATACGCCGAAGTCCTGAAATACGGACTGATACGCGATGCCGGTTTTTTTGACTGGCTGGAGCAGAACGGCCCCGCGGTGCTCGACGGCGACGGCGATGCGCGGGCCCATGCGGTCCGCGAGAGCTGCACGGCCAAAGCCGCCGTCGTCGCCGAGGACGAGCGCGAAAACGGGGTTCGGGCATTGCTCAATTTCGGGCACACGTTCGGGCATGCGCTGGAAGCGGAAACCGGGTTCGGCGCGGAACTGCTGCATGGCGAAGCGGTGGCCATCGGCATGATCATGGCGCTGGAGCTGTCGGCGATGCTGGATTTGTGTCCGGCGGCCGATGTGGACCGTGTACGACGGCACTATGCCGCAACCGGCCTGCCGATGACGGTGCCAACCGCCCAGAATCGCCGCTGGGACCCCGCCACGCTGATCCGCCACATGGGCCACGACAAGAAGGTTCAGGACGGCAAGGTGACGTTCATCCTCGCCCGCGGCATCGGCGGCGCCTTTGTTGCCCGGGACGTCAATCTCGACGATGTCGAGCGCCTGCTCGATCGGGCAGTAGCGGCATGATTTCTGGAAATACCCGGAAATTGGGTTATATCGTCTCTGACGAGACACCCCCGGTCAATCGACAACTGAAAGAAGCGGACGCTACCCACTGATGGAAATCGCAACCCTTGCCACAATCGGCGGCATCGCCGTTCTTCTTGTCCTATCTGCTTTCTTTTCCAGTTCGGAAACGGCGCTGACGGCTGCCTCGCGGCCCCGGATGCATCTCCTTGAAGCCAAGGGCGACAAGCGGGCCAAGCTGGTGAACCGGCTGCGGAGCGATCAGGACAACATGATCGGCACGATCCTGCTGGGCAACAATCTGGTCAATATTCTCGCCTCGGCATTGGCGACCAGTGTGCTGATCAGCCTGTTCGGCGAGACCGGCGTGGTCTACGCGACCGTCGCGATGACGCTGCTGGTGCTCATTTTCGGCGAAATTCTGCCCAAGACATACGCGTTCCGGCATGCCGACAAGCTGGCGCTGACCATCGCGCCGACATTCCTGCTGCTGGTCCGTCTGCTGGGTCCCGTGATGTCGTCCATTCAGTATGTGATCCGGGGCGTCCAACGCATCTTCGGCGTCAAGTTCGACGGCGACCAGGAATGGAGTGCCACGGTAGAGGAACTTCGCGGCGCCATCGAGCTGCATCGCGGCGGCGGTGCCATGGCACGGCACGAGCGCGCGATGCTGCACAGCATCCTCGATCTCGCGGATGTCGATGTGGAGATGGTGATGCATCACCGCCGCGACATATTCATGATCGATTCGTCGCTGCCGACCAGAAAGATCGTCGAGGAAGCGCTGGAAAGCCCCTATACCCGGATCCCGCTGTGGCGGGGTACGCCGGATAACATTATCGGCGTTATGCACGCAAAGGCGATGCTGCGCGAGGTGCACGCCCATACCGGCGATCTGGATGCGCTGGACCTGGACAAAATCGCCACGCCGCCCTGGTTCATTCCGGAATCCACAACCCTGCTGGATCAGCTGCATGCCTTTCGCCGCCGGCGCGAGCACTTTGCGCTGGTCGTGGACGAATACGGCGCACTGATGGGCGTTGTCACGCTGGAAGACATTCTGGAAGAAATCGTCGGCGATATTTCAGACGAGCACGACGTCGTTCCCATCGGCGTCCGTCCGCAGCGCGATGGTTCCTATCTGATCTCCGGCGGCGTTACCGTTCGCGACCTCAACCGCCGCTTCGGCTGGGACCTGCCCGACCAGGAGGCCGCGACCCTCGCAGGCCTGGTCATTCACGAATCCAAGGTCATTCCGCAGGTCGGCCAGATTTTCCATTTTCACGGCTTCCGCTTCCAGGTCGCACGGCGTCAACGCAACCGGATCACGTCGGTGCGGGTGACCAAGCTAAGCGACGTCGAGGAAGATGCCGCGGAATGAGCGGTCTGGCAGCCTGACAGGCAATATACGATCCACGGCAGTCAAATCCGGGTACATACACAAATTCGGGTACATACAAAGGAGCAGCGGACATGCCGCTAAGCGAAGTCACCGTCGAGCGGGACCCAATACATACCCGCGCCATCGAATGCCGCAGCTATCGCCGCGCAGACGGGCTCTGGGATATCGAAGGGCACCTGACGGATATAAAGGCCTACCCGTTCCTGAACAGCTTTCGCGGCGAAGTCCTGCCGGGTGAACCCCTGCACGACATGTGGATACGATTGACCGTGGACCGGGAATTCATCGTGCGGAATGTCGAAGCGGTCACCGATGCGGGGCCGTATGCGCTGTGTCCGGCGATCCTGCCGTCCTTCCAGAAACTCAAAGGGCTTAAAATCGGCGCCGGCTGGAACCGCAGGGTGCGGGAGCATCTGGGCGGCGCTTTGGGCTGCGCGCATCTGGTGGATATGCTGAAACCGATTGCGACGGTCGCATTTCACACCGTCCGCTGGTCCGATTCAGCGCCTGACGACGGAGAAACGGTTGAAAAGACCGAACCGCAGAAAGTAGGCCGCCCGCCCGTGAACACCTGTCATGTATGGGCCGCGGACGGCGACCTGATCCGGACCGAACATCCGGAATTCTATACCGGCGAATGACAGAAAATCATGGGGTGGATATCGTTTTAGCGCCCCAGGAACACGCCAGTTCACGGTGGAGACGCCTGCACGGAAAGGGCATGTACCGGGCCGGCGAGTTCTTCGCGAAGGATGTCGTACACCAGCCGTTGGCGGTCTACCCTGCTGCAATCGGCGAAGGCATCCGAGACGACTTCAACCCTGAAATGTGTCTCACCCTCAGGCCGGGCGCCGACATGGCCCGCATGAAGATGGGATTCGTCGATCACCTTCAACGATGTCGGCGCAAGCGCCTCGTTCAGCTTGCGTTCGATATCCTGCGCGACAGACATTCAGATCGTTCCTCCGGATTTGTGCGTTGCAGACAGGAAATACCCCGTAACGGACCAAAACGCACGTCCTTGCATGGGTAATTTGCGGCGATCATACTGGCGGGATGTCTGAAAAGAACCATATTGCCGGCGCGCCCGGGGCCATGCCGGGCAGCCCGTCCGGCACGCGTCCTCTGCGGGAGTCCGTGCGCGGCACCGGCAAGGCTTCTGCCAGCAAGGCGGGCGGAAAGTCCGGCGGGAACTCCGGCAGCGCCGCGGACGACGCCGTAAAACTGGCAGCCTGCGACCATCCGGACTGTCAGGCCCCGGGAGAGTTCCGGGCACCACGCTCGCGAACGGAATTGACCCGGTTTTACTGGTTCTGCCTGGAACATGTCCGGGAATACAACGCGGCCTGGAACTACTATGCCGATATGGACGAGGCGGCGATCGAGGCCGAGATTCGCAAGGATATCGTCTGGCAACGGCCGACCTGGCCCCTTGGCACGCGGCCCGGCGCCAGCGGCGCGCCGTTCCACGATCCGCTGAGCCTGCTCGGAGACGGCGCGACCGATCCAAAGGCCGACCGCGAGGCCCGGGTTCAGATGCAAAACCTGACCGGCGCCGAGCGCGATGCCCTGTCCGTTCTGGGACTGGTTGCACCAATCACCAAAGCCGATATAAAACAACGGTACAAGATACTTGCGAAAACGTTGCACCCGGATGCGAACGGGGGCGACAAGAGGGCCGAAGACCGGCTAAAATCGGTCAATCATGCCTATACGACACTTAGGGACAGCGAGCGCCTGACGTAGCGCGGCTCGCTTTAATTTATGCTTACGCTGAAGGAACGGAGTTGAATGGCTTCCAAGACCCAAAATATTGTCGCCGATCTCAGTGAAATCGACCTGCCGGATACCACGGTCTCCGCGCGCGACGTTTTCGACATGGATATCGATATGGAGGTTCCGGCCTTCACGAAGAGAACCGAACATGTGCCGGATCTCGACGACACCTATTGTTTCGATCACGACACCACGCTGGCGATCCTGGTTGCCTTTGCGCATAACCGTCGTCTGCTGATCCAGGGGTTCCACGGTACCGGCAAGTCCACCCATATCGAACAGGTCGCCGCCCGCCTGAACTGGCCGTGTATCCGCATCAACCTCGACAGCCATATCAGCCGTATCGATCTGATCGGCAAAGACGCGATCGTCGTCAAGGACGGTATGCAGATCACGGAATTCCGGGACGGCATTCTTCCCTGGGCGCTGCAGAGCCCGATCGCCCTGGTGTTTGACGAATACGATGCGGGCCGCCCCGATGTCATGTTCGTCATCCAGCGTGTGCTCGAACGCGACGGCAAGATGACCCTTCTGGACCAGAACCGCGTTCTGCGCCCCCATCCCGCGTTCCGCCTTCTGGCGACGGCGAATACCGTCGGCCTCGGCGACACGACCGGCCTGTATCACGGCACGCAGCAGATCAACCAGGGCCAGCTTGACCGCTGGAATCTGGTGACGACGCTGAACTACCTGCCGCATGATCAGGAAACCGCGATCGTGCTGGCGAAAAGCCCGTTCTTCAACAAGGACGACGCGGGCCGCCAGGAAGTCGCATCGATGGTGCGCGTGGCCGATCTGTCCCGCGCCGGGTTCATGGCAGGCGATATTTCGACCGTTATGTCGCCGCGGACAGTGATCACCTGGGCCGAGAACACCCAACTGTTCGGTGACCGGGCCACCGCCTTCCGGATGACGTTCCTCAACAAGTGCGACGAGCTCGAACGGACGACGGTTGCGGAATATTATCAGCGTTGCTTCGGCGAGGAACTGCCGGAACTAAAAGCCACGAAGACAGCGGCTTAAGACGCAGATGAGCGACGATCAGCCGGCTGAAGAGTTTCGCCGCGTAACGGCGGCCGCCATGCGCGCCATCGCCGAGCGTGAAGACATCACGCTTGTCTATGGGTCTGAAGCGCGGCTGGTCGATAATCAGGCCCGACTGCCGGTGCCGTCCCGCGACTTTACCGATGCGGAGGTCGCCGCTCTTCGCGGCGAGGCGGACGCGATGGCACTTCGCCTCCGCTTTCACGACGAAGCGATCCACTCCTCCCGTGCGCCGCAGGGCGAGAACGCCCGTTCGGTATTCGAATCGCTCGAGCGGGTCCGCTGCGAGGCGCTGGGTGCGCGGATGATGGCGGGGGTCGCAACCAACCTGCGCGCAGCCCTCGAGGAAAGATGCGACGCATTCGGCTATACCCGGGTGAACGTGCGGGACGACGCCCCGCTCTCCGAAGCGATCGGCCTGATGGTTCGCGAAAAGCTGACCGGCGAGAAATTGCCCGAAGGCGGCGAGCAGCTTGTCAGCCTTTGGCGCGACTGGGTCAACGACAAGGTCGATACCGATTTCGACAAGCTTGCAGACTGCATCGACGATCAGGAAGCCTACGCGGCGGCACTCACCGATTTGCTGGTGGAGCTCGAACTGATCGATGAACAGTCCGAGGCCACGGAACAGCAGGAAGGCGAGCAGGGCGAAGACGCCGAAGAACAGGACGCCGAGGACGCCGATTCCGAAGACGCCGATATGGAAGGCGTGTCCGCCGAAATGAGCGGCTCCGAATCCTCCGAGATGGAAGATATGGATGTCGAGGACGGCGACGAATCCATGTCCGAGCAGGGCCAGGAAGAAATGATGCCCGGCACCGGCGACGAGGACGGCGAACAGTCCGAACATCAGCGGCGCCCCGACGGCGGTGGACCGGGCGGACAACGCGAACCGATGTACAAGCCCTATACGGTCGAATTCGACGAGGTGGTGGAAGCCGAAGATCTCTGCGACCCGGACGAGCTTGCCCGTCTGCGTCATCATCTGGATCAGCAGCTTGCCAATCTTCAGGGCATTATCGGGCGTCTGGCCAACCGGCTGCAGCGCCGCCTGCTGGCGCAGCAATCGCGCTCCTGGGAATTCGACCTTGAGGAAGGCATTCTCGATGCGGGCCGTCTGGTCCGGGTCGTCACGAACCCGATGCACCCTCTGTCCTACAAGGTGGAAAAGGAAACCGAGTTCCGCGATACGGTCGTCACATTGCTGATCGACAATTCGGGCTCCATGCGGGGCCGGCCGATCACGGTTGCCGCGATGAGCGCCGATATACTGGCGCGGACCCTGGAACGCTGCGGCGTGAAGGTCGAGATCCTGGGCTTTACCACACGCGCCTGGAAAGGCGGGCAGGCGCGCGAACGCTGGCTTGCCGACGGCAAGCCGACGAATCCCGGCCGGCTGAACGATCTGCGCCATATCGTCTACAAGGCGGCGGATGCGCCCTGGCGCCGGTCCCGCAAATCCCTCGGCCTGATGCTGCGGGAAGGCCTGCTGAAGGAAAACATCGATGGCGAGGCCCTGCTCTGGGCCCATAGCCGGATGGTCAACCGGCCCGAACAACGCAAAATCCTGATGGTGATCTCGGATGGCGCCCCGGTCGACGATTCGACCCTTTCTGTCAATCCGGGCAATTATCTCGAACGCCACCTGCGGGACGTCATCAAGACGCTCGAATCCCACGCCGATGTGCAACTGACGGCGATCGGCATCGGCCATGACGTGACGCGGTATTACGACCGCGCGGTGACGATCATGGACGCCGAACAGCTCGGCGGCACCATGATGGACCGGCTGGCAGAACTCTTCGATGACGATATATCGCCGGGCGGCGCCCGTTCCCGCCGCAGGAAGCGCGCCGCCTGATACGCCGTATCCGGGTATCAGGTCGGCGTGGAGTCATCGGGAGGTGCAAACGTTTCGCGTACTCACTATGATCGCGCACCGCTAGCCATTCATTCTGCAGAATCCGGAGTTTGACCATGTCTGAAGAACAAGCCCTTGCCGACGCACGCAGCCGCATCACCGACTACCGCAACAGAATAAAGTCCCTCGACGACAACGCTGTCGACCTGATGTTCCGCGAAGCGCGCAATCACAATGCGTGGCAGGACAAAGACGTCTCCGACGATCAGCTGTGCGAAATCTGGGACCTGATGAAATTCGGCTCCACCAGCGCCAATACCCTGCCGGCCCGCCTGATCTTTATCCGCTCGGCCGAAGCGAAAGAGCGTCTCAGGCCCTGCCTGATGCCGGCCAATGTCGACAAGACAATGGCGGCGCCTGTCACGGCCCTGCTTGCCTACGATCTCGAATTCTTTACCGATTTCGCCAAGCTGTACCCGATCCGCCCGGAAATGGCCGACATGTACAGTTCCGATCCCGCCCGGGCAGAGAAATTCGCATTCCAGCAGAGTACCCTTCAGGGCGCTTATCTGATCATGGCGATCCGTGCCGTCGGTCTCGACGCGGGCGCAATGGGCGGCTTCAACACCGACGCGGCGGATGCCGAATTCCTCAGCGGCAAGAACTGGAAATCCAACTTCCTCTGCAATATCGGCTATGGCGATCTCGAAGGGATCAAGGGGCCGCGGCTATACCGCTACGGTTTCGACGAGGTCTGCGAAATAATTTAGGCCCCGGCAGGGGAGCATGGGGCAGGAGAACATGGTAATGACAGCCCTTCTCGATTTCCTGTCCCGCAACCTCCGGCTCCTCGGCGCCCTGGCGGTGCTGGTCTGTGTCGTCACCTGGTGGATCGATCTGTTGGGGCTGGTGCATGAATGCGTCTATTGCCGCACACAGCGGACGGCGATCGGGCTTGTCGGGCTCATCATGCTGCTGCCCGACCCGCGCCGCTGGTGGCTGCGCTACCCTGCGCTGTGCATCGGCTTTCTGGGCGCCCATGTCGCCGCCGCCCAGATCTTCCTCGTCATACGCAACCTGAACGCGGGCGAGCCGTCAAATCCGGTGAACATGATACTCGCGGCGGGCGCACTGGGGATCCTGATCGGTCAGGCGCTGTTACTGTTCATGCCGCCGAAACGCCCGATGTAACCAGCAGGGATCGGACACAAGACAGCCGGATACAAAAAGGCCCGCTATAAAGCGGGCCTTTTTTAACTCTGTGGCGCGCCCGTCAGGCGGCGGCCATTGCTTTCTTGACCTTGCGCTTGAGCGCCAGGGCGTCTTCGGGAAGCTTGAGATCGCTGGTCCCCAGCAGATAGGCATCCAGCCCGCCCTTGTGCTCGATCGTGCGGATCGCGCTGGCGGACAGACGCAGGCGAACGACTTCACCCAGGGCATCCGACAAAAGCGACGTCACCTGCAGATTGGGCAGGAAACGGCGGCGGGTCTTGTTGTGCGCATGGCTGACATTGTTGCCGGCCAGCACGCCTTTACCCGTCATGGTGCATCTTCTGGACATGATCTCATTCCCGCAAATTCTTGATTAAACACGTAAAACGGACCTTATGGGGTCCGGAAAGCGCGAAGTTTTAGTCGTCCCGGGCGTTTACGTCAAGGTTTTTGGCCAGGTTCTTCCGGTTCTCCGATGGTTATCTCCGCAGACCGCCGGACGGCGACAAAACGGCTGAAAACCGCCATACCGACCATCACGACCGCTCCGACGTAAAAGGGCCAGTGCACGCCGAGCGCGGCGAAAGCCACACCGGCAAGCGCCGGGCCGCCGATGCGTCCGAATCCGCCGAAGGCCTGACCGACCCCGAGAACCCGCCCCCGGCTGTCCGCATCTGCAAATTGGGACAGCAGGCTGCTCAGGGACGCGTTGGTTGCCGAGGTGCCGAAGATCATCAGCAGCGCGCCGAGATAGAGTTCGACCTCGGACGAGGCCAGCGGCAGCCACAGAACGCCGAGGCCGAGCGAAACCGCGCCTGTCGTGATCAGATTCCGTTCGCCGAACCGGACCGCCATCCGGCCGACCACGAACCATTGCAGCGTCATGTGACACAACCCCATCCACGCATAGAACAACCCGTTCTGATGCGGCCCCCAGCCCCATACACGTTCCGACCAGAGCACGATGATGACCTCGACGCCGGCAAAGACAAACGGCGTGCAGAACATCAGGCACAGGACGAGACGGGTCTGCGGTTTCGAAAAGACGGCGACCCAGCTGCGCAGCCCCGGCATCATGCGGGCGCGTGATTTCTGTTCGGCCGATACCGTCTCGCGGACAAGGAAGATCGCAAGCACGAAAGCGATGGCGGAAAAAGCGGCGGCGGCAAGATAGGGCGACAGGAAATCCGGGTTTGCCGTGTCGCTGCCGCCCAGCAGCCCGCCGATCGCCGGCCCGGCGACAAAGCCCAGCCCGGCGGCCCCCGATAACCGCGCGATGGCGCGCGTGCGTTCCTCCGGTGTCGTGAGGTCCGCAATCAGCGCGTGGGCGACGCTCATATTGGCCGCCATGGCCCCGCCGAAGAACCGGGCGACGAACAGCATCCAGAGAGACGAGCTGAAGGCGAGCAGGAAATAGGCGCAGAACGTCCCGCCAATGGTGAAAAGCAATACCGGCTTGCGCCCGATCCGGTCGCTCAGCCACCCCCAGAAGGGCCCGAACATGGATTGCGCCAGCGTGTAGCTGACAGCGACCAGCGTGACGATTTCCGGCGTCGCGCCGAACTGCTGCGCATAAAGCGGCAATAACGGCAGCACGATGCCGAACCCGACCATGTCGACGAAAACGGTGAAAATCAGTGCGTACACGAACGGGGCTTTGCCATGTCAGGGGCCGGACTGTCCAGCGATGTTTGGCACCGTAACGTCGTGCCGCGCGAAACCGGCCGGATTTAACGGGCCTAGTTCAGCCGCCCGACCGCACGGGCAAGCAACAGGTAGAGTTTGCCGACATCTGCCGACAGGAAGGTAGAGCTCAGCAGATTTTCCGGATCGCTCTCATTGGCTTCGGAAAGCAGTTTTTCAAAATGATCGAGGTAGCGCTGCACATAGCGTCGGAACTCCTCGTCGTCTTCGTACTTTGAGCTGATCACGCCGCGCGCCTGGCGCTCATCGTCGGAGATGATGCCGCGGACGAAAATGCCACGGTCGCCCTTGGAATATTTGGACCACAGCTTTTGGGATTTCTCGCTGTCCATCAGCCGGTTGAGATCGATCGCGGTCGAATTCAGATCCTCGATCACGAACTTGGAGGCTCGCAGGAACATATCTCGGCGGGAATCGAAAGCGTTCCGGCGAATAATCGCGGCCTGATTTTCGGCCTCGTTCGACGCGGACGTCAGCGTTTCTGCCTGGCGGGAGAAAACATTCCCGACCTCGGACGCCTTTTCCGACACTTCCGTGAGTGCGTTGGTCAGGGATGTCCGGTGGCTCTGCAGCGTTTCACCGACCCGCAACACCTGCTGGAATGCCGCTTCGGATGCGTTTGCAAGCTGTTCCGCGCGGGTCTGGAACATGTCCCCGATTGTCCTGATGCGTTCCTCGGCGACCTTCGCAGTGCCGCCGATCTGGTTCGATTCCTCTTTGAGGGAATCTATAAGCTCGGCCACTTCCCTGGCAGCGGCCTGGCAGGCATCCACCATCTGGCGCGATTGCTGCTGCAGCGCATTTCCCACCATGGTCAGGCTATTGACCGATTCTTCCGACTGGGCGGCAAGCGCCGCGGTCTGGCCCTGCAGAATCTCGCCGACCTCTTCGGACCGCCTCGCGGCGGACTGCGCCGCCTGTTGGAGACGCTCGAACTGCCGGCGGGTGGCGTCCTCGATCTCCCGCGCCCGCGCGGTCAGCTTTTCAGACGTCGCCTCAAGCTCGACCCCCTGACGGACGATCAGTTCCCGCACATCCTCGGATCGAGCCACCGCACGCTCGCCGGCGGCGTCCAGCTGTTTGACCTGCGTCTTGTAGGTCTCTGAAACAGCTTCGGATTGCGCGGCGATCCTGTCGGCCGACTGATTGAACCGCTCGGCATGACCCGCGACCTGCTCGCCGTAAGCGTCTGTCCGCGCAACGACGGAGTCGGCAATCGTCGCGAGATCGGCCGATTGCTGTTTCAGCGCACCTCCGGCAACCTTGATTCGCGCCGTCGCCTGGGCGGCGACCTTCTCCATGGCCTGCGTCAGGTCACCGGCCTGGTATTTGACCGCCGCGCTGACCTCGTCGAGGCGCGAAATCATCTCCGCGGCGGCAAGCCCAATATTGTTCGTCATCTCTCCCGACCGGTCGGCAAACCGGTCACCGACCTCGTCCACCGTCGCCAGGATCGCAGCAGTGGCCTGACTCGACGCATCCGACATACCGGCGACACTGTCGCGGAACTCGGCCATGACGCTTTGCGCCCGCGCGAGGAGCGATTGCAGGGCTTCCTCGGACGCAAGTTCGATCCGTCCCGCGGCATCCCGCACGGTGTTCCCGGTGGCATCGGCGCTGGCGGAGACATTCCGCACCGCTTCTTCGGCAAGGTCGTCGAAACGCGACAACTGGGCCGCGAGCACAGCGCTGATATCCTCTGCGCGGGCATTCATGCGCGCGAGGACCGCATCGGACGCCGCCGACAGGGCCGTCGACTGACGCCGCAATGCCGCCTCTGTTTCTTCAAGCGACTGCTCGGTGTGGGTCGCCGTCTGCGCGGCTATATCGCGCATCACCCCCGACTGTGTGCGCAGCGCCTCTACGATATCGAAAATGCTGGTCGCCGCCGTGTCGGCGCCGTCGCCGATCGCCTGCACCATCACCGAGGTGCGCTCCTCCACCTGGTCGCCCGTCTCGTCCAGCCGCGCGCCGATGCCATCGAGCGCGCCGTCGAGCCGTGCGCGGAAATCATCTGTCGTGGCATTGAGGGCGACGCCGATCTCCGCCATGCGCGCGGCCGCCTGTTCCGACAGCGACCGCAGCGAATCGGCCACCTGTTCCATCCGCGCATCGCTCCTGTCTGCGGTATCTGCGGCAGCCTGGCCAGCCGCTGCCGCGGTGCCCCGGATAGCGGCCGCCACACCTTCAAGCCGTTCGGTCGCAAGTCGCACCAGGCGATCGGTTTCGTCTTCGAATTCCGCCCCGCGGGCGTGAATCTCGGTCGCGATATCGCCGATGCGCTCATTCACCCGTCCCGCCGCCTCGCCCAGGGATTCTATATCGCCGCGGACAT
>Ga0233451_10000997_pt1:7500-27857 | contig 27857 bp, 19 predicted proteins | sample 011ome_29_FD_183052 | JGI IMG/M metagenome (GOLD analysis project Ga0233451, IMG submission 183052) | Coastal salt marsh microbial communities from the Groves Creek Marsh, Skidaway Island, Georgia - 011504CT (spades assembly) | ecosystem: Environmental > Aquatic > Marine > Intertidal... | reverse complement strand
AAATTCAATTAAAAGTAAATCATGCTCATTGTTAGGTGATTTTTTAATACCAGAAAAACAAGTTGATATTTTTAAATTTTGAAAGCTTGTATATTCATTCATTCTATTATCAAACATATTGATTATTTGAGCATTTTACTTGTTTACTTTTTTTACAATGTCTTCAAAGTTAACTATTTTAATTTTTTGATTATTCCTAATTTTATTTTCAAGGTTTGAAAGTGAAATTTTTGTGATTTTGTCAATAATATTTTGTTTAATTTCATCTAATTTTTTGGGTTTTGCATCCCTAATATCATTTAGCTTAATGATATGAAACCCAAACTTAGTTTTGACTGGCTCTTGAGAAATCTCTCCTTTTTTTAATGAAAAAGTAGCTTGTTCAAACTCCTTTACCATTTGACCTGGGCCAAACCAACCTAAGTTACCTCCATTTTTACCAGAAGGACCAGTTGAATGTGTTTTAGCTAATTCGGAGAATTTTGATTTATTATTAATTTTTTTTATAATAGCTCTAGCTTCCTCATTGTTTTTAACAAGAATATGGCTGGCATTTGCTTCCTTATATTTCTGGAATGATTTAAGATAATTATTATAGAAGGTTTTTATTTTTTCTTCTTTAGTCTCATTTTTTATATAATTATTAAGCCAATATTTTGCCAAGATCTTGTCTTGGCTTTTTTTAACTAAGTTTATCACCTTTTGATCTAAATCTAACTTTTCATTATAAGCTTGCTTAGTTATCAGATATTGATTGATTAATTCGTTTACAACTCTTGGATAAATTTCAGGCAATGGCTTTTTTTTAATGTTTTGAGGTAATGTATTGATCACGTTCAGAACATCTTGAGCGGAAATGATATGGTCATTAACTTTAGCTGCAACAATATTATTGAGATCCTTTGCTGAAGCGGCAGTTATTGACAAAGTAAGAATTATTTTAGCAACAAGAAAAATTATTTTAAAAGAAGACATTTAGGTATATTCCAATTATAAAGTTACTTTATTTATAGATTTTTTTATAATCTTTACAAGGGTTGATCTTTTCTACTCACATTAATAAATAAGATGTACACACGATAGTACCATTGGAGAACTTTAAATGTTCAGCAAAATAACATCTAGATTTTTTGGGTCAGCTAATGATAGGCAAATTAAAAAATACAAACCCACAATTGATATTATTAACAAGCTAGAAAAAAACTTTGAATCTCTTTCAGATAATGATTTAAAACTCAAGACAGTTGAGTTCAAAAAAAGACTTTCCGATAAAGAGACAGTTATATCTGTTTTACCTGAGGCTTTTGCTGTTGTTAGAGAAGCAGCAAAGAGGACATTAAATCAGAGACATTTTGATGTACAATTAATGGGCGGATTAGTTCTTCATGAAGGTAAAATTGCTGAAATGAAAACAGGAGAGGGTAAAACCTTAGTCGCTACATTAGCTTGTTATTTAAATGCATTAGAGGAGAAGGGCGTTCATGTAGTAACAGTTAATGATTATTTGGCAAGAAGAGATTCCCAATGGATGGGACAGATTTATAATTTTTTAGGCGTTTCAGTTGGGTGCATTATATCTGATATGGATGATAATGAACGAAGAGCCGCATATAACTGTGATATAACATATGGGACTAACAACGAATTTGGATTTGATTATCTGAGAGATAATATGAAGTATAGTCTCGAAGAGATGGTTCAGAGACCTTTTAATTTTGCTATTGTTGATGAAGTGGATTCAATTTTGATTGATGAGGCTAGAACACCGTTAGTCATTTCAGGTCACTCTGAGGATTCCTCTGTTTTATACAATTCAATTGATAAATTTATACCTTTACTCAAAGAAAATGACTATGAACTAGATGAAAAACAAAGAACCTGTAACCTAACAGACCAAGGTATAAATAATATTGAAAAAGCTTTGATTTCTGAAAAAATAATGGAAAATGGAAGTCTTTTTGATGTTAAAAACGTGTCATTGTTGCATCATATAAATCAGGCCTTAAGAGCCCATAAGTTATTTAAGAAAAATACACATTATATGGTTAGAAATGACAATGTAATTATTATTGATGAGTTCACAGGTCGCGCGATGGAAGGTCGACGTTTTGGAGAAGGTCAACATCAAGCTATCGAGGCTAAGGAAAAAATAACAGTTCAGCCAGAAAATCAAACTTTAGCGAGTGTTACTTTTCAGAATTATTTTAGAATGTACCCAAAGCTATCTGGAATGACTGGTACGGCTCTTACCGAAGAAGGCGAGTTCTCTGAAATTTATAGTTTATCTGTTATTGAAATTCCTACAAATTTAAAAGTTGCTAGGATTGATAGTAATGATGAAATTTACAAGACTAACGAAGAAAGAGATCAAGCTGTTGTAACTCTTATTGAAGATTGCCAAAAAAATCAACAGCCTGTTTTGGTTGGAACCGTTTCAATTGAAAAATCTGAAATATTATCAAAATTATTAGAAGCAAAAAATATAAAACACGAAGTTCTAAATGCAAAATTTCATGAACAAGAAGCTCAAATAATTGGTTATGCTGGCCTCCCAGGTGCTGTAACTATAGCTACAAATATGGCCGGTAGAGGCACTGATATTCAGTTAGGCGGAAATTTAGAAATACGAAAAACTAAAGAGATTGGTGATTCAGATATTAATGATGAGAATTTTGAAAAATTAAAAACTGATATAGAAGATAAGAAAACAGTGGCTCTAGATGCAGGTGGTTTGTTTGTGATTGGTACAGAACGACATGAAAGTAGAAGAATCGATAATCAACTCCGAGGAAGAACAGGAAGACAAGGTGATCCAGGAAGCTCCAAGTTTTTACTTTCATTGCAAGATGATCTGATGAGAATATTTGGCTCAGAAAGACTAGAGACAATGTTAGGCAAGCTTGGTTTAGAAAAAGGTGAGGCCATTATTCATCCTTGGATTAATAAAGCGGTTGAAAAAGCTCAAAGTAAAGTTGAAGCTCATAATTTTGAAATAAGAAAACAATTATTAAAATTTGATGATGTCATGAATGATCAAAGAAAAGTTATTTTTGACCAAAGAAAAGAAATAATGAAGTCTAATGACATTAGCGAAATGATTACAGATATGAGGCATCAGGTAATAGAGACGTTAGTTTATAATTCTATTCCTGAAGAAAGTTATCATGATGAATGGGACGTAGACACTTTAACCGTTGAAAGTAAAAATTTTTTAGGTATCGAAGTTCCAATAAGTGACTGGGTTAAAGAAGATGGAATCATTGAAAAAGAGATAATTAATAGATTAATTGAGTTTTCAGATGCTTTTATGGCAGAGAGAGCTGTAAAATTCGGTATTGAAATTTTTAGACAAGCAGAAAAAACATTATTATTACAGGTATTAGACCAAGGTTGGAAAGACCATCTATTAGTGCTTGATCAATTAAGACAATCAATAGGTTTAAGAGCTTATGCACAAAAAGATCCATTAAATGAATATAAAAAGGAATCTTTTGAACTATTTGAAGGGATGCTTGATAAATTGAGAAAGACTATTACATCAGTGCTCTCTCATATTGAAATACAAACAGAACAGGCAATGGAACAAGAGAACTCAAACGTAATTAGACATTCAGATAGTAATAAAAAAATACAGAGAAATGCAATTTGTCCATTGTGTGACTCAGGTAAAAAATACAAACATTGTTGTGGTAAATTTTAAGAAAAATGATCAAATATAAATTGAGATGCAAATCTATTTATTGTTCGAAAGAGAATGAATTTGAAGCTTGGTTTCAAAATATAGAATCTTATGAAAAACAAAAAAAATTAGGTTTGTTGAGTTGTCCAACCTGTGGTGGAGAGGATGTAATAAAATTATTAACTACACCAAATTTAAATAAATTATCAAACGGTGATTTGGATAATAATAAAGAACAAAACAAATTAGATGTTAGTAAGAAAACTCAAGATTTGCAGCAAAAATTAGATCTAAAAAACATCACTGCATTCCTAAGAACTCTTAAAAAAGAGGTTCAAAAAAATTCAACTTATGTTGGTAATGAATTCGTTAAACAAGCTAGGTCAATGAACCAGGGTAAAATAAAAGAAAAACCAATACATGGTCATGGCACTCAAAAAGATATTGAAGAGTTACGAGAAGAAGGAATTAATGTCCTTAATATACCATGGGTGGCAGATGATCATTGAGTCATAATTTGATGCCTGCTGCTCCATAATTAACTCCTAAATTAGGCATTAAAATAAAGTCTCCAAACTCTTTTTTTGATATATTTTGAGCTCCAAATGTAGGCAAAAACCCTGTAAAACTATCTAGTATTATATTATATTTTTCAGCCTCTAGGGTAAGTTGTTCGGGAGAAATAAATTTCTCAGGGTCATGAGTGTCATGAGGAAGGATTTTCATAATATCTTCTGCTAAAAATTTTGCCAAAAATGTTCCCATAAAAGACTTATTTATAGTTGTAAATATTATCAGCCCTCCTGGTCTACATAAGTTTGATATATCTGATAAAAAAATATTTCTGTTATTCACGTGTTCTATAACTTCTGAAGCAATAACTATATCAAAACTATTAACAAACTTTTTTTTGTTAGATTTAAGAAGCTCTCCTGTTGAAATACATTTATAATCAATTTCCAAACGACTTTTTATTGCGTGTTCCGTAGCTATTTTTATTGCTTTGTCTGAGACATCAATTCCTGTAACTTTTGCTCCCAGTCTAGTTAAACGCTCGGATAAAATTCCACCGCCGCAACCAATATCCAAACATTTAATGTCGCATAAGTAACTAGGCTCATCTTGTAAATGATCAATTATTCGAACCGCATTGGTTTTTATAAATTCAATTCTGGCATTTGACATTTTATGCAAAGCAGAAAAAGGACCTGACTTATTCCACCATTGGTTGCTTAATAAAGAAAATTGTTCTATTTCTCTTTTGTCTACTGTATTAGTCATATTATAATTTTGTATTTAAGGTAAACATAATTGAAGGTAACAGAAATTTGAATATTGTGGTATTGAAATTTGGGGGTACCTCTGTTGCAGATGTTCCTCAAATCAAGAAAATTTCTTATAAAATAAAGTCTGAAGTAGATAAAGGTAATAAAGTTATTGTTGTTGTGTCTGCAATGTCTGGCGTTACCAATAATTTAATTGAGTTAGTAAATAACACCTCAGAGTTAGCTCCATATTCAGAATATGATGTTGTGTTATCTTCTGGAGAACAAGTCACAGCTGCGTTACTAACTATAGCGCTTAATAACTTAAATATAAAAGGACGATCTTGGTTAGGCTGGCAAGTCCCAATAATTACAGAAAATACCTATGGTAAAGCAGTTATTGAAGAAATAAAAACATTAAATATTTTAGAATCTTTCAAGAATAATGAAGTAGCAATTATTTCGGGGTTTCAGGGTATTTCTTCTGAGAACAGAATTACAACTTTAGGTAGGGGGGGGTCTGACACTTCTGCAGTTGCTATTGCGGCTGCATTTAGCGCAGAACGTTGTGATATTTATACTGATGTAGACGGAGTTTACACAACTGATCCCAGAATAGTTAAGAGTGCCAAAAAACTTGAATCTATAACATATGAAGAAATGTTAGAGCTGGCATCACAAGGTGCAAAGGTTTTGCAGACTAGATCTGTGGCGTTAGGAATGAAATATGGTGTTAATCTAAGAGTCCTTAGCAGTTTTGAGGATCTTCCTGGAACGCATATATTGAAAGAGGGTAGTTATATGGAAAAATCAGAAATAAGTGGAATTGCACACAGCTTGAATGAAGCAAAGGTAACATTGTCAGGGGTTCCTGACAAACCAGGACAGGCTGCACAAATATTTAGTGCCTTGGCCGATCATTCGATAAACGTGGACATGATAGTTCAATCTTCATCCATCAATGAGGGTTCTACAGATATAACTTTCACTATACCAGAAACAGATTTGAAATTAGCAGAAAGAACAATAAAAAAAACCCAAGAAAAAATAGGTTTTAAAAAATTTATAAGCGAAACGAATGTAGTAAAAATCTCTGTAGTTGGAAATGCAATGAGAACTCAATCAGGTGTCGCAAAAACAATGTTTGAGACTTTAGCCAAGAATCAAATTAATATTCATGTCATATCTACAAGTGAAATAAAAATTTCAGTTTTAATCTCATCAGATTATTATGAATTAGCGATGAGATCTTTGCATTCGGCATTTGGTCTAGATGCATAATTTTCTTAAATTAAAATAAACTAAGGTTTAGACGTAAAAACAAATATTGATTTTAAGTAAATCACGTTATATTATACTTCTTTTTTGGGGATATGATGTCTATCAAAAGTGAAAAAAGCAAACATAATTCCTCGTCTAACGATCCTAAAATTGATGACACAAATTTGGCTAATGTGCTAAATGAAGTTTTTGATAATGGGGAACTTTCTTCAGTTGGACAAGTCTGTCAAGATACTAGATTAAAAAAAGGATTAACATCTCAACAAGTATCTGCTTCTCTTAAAGTGAAATTAAAAGTTATTAAGGATTTTGAAGATGGTAATGATATAGATTTACCAAGTTTAGCCTACAAGGTAGGGTTTGTAAGGTCATATACTCGTTTCTTAGGCTTAGATAGCAATCTCTTGGTAGAAGAGTTCAAAAGCTCTCTAGAAAATTCTCATTATAAAGAACAACATAACTTTTTATCACCTATTAATAATAATAACAAAATTTTACCTGTTGGGACTGTTATTTCTCTTCTAATTGCAACTCTTGTCTATTCAGGATGGTATTATAGTGATAGGAAGGATACAAACATTGCTTCAAATACAAACATAAAACAAAAAATAGAAAAACCAGAATTCAGTAACAATTTAAATTATGAGATAATTGAAGAAAATTTTGTTAATAACACTAACATAAAAAGTAATCAAAATTTTGCTGATAAAAAAGAAATATTAGTTCAAAATGAATTTGTAGAGCCTATTAAGAAAATTTTAAAGAATGCTGACACAATTCTTGAAACAAAAAAAACCAAAGATAATTTTCAGGAAAGTACTAATAATAAGATTAATGAATTATCCGCTAAGGCTAATATAAGAGATCCCAAAACTGAGATGGTTCTAAAGTCTTCGGGAAACAGTTGGGTAGAAATTGAGGATATGAATGGTAGCATTTTATTTGCAAGACTTATGAGGCCAGGTGAGACTTTTATTGTTCCAAATATTAATGGATTAACTATTAATACAGGTAATGCAGGAGTTTTATCTCTATCACAGGGTAATTCTTTTCTAGCAAAACTTGGTGAAGTTGGTGAAATAATCACTGCGAAACCATTGAATATTAAATCATTCTCAAATATAACAAATATAAATTAAATCGATACTAGTATAGTCATATAAACCCACTCACTATAAAATTTGAGAATTCTCATGAATATAAGGCCTTTTAGGCATATTGAACGAAGAAAATCTAGGAAAATTAAAGTTGGAGACGTTTTTGTTGGTGGAGATGCTCCTATCACAGTTCAAACGATGACAAATACTTTAACCACTGATGTTGACGCAACGTTAGAACAAATTTTTAAATCTGTTGAGGCAGGAGCAGATATAATAAGGATTTCTTGTCCAGATAAAGACTCAACGAAAGCCTTAAAAAAAATAGTTGAGGCTTCTCCAGTACCAATAGTTGCTGATATACATTTTCATTATTTAAGAGCTATCGAAGCAGCTGATGCAGGTGCTGCTTGCTTAAGAATTAATCCAGGAAATATTGGTGATATAAATAAAGTAAGAGAGGTAATTGCTTCTGCAAAGCAAAACGGAACTTCAATTCGTATTGGAGTTAATGCAGGTTCTTTAGAAAAAGATATTTTAGAAAAATATGGTGAGCCTACACCAGATGCGCTAGTAGATTCGGCTTTAAAACATATAAAAATTCTTCATGAGCATGATTTTTATGAATATAAGGTAAGTGTAAAAGCCTCTGATGTTTTTCTGTCTGTAGCGGCTTACGCAAAACTTGCTGAAATAGAAGATTGCCCATTGCATATTGGAATAACAGAAGCTGGCAGTTTAAGATCAGGAACGGTAAAATCATCAATAGGGTTAGGAAATTTATTGTGGTCTGGAATAGGAGATACTATTAGGGTTTCTCTTTCAGCTGATCCAGAAGAAGAAGTACGTGTTGGCTATGAGATGCTTAAATCATTAGGTTTGAGAAGAAGGGGAGTCACAGTAATTTCTTGTCCTTCCTGTGCCAGACAACAGTTTGATGTAATAAAAACTGTACAAGAGGTTGAAGAAAGATTGCAACATATAACTCAGTCTATAACGGTTTCTATTATTGGTTGTGTGGTAAATGGTCCTGGTGAAGCTAAGGAAACTGATATTGGATTAACTGGTGGTGGCAAGGGTACCCATCAGATCTATGTTAATGGCATTACAGACCACATAATTAAGAATGAGAACGTAGCTGATTATATTGTTAAATTTGTTGAAAGTAAAATTGCAGATTTAAATTAAATACTAATAAAAAAATTATAATTCATAGGGTTAGAATGGATAAACTTAGAACAGTTAGAGGTGTAAATGATTTGTTGCCTGAAGTTTTAGATAAACATAATCAAGTTATTGAAACTGCCTTAAAAATATCCAACCAATATTGTTACTCTCAAATAGAAACACCAATTTTTGAATTTTCAGAAATTTTTAAAAAACCTCTAGGAATATCAAGTGATATTGTAACAAAAGAAAATTATATTTTTAAAGACCGCAGTAATGATGAGCTAATGTTAAGGCCAGAAGGTACATCTGGTGTTGTTAGAGCTTTTTTAAATGCTGGGTTAATACAAGATGTTCCTAAACGTTTTTCATATTATGGCCCTATGTTTAGATATGAAAGACCACAGAAAGGAAGGCTAAGACAATTCAAACAATTTGGGGTAGAATGCATAGGTTTAAGTAATCCGATGGCTGATGTAGAGGTTATATCTCTTGGAAAAGATTTTTTACTAAAATTAGGACTGCTTAACTCAACAAAACTAAAAATAAATTCTTTGGGAGATTCCGAAAGTAGACTGAATTACAGAAAATTTTTAATAGAGTATCTTAATGATTATAAGACAGAACTTTCTAATGATAGCATAAATAGATTATCTCAAAACCCACTAAGGATACTTGACTCAAAAAATGAGAGTGACAGAAAAATAATTTTTAATGCCCCAAATATTTTAGATTATTTAAACCAAGAATCTAAAGATAAGTTTCAAATAGTTACTGAAGGACTAGATGTATTAGGGATTAAATATGATATAGATAAAAATTTAGTTAGGGGGTTAGATTATTACTGTCATACGGCATTTGAATTTATTACGGATGAATTAGGAGCTCAAGGGACTGTTCTTGCTGGAGGGAGATATGATGGTTTATCTAAAATGTTAGGTGGACCAGATACTCCCGGTGTTGGTTGGGCAGCGGGTATAGAAAGACTATCTTTATTGGTACCAAGTCATTTTAACAATAACCCTGATGTTGTTTTATTAGGTGTTTCTGACGAATTTAATTTCTCACTTTTATCTTTTATGGAACCACTCATTAACGCAGATTTGAAAGTAGAAATTTTATACACAGGCAGTATGTCTAAAAAGTTTAAAAGAGCTAATAAAATCAATGCCTCCTTTGCGATTATTTTAGGTGAAGAGGAAGTGAAAATGAAAATATTAAAGCTTAAAAATCTTATTACAGGCACAGAAGAACCTGTGAATATTAGAGAAGCAGTAAATGTTATTAAGACTTTTTTGAATAAATAGTTGGAGTAGTCTTTGAGTCTAAAAAAAAATATTGATAAAATTATTTATCGAGAGAGTGAAATAGAAAAATTACTAGTTAATTCTTCTTTACTCAAACCTAATGAGTTAGCTGAATTATCAAAAGAATTATCAGACATAAAGCTAATTACAGATTTAGCCAAAAAAAAAGATGAAATGGTTAAAGAGCTATTAGATCTCAGTGAAGTTTTAAATGATAAGAACGCTGATGAGGAAATAAAGGTTATTGCCTCTGAAGAATTTAGTAATTTAAAAGAAGCCGTCAATAATCTTGAAAGAGATATTCAATTTGCCTTATTGCCAAAAGATAAAGATGATACTCGAAATGTTATTATTGAAGTTAGAGCTGGGACAGGTGGCGATGAAGCCGGTTTGTTTGCCTCAGATCTTTTTGCGATGTATGAAAAACTATCCATTAAACATAAATGGAAATTCGAAGTTATGGAAGTTTCAGAGACTAGTGTTGGTGGTTATAAAGAGGCGCAAGCAAATATAATTGGGAATGGTGTTTTTGGAAGATTAAAGTTTGAATCAGGTGTTCATAGAGTTCAAAGAGTGCCAACAACAGAGACTAGTGGTAGAATTCATACATCAGCTGCAACTGTGGCTGTTCTTCCAGAAGTTGAAGACTTAGAAATCTCAATTGAAGAGAAAGATCTAAGAGTTGATGTTTTTAGATCTAGTGGGCCTGGTGGGCAGTCAGTAAATACAACGGACTCAGCTGTAAGGATTACTCATTTACCATCAGGAATTGTGGTTAGTCAACAAGATGAAAAGTCACAACATAAAAATAGAGCAAAAGCAATGAAGATTCTTCAATCTCGATTATATGAATCTGAACGAAAAAAGCAGCAAGATGAAAGATCTTCATCAAGAAAAAATCAAGTTGGTTCAGGTGATCGATCTGAGAGAATAAGGACATATAATTTTCCTCAGGGGAGGGTTACAGACCATAGAATTAATTTAACACTTCATAAATTAGATAAAGTCTTAAATGGTGAAGCCCTTGATGAGCTTTTAGATGCGCTGATTGTAGAAGATAGGATGTTAAAGCTATCATCCAATGATTAAAAAAAAACTTGATGTTTTCAGTCTTATAAAATCAGAAATTGAAGTTCTAAAAAAAAGTGGTTCTGAAACAGCTAGTCTAGACTGTAGGTTATTACTTTCCTATGTTTTAGAAAAAAAAAGTACGCTTTACACTCACGAAAATGTTTATATAACAGACGATGAAATTAAGAAATTCAAAGTTTTAATCAGCGAAAGATCTTTGGGTAAACCTGTTTCTCGAATAATTAACAAACGAAATTTTTGGAAAAGAGATTTCAAGTTAAATGAAGAAGTTCTTGACCCAAGACAAGATACTGAAGTTTTAATTACTGCTGTTTTAAAATATTACTCTAATATATTTGATAAATTAGATATCTTGGATTTAGGTTCAGGTTCAGGTTGTATAGGGTTATCTCTTTTAGAAGAATTAAAAAATTCAAACGTGTCTTTTTTAGATGTTTCTAAAAAATCTCTAGAGATTGTTAAAATAAACGCTACAGAATATAATTTAGAACATAGATCTGCATATTTTCAACTTAATTGGAACTCAAAAAATTGGGATAGTGACCTACTTAAATTTAGGAATAAATCTAAGTTTGATATTATTGTCACTAATCCACCTTATATTCCAACTGATGAAATTAAATCTTTACAAAGAGAGGTTAAAGACTTTGATCCATTTGTTGCGTTGGATGGTGGTCTCGATGGTTTAATGGCATATAAAACTATATTTCCTAAATTTAATAGGATATTAAAAAATGGCTCAAAAATCTTTGTCGAAATAGGTATGGGACAGGAAGATATGGTTATAAAAATAGGTTATGAAAATAATTTGCTATTACTAGGTTATGAAAAAGATTTGTCCGGTATAGTAAGGGTAATAGTTTTTATGACTAAATAATTTTTTTTCTTGGCTTAAGCATAAAAACTTTATATAAAGTATCCATATACGTTATTATTTATTATTAACGTCGTTATATTTTAATAACTTTTATAAAAATATAATTTAAAATTTTTAGATAAATTTAATCAAACTAATAAGCTATATTTTAGGAATAATATGAGACAGCAAAATAATGGGCGTCGTCGTCAAAACCGTGGATCAAGTCGTAGAAATTTTGGAAATAGTAATTTTAATAATAACCTTAACAAAAATACTGTTATTGAAAGTTCTGGGCCAGATGGACGTCAAAGAGGTTCTGTTGCCCAACTAAATGAAAAATATATTAGTTTAGCATCTGATGCGTCTTCTTCTGACGACCATATTTTAGCAGAATCCTTTCTTCAATTTGCAGATCATTACTATAGACTTCTTAAAGAGATTGAAGTAATTGCTGAACAAAGAGAAATGAAGCAGAAAGCTGAATCAAAACCAGTTGAAAATAATTCCATCAATATAGAAGTGGATCCCAATGAAAATACTCAAAAGAAATTATCTAGAAAGAAAAGAGGTTTTGAAATAAGAGAAGCAGAATTAATTGCTTCAGAAAACAAGGATGATAGCAAAAAAACTAATGAAATAGAGAGAGAAGATATAAGTGTTAATAATGCACCAGCGTAAAAGATTATTTTACCCTAATATACTCTAAAAGCCAATATTGATATTAATCATATACTTACTATATACATATCAGGTTAAATAAAATGGTATGGAAAAATAGAAGATTTACTCAAAAAACTATCAGATAGATCCAAAAATATTTTCAATTCCGGGCTTGATCTTGCCCTTAAAAATAATTCTAGCCTAGCCTCGTGCCATTTACTTTACATAATTTTAATTGATCAAGAAAAATACATTATTGATCTGTTGAAAAATTTAAATGTAGACATTAATTATCTAAAAGAAAGTATTTATCCATATATAACTAATAAAAAAGCCCAAGAAAAAATTGATGAAAGCGTAATTGATTTGCTTCGTATGGCTAATATATTAATGGTTGATTTTGGTGATAAATATATAACCCAAGAAATTTTATTACTATCATTTACAAAGTTAAATGACCAAACAAGATATATTTTAAATAAAAATAATATTAATTTTATTAATTTACATGATCAAATTAGACAATTTAGGAAAGATAAAAAAGCTATGAATAAGATGGCAGAATCGAGTTTCGATACACTTAATAGGTTTGCCGCAAACTTAACTGAAAAAGCGACAAAAGGTTTATTAGACCCTGTTATTGGTAGAGACGAGGAAATAAGAAGAGTTATACAAGTTTTATCTAGAAGAACAAAAAATAATCCAATTTTAATTGGGGAGCCAGGAGTTGGCAAAACGGCTATTGCTGAAGGCTTAGCCATAAGAATAGCAAATAAAGATGTTCCAGAAAAATTAAAGTCAAAACAAATCTTCTCTCTAGATCTGGCTAGTATTTTGGCGGGAGCAAAATTTAGAGGTGATTTTGAAGAAAGATTAAAGTCATTACTAAATGAAATTGAAAAAGAACAAGAAAATATAATTCTTTTTATAGATGAAATTCATTCTCTAGTTGGAGCTGGTGGCGGGGATGGCTCATTAGATGCTTCTAATATATTTAAGCCTGCTCTAGCCCGTGGTGAGTTACACTGTATCGGCGCTACCACATTAGATGAATATAAAAAGTATATTGAAAAAGATAAAGCTCTAGAAAGACGCTTTCAGCAAGTTTATGTTAATGAACCTGATATTGAAAATTCTATATCTATGATGCGCGGTATTAAAGAAAAATATGAACTTTTTCATGGCATCGCTATTAGCGATAAAGCTTTGTTGGCTTCTGTAAACTTATCTTCCAGGTACATAAACGATAGATATTTACCGGATAAAGCAATTGACTTAATAGATGAGGCGGCGAGTCGCAAAAGAATTGAAATTGACTCTAAACCAGATGAGTTAGATGAAATTGATAGGAGAATAATTCAATTACAAATAGAAAAGAAAGTCTTAATACGAGAGATTGACAAATCTTCAGAAGCCAGGCTTTCGAAAGTTGAAGAAGAATTAGAAAAATTACAACTTTTATCAAAAAATGAAACTATAAAATGGAATTCTGGCAAAAAACTTATAGAAGAGGAACAACTTAAAAAAATTGAGCTTGAAAACTCTAGGAATGAATTAGATAAAGCAAAAAGAGATGGAAATTGGGATAGAGCAGGAGAGCTTTCTTATCAAACAATCCCTAATTTAGAGGATGATATAAAAAAATACTCAAACAGCGGTGACTCACTTAATACTATAGTTAATGAAGAAGACGTTGCTTTGGTAGTATCTAAGTGGACAGGCATCCCTGTGGAAAAAATGCTTGAAGCTGAGCGTTCAAAGTTATTAAAAATTGAATCTGAATTAAAAAAAATGATAGTTGGTCAAGATAATGTGATTAGCGCAATTTCTAAAACAATTATACGATCAAGAGCTGGTTTGAATGATTCATCGAGTCCAATAGGGTCCTTTCTTTTCTTAGGGTCAACAGGTGTTGGAAAAACTGAAACAGCTAAAACCTTAGCTCAATTCCTTTTTAATGACCGAAATGCAATTATTAGAATAGACATGTCTGAATATATGGAAAAACATTCAATATCCAGATTGATTGGTGCTCCTCCAGGTTATGTGGGTCACGAAGAGGGTGGTACTTTAACAGAGGCAGTTAGAAGAAGGCCATATAGAGTTATACTTTTTGATGAAATAGAAAAAGCTCATATAGATGTTTTAAACATCCTTCTTCAAGTTATGGATGATGGTAGGCTAACGGATAGTCATGGTAAAATTGTTGACTTTACAAATACAATCATAATTCTAACTAGTAATATTGGTGCTGAACATTTCAATACTGAAATAGATTTCAGCAAGGATAATGAAAAAATCAACCTAACAAAGAAAAATATTATGAATTCAGTTAAATCTAAATTAAGCCCTGAGTTTATAAATAGATTAGATGAAATTCTCTTTTTTTCAAAATTGGGCAAATCTCATATTTCTAAAATTGTTGAGATACAGCTATTAGATCTCAAGCATAGGCTTTTACAAAAGAATATAAAAATTGATTGGAATTCTGAAGTTTGTTCAAATATTGTTTTGACTGGTTACAGTCCAGAATATGGAGCTAGGCCAATTAAAAGAAAAATCAGAAGTGCTATTGAAGATAAAATAAGTGAGCTAATCATTAATAATGAAGCACAAGATGGCAATAGTTTATTTATTGAGGTGCAAGATCACAACATAAAAGTTGTTGTAAAAAAATAGTTTAGTAAAACTTTTCTCTTTCATAAGAATTTGTGGCAACTTTTTTATTGTCAATTTTTTGCTCAAGAACTAATTTCTGATTTAAAATTTCTATAACCTTCTGTTCAAAAGCAGCTAATTCTTGTTTTGGTATATTCTTGCCAGCAGGTAATTTAATATTCATTGGATTAACTTGTTTGTTATTCCTAAGAACTTCGTAATGAAGGTGAGCCCCAGTTGATCTTCCGCTACTTCCAACATAACCTATAGTTTTACCCTGTGAAACTCTACTTCCAATTTTAATTTTTTTGTGGATTCTTGATAAGTGGGCATAGGCAGTTTTATAAGTGCCAGTATGCCTTATCCTTATATAGCGTCCATATGAACCATTCCACCCAGCTTTCTCAATGATTCCGTCTCCAGCAGCAAAAACAGGTGTTCCAGTTGGTGCTGCAAAATCAAGTCCTCTATGTAATTTTGTATAACCAAGAACAGGATGTTTTCTGTTTCCATATCTACTAGTTAATTTTGCCCCATTAATTGGCGTTTTCATAATGGTTCTTTTTGATGAATTACCATTTTTATCATAATATTGAGGAAAACCATACTCATCATAGTATTTATAAAAACCTATTTTATTTCCTGAAAGGTTAATACTAACGTAACTAATTGGTCTTGTTTGCATTAAACTGTTTTTGAGCAAGTCAATTTCTTTAGTAAACATAATTTCAAAACTGTCACCTGCACGAATTTCTCTTTGGAAGTCAACTGAAAACCCTAGAAGGTTGATCATCTCTAATAGAGTATTTTCAGGTACACCAGATTTAATGGCTGACAAGTATAAGCTAGATGTAATAACACCTTTAATTAGAGTGTTTTCTGACTTAGTTGGCCTTAAAAAAATTTTTGATGAATAGTTATTTTCAAAATCTTGCCAAACAAAAATGTCTCTTTTTTTAGAAAAATTTAATTTTAGAGCACCGCCAGTTATATTAGTTGGAGTAGAATAATGAATATCCATTCCTACAGGTAAGGTGCTAAGAATGTTTTTCCCGTTTTTAAGTTTATAAATAGAGTTTACAATAAAACTGATATCTTTAGAGCTAAATTTTACTCTAGATAAGGCTGAACTTAAATTTTCGTTTGCCTTTAGTTTTGTTTTTTTTATATCAGCAGTTAACTTTGCCCCAATTTTTTGAGTCATGTTATGAATAGTATCTGATGATTCTTCAATGTTCGCTAGATTAACAGGTCTTTTTAAAGGCATGTTGTTCTGATCAATCTGGATGGATGATGCAACAGCAATTTTTACACTCAAATAAAAACTCGGCAAAGCAAACAAAACGAAAACAATAAGATATTTGTGTAAGGCACTATTATTAAATACTTTTTTCATAATGTTCGGCATTTTGTCTCTATTAAATTTAAATGTCAAGGTAACAATTTGTAATGGAAACGAGGTGTTTTTTTTGACGAAAATATCTTCCTAAGAAAAAAAGATAATTTTGTTATAAAATTTTAATATTTAAGTTTGACATATCTATATTTGATGAGTATAACCGGCTTTCGATTTAGGAAAATCATTACTCTTATGAGTATCTGTTTGACATTGTTAATTTAAGAAGAGATTCACGGACGGCGGTTTTGTGTTTTACACAATTATTACAGGTCGTCTATTGAATCGCGCAATTTACCATAATAAAATAACAAATTTTTAATTTGTTAGTCAGTAACTTGAGTGTGAAGGTATGATAACCTTTTCGGCATGAATTTTATAATTCATACCCATCAAACCTAAGAGTTTGATCCTGGCTCAGAATGAACGCTGGCGGCATGCCTAACACATGCAAGTCGAACGAGATCTTCGGATCTAGTGGCGCACGGGTGAGTAACGCGTGGGAACCTACCTTTTAGTACGGGACAACGTTTGGAAACGAACGCTAATACCGTATACGCCCTCCGGGGGAAAGGTCAGCCGCTAAAAGAGGGGCCCGCGTCTGATTAGCTTGTTGGTAAGGTAATGGCTTACCAAGGCGACGATCAGTAGCTGGTCTGAGAGGATGATCAGCCACACTGGGACTGAGACACGGCCCAGACTCCTACGGGAGGCAGCAGTGGGGAATATTGGACAATGGAGGCAACTCTGATCCAGCAATGCCGCGTGTGTGATGAAGGCCCTAGGGTTGTAAAGCACTTTCAACGGTGAAGATGATGACGGTAGCCGTAGAAGAAGCCCCGGCTAACTTCGTGCCAGCAGCCGCGGTAATACGAAGGGGGCGAGCGTTATTCGGAATTATTGGGCGTAAAGGGCTCGCAGGCTGCTTGAACAGTTAGACGTGAAATCCCCGGGCTTAACCTGGGAACTGCGTTTAATACTAGCAAGCTAGAGAAATAGAGAGGAAAGTGGAACTCCCAGTGTAGAGGTGAAATTCGTAGATATTGGGAAGAACACCAGTGGCGAAAGCGACTTTCTGGCTATTTTCTGACGCTGAGGAGCGAAAGCGTGGGGAGCAAACAGGATTAGATACCCTGGTAGTCCACGCCGTAAACGATGTGTGCTAGATGTTGGAGGGTTACCTTTCAGTGTCGCAGCTAACGCACTAAGCACACCGCCTGGGAAGTACGGTCGCAAGATTAAAACTCAAAGGAATTGACGGGGGCCCGCACAAGCGGTGGAGCATGTGGTTTAATTCGAAGCAACGCGCAGAACCTTACCAGCCCTTGACATGTGGAGTTTGGTTACCAGAGATGGTTTCCTTCAGTTCGGCTGGCTCCAACACAGGTGCTGCATGGCTGTCGTCAGCTCGTGTCGTGAGATGTTGGGTTAAGTCCCGCAACGAGCGCAACCCTCATCTTTAGTTGCCATCAGTTCGGCTGGGCACTCTAGAGAAACTGCCTGGGATGACCAGGAGGAAGGCGAGGATGACGTCAAGTCCTCATGGCCCTTATGGGCTGGGCTACACACGTGCTACAATGGCGGTGACAAAGGGAAGCAATAGGGCAACCTGGAGCAAATCCCTAAAAGCCGTCTCAGTTCGGATTGTTCTCTGCAACTCGAGAGCATGAAGTTGGAATCGCTAGTAATCGTAGATCAGCATGCTACGGTGAATACGTTCCCGGGCCTTGTACACACCGCCCGTCACACCATGGGAGTTGGTTTTACCCGAAGACGGTATCCTAACCTTTTGGAGGGAGCCGGCCACGGTAGGGTCAGCGACTGGGGTGAAGTCGTAACAAGGTAGCCGTAGGGGAACCTGCGGCTGGATCACCTCCTTTCTAAGGAAAGTGTAAGATATAATTGCCGCCGTCTTTGAATCTCTTCTTCTTAAACATTAAGATTATAGTTTAGCTACAGCTAAAGGCGCGTAGCTCAGTTGGTTAGAGCGCACGACTGATAATCGTGAGGTCGGCAGTTCAAATCTGCCCGTGCCTACCACTGTCTGTAAATATGTTTAAGTTATTAATAGTTAAACAAACTTTTAGGAATAAGCCTATCTGTTTGAAATAGTTGGTGAAAATGATCCCAAATAATGAGGGTAATATTAAAAATATTATCCAGCTTACGGATTGTATATTTAAAAATATTTACAAGATTGTATTTTTAAAGAGTAGTAATGGTTGTCTGACCGGTTACTACTTTCATGTACGGTCCGATCAAGCGTCTTGAAGAGCATTTGGTGGATGCCTTGGTACAGAGAGGCGATGAAGGACGTGACACGCTGCGATAAGCTGTGGGGAGTCGTGAGTAGGCTTTGATCCGCAGATTTCCGAATGGGGAAACCCAAACCATTTTGGTTTATCCCGCAAGGGAGGCAAACCCAGCGAACTGAAATATCTAAGTAGCTGGAGGAAAGGACATCAACCGAGACTCCGTTAGTAGTGACGAGCGAACGCGGACCAGGCCAGTGGCCAATTTGAAAACAACCAGAATGACCTGGAAAGGTCAGCCATAGTGGGTGATAGCCCCGTATGGGTAATGTTTCATTTTGGTCCTTGAGTAGGGCGGGACACGAGAAATCCTGCTTGAACATGGGGGGACCACCCTCCAAGCCTAAGTACTACTCTGTGACCGATAGCGAACAAGTACCGTGAGGGAAAGGTGAAAAGAACCCCTATGAGGGGAGTGAAACAGACCTGAAACCGAATGCTTACAAACAGTAGGAGCTACATTAAGTAGTGACTGCGTACCTTTTGTATAATGGGTCAGCGAGTTAATTTATTGAGCAAGCTTAAGCCGTTAGGTGTAGGCGAAGCGAAAGCGAGTATGAATAGTGCGATTTAGTTCGATGGATTAGACCCGAAACCGGGTGATCTAGCTATGGGCAGGTTGAAGGTGCGGTAACACGCACTGGAGGACCGAACCCACGTCTGTTGAAAAAGACGGGGATGACCTGTGGCTAGGGGTGAAAGGCCAATCAAACCCGGAGATAGCTGGTTCTCCGCGAAAACTATTTAGGTAGTGCGTTATATATTACTGCCGGGGGTAGAGCACTGGATGGGCTAGGGGGGCGCGAGCCTTACCAAACCTAACCAAACTCCGAATACCGGTAAGTACAGTATAGCAGACAGTCCATGGGTGCTAAGGTCCTTGGACGAGAGGGAAAGAGCCCAGACCACCAGCTAAGGTCCCTAAGTTATGGCTAAGTGGGAAAGGATGTGGGAAGGCCAAGACAGCCAGGAGGTTGGCTTAGAAGCAGCCATCCTTTAAAGAAAGCGTAACAGCTCACTGGTCTAAATAAGCCGGCCTGCGCCGAAGATGTAACGGGGCTAAAGCCATACACCGAAGCTGTGGATGCCGTAAGGCATGGTAGCGGAGCGTTCTGTAAGCCGCTGAAGGTAACACGTGAGTGTTATTGGAGGTATCAGAAGTGAGAATGCTGACATGAGTAGCGATAAAGAGTGTGAGAAACACTCTCGCCGAAAGCCCAAGGGTTCCTGCGCAAGGTTAATCCACGCAGGGTTAGTCGGCCCCTAAGATAAGTGCGAAAGCAGTAGTCGATGGGAACACGGTTAATATTCCGTGACCTGATGGAAGTGACGGATGGTGTAAATTGTAAATGCTTATCGGATTGCGTTTGCAGTGAAACCGTTCCAGGAAATAGCTCCATCATTAAGACCGTACCCGAAACCGACACAGGTGGGCAGGTAGAGAATACCAAGGCGCTTGGGAGAATGATGTTGAAGGAACTCGGCAAAATGCACCCGTAACTTCGGGATAAGGGTGGCCTGTTCTGGGCAACCAGAAGCAGGTAGCATTAAATAGGGGGTAGCGACTGTTTATTAAAAACATAG
>Ga0233451_10000997_pt1:0-5000 | contig 27857 bp, 19 predicted proteins | sample 011ome_29_FD_183052 | JGI IMG/M metagenome (GOLD analysis project Ga0233451, IMG submission 183052) | Coastal salt marsh microbial communities from the Groves Creek Marsh, Skidaway Island, Georgia - 011504CT (spades assembly) | ecosystem: Environmental > Aquatic > Marine > Intertidal... | reverse complement strand
GCTTTAAACAAATGACAGACATGATAAATATGTCAAGATTATCCAATGGTGTTAGAGCCTCTGGTATGATGCAAAGATGTCTTCAAGAAAGTTTGTTTATAGCAAAAACGAGATCTGCCTTTAATGAAAAAATAATTAATTTACCTTTGATAAGAAAACAGCTTTTAAAAATGCTTATTATAACAGAAGCATCAAGAACAATGGTTTTTAAGGCAGCTGATATATTAGAAAAAGCAGATAAGGGAGATACGGAAGCTCAAAAAATATTTAGGATTATAACGCCATTAATCAAATTTAGAGCTTGTAGAGATGTTAGAAAAATCGCTGGTGATGCGATGGAAATTAGAGGTGGTTCTGGTTATATTGAAGAGTGGATGGATCCTAAAATCCTAAGAGATGCACATCTTGGTTCAATTTGGGAAGGAACAAGTAATATAATATCTCTTGATACTATAAGAGCATTAAAAAAAGCTGATAATCTTCATGTTTTAAAAACTTTCTTAATTAATTTGGTGCACGAAAGATCGATAAAAGAGAATGAGAAAGTTTTATTATCTACTATCGATGAAGTCTTTAATTTTGTTTTTCAAGAAATTAAAGATGATTACGAAGCTTCTTCAAGACAAATAACTTCTTTATTGTATTATTTATGTTCAGCTGTTTTTTTAAATGCTGAAAGTTATTACTGTACCTCTTTATATCACAGGAAAAAAATTAGTGAATTAATTATAAAATATAAAATAAATGAAAATAACCCACTTCAGAGAAATGAGATAGATTATAAACTGGTAAATGAATATCTATAATTAAATGTTTAAGTTTGGCGTTTTTTAAATTTTCGATACTTTAAATTAAAAGAAAAGCTTTCATGAGATATAACTTAATAACTTTAGATTTATTTTTATGTGCATCAAAAAATAAAAGTCTTGTAAAAGCCGCAAAAGAAAAAAACATTGTGGTTTCTGCTGTAAGCAAACGTATTTTAGATTTGGAAAAATCTGTTGGTGTTAATCTTTTCTATCGGAAAAAGTCTGGTGTTGAATTAACGCCAGCTGGATTAGAAATGCAAAAACATTGTACTGAAATTTTTAATTCAATAAATAAAATGGATGAAAGTATTAAAGAATATTCTTTGATAAGTAGTGGAATTGTAAGAGTAACCGCTAATTCATCATCTATCACACAATTTTTACCAGAAGACTTAGCAACTTTTTCTAAAAAGTTTCCAAAAATAAAAATAAAGTTAAAAGAAAAAACTTCTAGTGAGGTAATATCGTCTGTAAAAGAAAGTTTATCTGATATAGGTGTTTTTTCAGAGCATGTTGAAAATACTGAAAGACTTAGAATTATTGATTATAAGAATGATACTCTAGTTTTAGTTGTTCCTGAATATCATCCACTAGTTTCAAATTTAACTGTAAAAATTAAAGATTTCATTGAATTTGAAATGGTTGGTCTAGAAAAAGGTAGTTCATTACAAGCAATGATTGATAAACAAGTTCAGAAACAAAATTTAAAAATTAAGAAAAAATTAGAAACAGTTAGTTTTGAAGGTATCAGAGGAATGGTAGAAGCTGGTTTAGGTATTGCTGTACTTCCGATTGGCGCTATTAAACCTTATTTAAAATCTTCGAAATTAAAAACAATTAACATTGATGAAAATTGGGCTGAAAGATCAATTAAAATTGCAATTAAAAATGATGATAGTATTGGTAAAGCAGGAGCGTTATTACTCAATCACTTAATTAGTTAATGTAACTATTTACCTAAAATCATGTCTGATGCTTTTTCTGCGATCATCATCGTGGGGGCATTAGTATTACCAGAAGGCATGGTAGGCATTATTGAAGCATCAGCGATCCTCAAAGACTCTATACCTCTAACTTGTAATTTGTTATTCACTACTGCCAATTTATCAGATTTGTGCCCCATCTTTGCGGTCCCTATCATATGGTATACAGTAATTCCTTCATTTCTTGCCCAAGATAAAAGTTCATCATCAGTTTGAAGATCATTAGAAGGGTTTGCTTGACCATTCAAGTAAGGTTGAAGCGAAGAAGTTGACAAAAAATTTCTTCCAATTCTTATAGATTTCAATAATACGTCAACATCATAGGGATCAGATAAATAATTAGGATTTATTATTGGTGGTTCATGTATGTTTTTAGAATTGATTTTAACATAACCATTACTTTTAGGTCTTGTTTGCCAAACACCTAAGGTCATTCCAGAAATTCTATCCAAAAGACCAACAGTTCCTTCTTTAAAACTTGCAGGTGACATCACGTATTCAAGATCCGGAATTTCTAGTTTTGATGATGATTTAGCAAAAACGTGAACTAATGAAGGACTTACTGACAAGACACTTGGTCTCTTGATAATCCATTTAAATATTTCGTATAAAAGTGGTGGCCCTCGAACAATAGAATTAAAAGTTTTGATATTTTGTAAGTAAGAGACCATTCTAACCCCATAATGATCTCTTAAATTATTTCCAACACCCTTTAAGTCATTTACTACTTCAATACCTTTCTCAGATAATAAAGAAGCGGGGCCAATTCCTGATAGTTGAAGTATTTTGGGTGTATTAATAGCTCCTGCGCAAAGTATTATTTCTTTATTTGCCCTTAAAACCTTTAATGTATCTGAATTTTTATAAATGTAATTGACCCCAATAGCTTTGTTATTTTTAAGAATAATTGAGGTAACTTGTGCGTTTACTTTTAATTCAACATTTTTTTTATTTTGAATAGGTTTCAAAAAAGCTTTTGAAGAACTATATCGTAAACCATTAAATATTGCTCTTTGAAAATATCCAGATCCATATTGATTACCGCTATTGTAATCCTCGTTTCGAGGTATACCTAATGAGTCAGTGCCCTTTAAAAATGCTTCACAAAGAGGGTGAATAAGATCTAGATCAGTTATGGGTAACTCACCCTTAGTTCCTCTATTATCAAAAATTTTAGTTGATATTCTATTTTCAGATTTAATAAAATAAGGAAGTATATCTTTATAACCCCAACCAATATTCCCTAATTTTTCCCAATTATCATAATCATATTTTTGTCCTCTAACGTAATTAAGGCCGTTTATTGAGCTTGATCCACCAAGAACGCGACCTTGTGGTAAAGAAAATGATCGAAAGTTTGTATGAGGAGATGGTTCTGAAAAAAAATTCCATGTAAGCTTTTTTGAAAAAATATTCTTTATATATCCAGCAGGAATATGAATATATGGGTTAGTATCTTTGGGGCCAGCTTCTATAAGACAAACAGTTGAGCCATTCGAGCTCAACCTATTAGTTAAAATAGAACCTGAACTGCCTCCTCCAATAATAATATAATCAAATATATCGCCACTATTACTCACTAAAGTTAGATTCCATTTCTTTTCGAAGTTTGTGCGCAATAAGGTTAGTGTCTGCCTTCACATCATCCCAAGTTAAGACTTGTCCATCATTGATCGGTTTTTGTAAGGAAATATTGTGAGCAAGACCAAGTGGCAAGTAATTGTTTTTAATAGATTTTAATGCTGGTCTAATTCCACCAGAAACAGTATAGCCACCTTCTCCATCTAAAATTTCACCAGCCTTTAGATTACGTTTAGCTATAGCAACACAATCTGCATTAAAACAGGTTGATGCTCCTGTTGCTTCTTTTCTTATACCAATAGAAGCAATTGAAATTGCAAGTTCTAATCCAATCAAATGCCATCTTTTGTATAATGACATATATTTGCCAGAAGGATCTGTAACTACTTTATATTCTTCAAAACAATTTTTTAAATATTCAGTATCAGCCTCAAAAACTACCCATACACCTTTTCTAATATCATATGGGATTTGTTTTCCATCAGGTGTTAGGCATGAAACGACATCAACTATACCTTTTTTCTCTAATATACCACCTTCCGACATAGGTCTCATTAAAGTCGGGATATCATCTATTCCACCAGCAGGAAAAATTAATCCATTTGAGGGAGATAACAAGTTTGCTGTGTTCGCTATAGCCACACTTTCAATTGATGGTTTAGAACCATCTAGAAAGGCATTAAACATTTTAGGATTTAGTCTACCTCTTTCAGCTTGTTCTTTGGTTAATCCCCAATGGTCCCAAACTGTATCAGGAGTGGATTTTTGATAATGCTTAAGCCACTTATGACCTCTACCGGCAGCTACAACATTAAATCCACACGTTCTTGCCCAATCAACCAGCTCACATGTAAGGGCTGGTTGATCTCCATATGCCATACTATATATGACGCCAGCATCATTAGCTTTTTGTGACAAAGCAAATCCACAAAATGCATCAGCTTCAACGGTTACATTAATAACATTTTTTTTATTTTTAAATGCTGAAAGACAATGTTCTATAGCTGCAATTGGGTTTCCTGTACATTCAACAATAATTTCAATTGACTCATGGGAGACAAGTGCCTCCCAATTATCAGAAATGAATGTTTTACCACATGAAAATGCATCCGATAGATTAGAAGTTTCAAAAGCAGATGGGTCCCAGCCTACCATCTGCATATTTGATTTAGCATTTTCAGGATGTATATCAACCACGCCCACAATATGAATAGAAGGTATTTTAAGTGCTTGAGAAAAAAACATTGTAGCAAATTTACCGGCACCAATTATTCCTATCGTTATTGGTTTTGATCTACTATTTAACAAGCTAAAAAGATTCATTAAGAGTTCCAAAAATTAATTAAATATCATAATTAATTTTAGGTTTATCGCAGTTATATACGAATACCCCTTTCTTATTTTGAGTAAACATTAGTGATTAATTAAATTATTTTAAAATTAAGTGATTAATAAAGTGATTAATGGAAACTATTAACCTATATATACCCTCATTTTTAGGGCAAAAATGTCAGGCTCATAACCTGAAGGTCGTAGGTTCAAATCCTACCCCCGCAACCAACTATTCAATAAAAATAAGTCAAATTTTTTTCTCTAATGTGTTTTTTACAACTCCACATAATTTTAT
>Ga0233451_10000996_pt1 | contig 27883 bp, 33 predicted proteins | sample 011ome_29_FD_183052 | JGI IMG/M metagenome (GOLD analysis project Ga0233451, IMG submission 183052) | Coastal salt marsh microbial communities from the Groves Creek Marsh, Skidaway Island, Georgia - 011504CT (spades assembly) | ecosystem: Environmental > Aquatic > Marine > Intertidal zone >... | reverse complement strand
ATTAGGCCCCGATTTAAAGGATGAACACGAAACTATTAATAAAACAGAGATTATGAAAAGTTTTTTCATTTAGTTAGTTGTTAGAGGTATTGGCGGAAGCACATCCTCATTAATAGTGTAGGTTATTTTTGCCTCTACCTTTTCTAATGTTAAAGCGTCTACATACAAAATATTATTCCTGTACAGCTTCACTACTCCCTTATCATTGGGTTTTATTAAAAATTGTCTAGTATCTTTTTCAATGAATTCTATTCTAACTTGAAAATCAACAAAACCAATGTTTTCTATTATGGCATACGAATAATCTTTATTTGCATAGGGATTAATAGTTGCGTCTTGCCCTTTGCCCTTTCCTATAATACACATACTTTGACCATCAGTAATTTCAAAGGTTTGTGCGAAACCAAAAGCGAAGATGAGTAAAGCGGAGAGTAAGAGTAGTTTTTTCATTTAGTTTTTTATTGGCTTTAGTCTTGAAGAGTGAATATATCCATTATCTCCATTTTGAAAATCTACCTTTAACCAACCATTTACCTTACTTAAAACTTTACATTCAGATTTATTATCTAATCTTTTTATAATGCTACCTTTAGGCTTATCTCTTAAGTTAGTCCAACCATCAGGGTCATCAACATAGTGAGTTGGTTTAAAATTAAGATTATCAACATTTACAATTACCTTGTTGGATATTTCCCCTTGTTCCTCTGCAATACTCTTCATATTTTTATCTTTATTACTGAATTTACTTTTTTCAATATTTTGCACAGCAGGCTTTTCCCCCAATTTAAGCCATAAAAAATCTTGAACAATATTTTTTTGTTTTCCCTCCAATTTATATGTACCATAGCAGCTGAAGGAGTCATTTCCAAACCAGTATCGTATGTAATTTCCATATTTATCATTGTATCCATTTTTATCGCTCAATTTGATTCGAAGTTTTGAACCCTTACCAAAATTTTTATCATAGCTAATCCTACCACCATCATAACTGCTACTAAATCCTGTTGCCTTCCACTCTAAAATATTAACATAATAATCATCGTGATTATTGTAATCATCTTTTTCTAAGTATTCATAAATATTTGGGTTAGATAAATCATAAACTTCGTCACTAGTTTTCTTTTTGTATATACTGTAACCATCAGTTAATATCCCTTCATATCTTACCATAAACCTATAGCCCCCTTTATACCTATAAAACTCCATCCTACTTTGTTTATTCATTAAATTTAACGAAGTTTTCCATCCTCCATTCACGAATCCTATGGTGGCAAGAGTGTTGAAAAAATCATCTTTTAGTTTGAGTAGCTTTTTAACTTCTGTATTGTAATACTTTGCTTGAAGAATTTTTTTGTTATAACCTTTAATTTGACTTAATTTCAAATTAATTAAAGAGTCTTTAACATTATATTTAACAAGGCTATCGTTCAGGGTTATAATTTTAGTTGAAATACTGTCAGCTATTGATATGTTTCTTTCAACAGCGCTGATTTTTTGTAGAATATTTTCATAACTTGGTTTAAACATCCAATAATCATTTAATGTCTCCAAATATTCTCTTGGTGTTGAGTCATTAGCTATTACATCAAATTCTTTTATACGTACGTCTTTTAGAGAGTTTTTAAAATCACTGATGTATGAGTTATATATTTTATATTCTTTATTGATTTCTTTTTTGAAAGAACTAATGGTTTTTTCTTCCTTTGTTTGACAGGAAACAACAATCAAAAAAGCTAACGTTAATAAAAGTAATTTCTTCATAGTATTTAATTTTCTTTAAAACTAACTAAAATATTTCAAAGTATTAGTCCAAGTTTGATACATCTTAGCACAGTAGCTTTGGAACAAAGCTTGTTGAGAAAACAACTAAAAGCAAATGTCTGTCAAATGTCTGTCAGTTTTTAGTAAATTTGAAGTGTTCTTTGAGATGTTTAAAATTGAACATTTAGGATTACTCCCAAGAATATTTGTTTAAATGTACGTCAAAGTTTGGGGATGTAGCTCAGTTGGCTAGAGCGCTTGACTGGCAGTCAAGAGGTCGGCGGTTCGAGTCCGCTCTTCTCCACTAGTGTCACCGCTACACTACATTAGTTTAATCAAAGCCCACCAAACAGGTGGGTTTCTTTTTTAATAGCGCTCTTCGCCAGTTGTAAAAAGTAAACTGCTTTAATTCTGTATTTATAGACAACTAAGCCAAATATATTAAAAATCGGCACTCATTTGGCACTATTGTTTTTCCCAACGCGCTACTGCGCTAATATGTATTAAATATGAACTGATATTTTAAAATATTTTTGTTTATTTTAGTTAAAAATAAATACTATGAAAAATTTGTCAACATACAGGTGTAATGAATGTGGAATGTCTGTTAAAGCCAGTTGTGGCCAATGTGATATCCCGTTAGAAAATGGTGTCTTGACTCTTGATGATGGAACACAAGTTCAGATTTCACAATGCCCCTCTTGTGAGGGTAAAATTAAGTCCCCTCAATGTTGTGGACTTGATATGACTTGTACAATTTAATCTAAGCCTACTTAATTTGTTGGTTTTTCTTTAACTATAGTTTTGCTTGTATATACATCCAAACACCAGTATAAGTTACTGCCATAAAAAGAAGTGTGTATATAACTAAAGCAACAACATTTCCTTTGTTTAAAAACAAATCTAACATGCTGTGTGTCGCATGATCTAGGCCTCCAAAAACAATAGCTAAACCTAGAGAAAAAATAAATATACTGATGTGAGATTTCTTACTCATAATATATAAATCTACATTTTTTTTTAGAATTTCTGGTTTTTGTTTTAATAACATTTCTATTAATCGTAATATTGCAATGAAATAATTATATAGATTATGGGTATTGCAAAAACAGAGATATTTTCCATCCAACACAATGAAATTGCGCGATTTTCAAAAGCCTTAGGACATCCTGCTCGTGTTGCTATTTTAGAACACTTATTTAAGATTAACAGCTGTGTTTGTGGAGATTTAGTTGTAGAAATTGGACTGGCTCAAGCAACAATTTCCCAACATTTAAAAACCTTAAAATCCCTTGGGCTTATCAAAGGAAATGTAGAGGGAACAAGTGTGTGTTATTGTATTGATACAGAAAATTGGCTAAAAATGAAGGATGTTATTTCTGGCTTTATCAATCAAGATTTAAGCCCACAAAACTGTTGCTAAACTCTTTTAAATTAAAATAAAAAACAACCAAAAATGCTTTTTAAAACAATCGAAAATCAAATTGAAAAACTAGACACCAATAGTATTTCTAGCGAACGCCAAAACGTTTTACAACCCCTTGTACATTTTATACAGTCAAAGGTTGAAACCAATGCAGTTGTTCGTCTTAATTTTATTTGTACTCACAATTCTCGAAGAAGTCATTTGTCTCAAGTGTGGGCACAAACAATGGCACATTATTTTGATGTCAAAAATGTGTTTTGTTATTCTGGAGGAACAGAAACAACAGCACTTTTTCCAGTTGCTGCTAAAACCTTGGAAAGCACTGGTTTTGAAATCGAAACGATTGCAAATGGGGTTAATCCAATATATGCCATTAAATATTCAGAAAATGAACATCCAATTCTTGGATTTTCTAAAAAATTTGACAGTAATTTTAATCCAAATTCTGATTTTGCAGCTATTTTAACCTGCTCCTCAGCCGACAAAGAGTGCCCATATATTGCAAATGCAGAAGCGCGAATTCCAGTAACTTATGACGACCCCAAAGCATTTGATGGAACTCCACAACAAGTAGAAAAATATATGGAAAGAAGCCTTCACATTGCGACAGAACTAAAATTCGTTTTTTCAACAATTAAATTATAAATCATGGCAGGGAAAAAATTAAGTTTTTTAGATAAAAACCTAACGTTATGGATTTTTATAGCAATGGGTATTGGAGTAAGTTTGGGCTATTTTATCCCAAACATTCCTGAAATTATCAATGGGATGAGTAGCGGAACAACCAATATTCCTATCGCAATTGGACTGATTGTGATGATGTATCCACCATTAGCAAAAGTGAATTATTCCTTACTTCCTAAAGTATTTCAAAACACAAAAATTTTATCAATTTCATTGCTTCTCAATTGGATTATTGGTCCAATCCTTATGTTTATTTTGGCCATCACTTTTTTAAAAGATTACCCAGAATATATGGTGGGATTAATTCTTATAGGGTTGGCACGTTGTATTGCAATGGTTTTGGTGTGGAATGATCTTGCCGAAGGCAGTACAGAATATGGTGCTGCATTAGTAGCCCTTAACAGTGTGTTTCAAGTTTTTGCCTATAGTTTTTATGCCTGGATCTTTATCACTGTTTTGCCACCATATTTTGGATTTGAAAGTGCTATTGTCGACATATCGATTCAAACCGTTGCAGAAAGTGTGCTTATATATTTAGGAATTCCTTTTTTATTAGGGATTTTGAGTCGTCAAATCTTAATTAAACTGAAAGGAGAAACGTGGTATACCCAAACATTTATCCCCTCAATATCCCCACTCACACTCATTGCATTGTTATTTACTATTGTTGTTATGTTTTCTTTGAAAGGCGAACTGATTGTAGAAATTCCAATGGATGTTCTAATTATTGCGATTCCATTACTCCTCTATTTTGGAGCAATGTTTCTCATTGGATTTTTCTTTACAAAAGCTATGGGTGGCGATTATGACAAAACAGCATCTGTTGCATTCACTGCAGCAGGCAATAATTTTGAGCTTGCCATTGCCGTAGCCATTGGTGTTTTTGGACTCAACTCTGGACAAGCCTTTGCCGGAGTCATTGGTCCATTGGTTGAAGTACCAGCACTTATTTTATTGGTACGAGTTTCGTTTTGGTTAAGAAAAAAATATTTTCCAATAATTGAAAACTAATGTTTTAGTTTTTATGTGCACCATCACAAAAAGGTGTGTCTAGAGTTTTTCCACAGTTGCAAAGTGAAAAACGATTACGTGTTGGGATTTCATTCCCTTCAGCATCTAAAAGTGTAATTTGTTTTGCATTGGTAACAACAACTTTTCCAGTCGCCGAAATTTGAATTGTGGGTTTGTTTGAGTTTTCCATGGTTAATTTTTTTGTAAAGTTAGTATTTTTAAAAATTAACAAAAAAATTCAGATAAAATAAATAGATTTGCCCCTCCAAAACGGGATGTGGCGCAGTCCGGTTAGCGTACACGGCTGGGGGCCGTGTGGTCGCAGGTTCAAATCCTGTCATCCCGACATCATTAAAAGCCTAACTTCTTTGGAGTTAGGTTTTTTTATTGTACCACCAATCGTTTTGTGATTATGGTTTTATTCGTCTTAATGGAGACAATATATAGGCCAGAATTTAAATCTGAAACATATAAATTAGTACTGTTTTTATTGATATTGTTATGATTCAAAATCAACTTTCCAGTAACATCAAATAATTGGATGTTTTTAATTAATTCATCTGAATTCAAGGAGATTTTAACCATATGTTTTGCAGGATTTGGAGATATTGAAGCCTTTGTAATCTGCCCAGTAGCATTCAGACTTAGCAGAGATTGTTGATATACTCGGACATAATCTATTTCCATTGTTGCATCATTGAAACTTTCAGGAATTTCCGTGCCTGGCAACAAACCCAAGTTCCCTCCCATAGCAATATTGAGCAAAATATAATGAGGATTGTCATAAGGAAGTTCGTTAATATTTTGACGTTCAAAAAACACATTAACGTCTAAGAGAATTTGAATCACATCTTCTGTCCAAATTAGAGAATACTTATGATAGGAACCACTAGAATCGTTGATTGGGGTTGTTGTCCCTTGATTTTCATACTGACCAGAAGCCAAATTTCTATAATGCATGTATCCATAAGTAATACTTTTGTCCCATCCATTTTGTTCCATAATATCTATTTCGCCACAGTCTGGCCATCCTACACTCCCATAGGTGCTACCAAAATAGTTCCCAGTTTCATTAATATTAGCTCCTAATGTCCAAATCGCTGGCCATGTTCCTGTCTCTGCAGGAAGTTTTGCGCCAACATCAATTCTGCCGTATTGAAAGGCGTATTTTGAATTTAAACGCGCTGAGGTATAGTTTTTGGTTACGCCATTATAGGAGTAATTTTCTTTGATCGCTTTTATCTTTAAAGTTCCATTGCTAACATATGAATTTGAAATTTGATCGGTATAGTGCTGAAGCTCACCGTTAGCCCAATCTGTACCATTAATTATGAGGATGACTTGATGATGCCATTTAGTGGGGTCTGGTGCACCTGTGTAGTCGTTAAACTCATCACTCCACACCAACTGGTCAAATGTAGTAAGTGTATTGTTTCCACCTTCAATATTATCGACATAAAAAGTACCAGATAATAATTGTCCGGGTGCTACAAAAAGAGTAATTCTACTAAAATTACCCGATAGACTTTGCGTCCCAGTTTGGCCAATGATATTGGCCTGAGAAAAATCAACTTGAACCTGAGACCATCCATTTCCAGAAACTGTAGCCTCAACAAAAGCATCGCCAAAACCGGAATCGCTGCCTTCAAATTTTACTTGAACCGTCGTTGGCCCTATAGTTGAATAAAAATCAAAAGTCACAAGTTTAGAATTATCGAAGTTGATATTTGGTATTAAGTCTAAATAAAACACCTTCATAAATATCATTCCCCGCATTTTGAATCACGCCGACAGTATTGGTTGCATCTGATGGATCTGGCTGACTGTAAAACGTACAGCCACCAAAGCCTATAAAATTATCTTGACTGCTTTCAAAATCTAAGGGTAAATTTTGTGCAAAAACATTACTAGAAATACACAAAAAAAAAGAAAAAACTAATTCTCATTCAAAGCTATTTAAATTGGAGGATAAAAATAGTAAATCTCTTGTTTAGTAAATAATTTGTTTAAACAAAATGCAATTGTTATTAATTAAAAGTTAAATTAACTTTAAAAGACATGTTTTATTCATAATTTTGAACTTTTACAAACAAAAATGAAAACAAACAGATCGGATTGCCCTCTCACAAACGTTCTTGATATAGTTGGAGATAAGTGGTCGCTATTAGTTATTAGAGATATTTTTATGGGGAAGAAAACCTTTACAGAGTTTTTAAAATCTCCAGAAAAAATTGCTACAAACATTTTGGCAAATCGCTTGGAATTGCTCACCAACAAGGGGTTGCTTGAAGTGACTAAGCTGCCTGATGATCAAAAGACTAAAATTTACTATCTTACAGATGCCGGTATAGATATGTATCCTATCATTTATGAGATGATGCAATGGAGTAAGAGGAATTTAAAAAAGAAGTTTGGGCCAAAAGGGGAGCAGTGGTTAAAAGAAACGAAAGGATTGCCAGCTGATAAATTTATTTCAGAAACAACATCTTCCTATAAAGATTCTCGAAAAGCTATTCTTAAAAAAGTAAAATAAATACTGCTTTTCTTGTAGTGTCATATTTTTTTTTAAGTTCTTTGTAAATATCCTTAGAGCTACGCATAATGAAAAATTTTATAACCCTAATCTTTCTTTTATTAACCTCACTGGGATTTTCTCAAATACTCAACCCTGTACAATGGGAACTAGGAGTTGAACAGCAATCAAATACTGAATACACCCTTGTCTTTACAGCCAATATTGATACAAATTGGGCCATATATGCCTTAGAAGTAGAAGAAGGTGGTCCTCTGCCAACACTATTCACATTTGAAAACAATCCAGAATTTGAGCTTATAGGTGAAATTGAGGAGAGTGAGTTAAATAAAGTCACTAAACTCGACCCTGTTTTTGATATGGTGGTGTCTAAGTTTTTTAACAAAGCAGAATTTAGACAACGTATAGAAGTTTCAAATGTTGCATTTACATTATCTGGGAATATAGATTACATGACTTGTGATGATACAAAATGCACCTATAAACCTGACAACCCATTTCGATTTAATTACACCCCACAAGAAGGATTTGTAGTTGCAGAAAACTCCGCAATTCAAGGGGGAGAGATTTCTAAAAATTCTAATGAAATTTTATATGGAATTTCTCCAGGACAAATTACAAAATCAAGAACTCCATGTTCATTACAGACGGAGTCTATAGCTCAAAACCTTACTCAGAAAAATACGCTGTGGCGAATTTTTGGACTGGGGTTTCTAGGAGGACTTTTGGCACTACTTACGCCATGTGTATTTCCCATGATTCCCCTCACCGTAAGTTTTTTCACCAAAAAAGCTGAAAATTCAACTTCTAAATCAGGCTTATCAAAAGCTATACTTTATGGTGTTTTTATAATATTGGTTTATGTTATTTTGAGTATTCCTTTTCATCTTTTAGATTCTGTAAATCCTGATATATTGAATGAAATTTCAACCAATGTTTGGCTGAATGTCATTTTCTTTATCATTTTCATATTTTTTGCATTTTCATTTTTTGGATATTACGAATTAACACTTCCAGCAAGCTGGACATCTGCAACAAGCAAAGGCGAGGGTGTTGGTGGAATTTTAGGCGTGTTTTTTATGGCGCTAACGCTTTCTATTGTTTCATTTTCGTGTACAGGTCCTATTTTAGGATCGCTCTTGGCAGGTTCGTTATCTTCAGATGGAGGCGCATGGCAACTCACCGCCGGGATGGGAGGATTTGGTGTAGCACTTGGACTGCCATTTGCACTTTTTGCCATGTTCCCAAACATGCTTAATGCATTGCCAAAATCTGGAGGATGGCTCAATACAACTAAAGTTATTTTAGGATTTTTGGAACTTGCACTAGCATTCAAATTTTTGTCCAATGCAGACCTTGTACAACATTGGGGGATATTAAAAATTGAAGTTTTCTTAGGCATTTGGATTTTAGTCTTTTTAGGGTTAACCCTCTACATATTAGGAAAAATTAAATTTCCTCACGATGGGGTTTTACAAAAACTATCTTTTTTTAGGATAAGTTCAGGGGTGCTTGTTTTGGCATTTGTCGTGTATTTAGCATCAGGATTTAGAATAAATGAAACCACAAAAACATTTACACCACTTACACTTTTAAGTGGACTAGCACCACCTGTTGGCTACAGTTTTCTTTATCCTAACGATTGTCCAAACAATTTCGAATGTTTTAAAGATTTAAAAGAAGGGGTTGCTTATGCTAAAAAAGTAAACAAACCTATTCTTTTGGATTTTACGGGCTATGCTTGTGTCAATTGTCGAAAAATGGAAGAACATATCTGGCCAAAATCAAATATAAAACCCTTTTTTGAAAATGATTATGTATTGATTTCTTTGTATGTAGATGACAAAAAAGAACTTCCAAAAGAGCAACAACTAACTGTAAAACGACAAGACGGAGGTACACGATTGCTAGAAAACTATGGCCATAAATGGGCTCATTTTCAAACTCAATTTTTTCAGTCCAACTCACAACCTTTTTATGTTTTACTAAGCCCCGATGCCAAAACAATCTTGACTCCGCCAGTAGGCTATACGCCTGACAATCAAGAGTATGAAACATTTTTGAATTGTGGCCTTGAAGTTTTGACTTCCCCATAACTATTTTGCAAGTAAAAGCATAGAGCAGAATTATTTTAGTATTTTTGAAGAACTAAACATTTAATCAATGCTCGAAAGTTTTTTGAAATTTTTAGAATTGGGACTGTATCATATTGTTAGTTTCAGTAGTTATGATCATATTTTATTTGTAGTGCTTCTTGCATTGCCCTATGTTTTTAAAGACTGGAAACGTCTATTAATCTTGATCTCTGTATTTACATTGGGGCATACGCTAAGTTTATTGCTTGGAGTTTTTAATATTGTAAATCTAAATGTCAATGTTACAGAATGGCTTATACCAATTACTATATTTTTTGCAGCACTATTTAATATATTTTCACCAAGAAAACCTACCGACAACCGATCCTATTTGATGTTGGGAATTGTACTGTTTTTTGGGCTTATTCACGGTCTCGGCTTTGCCAATGCTTTTAAAACTTTGGTCAGTGCTAATGAAAACACCTTTTTGTCTGTCATTGAGTTTGCGATTGGAATAGAAATTGGCCAGCTTATTATTGTGTTTTGTGTGTTATTTATAAGTTTTATTTTCCAAAATATTTTTCGTTTTTCAACAAGAGACTGGGTAATGGTAAGTTCTGCAATTATTTTGGGGTTGATGCTGCCATTAATTATTGAAAGCCCATTATTTTCTTAATCAAAAAACACAAGTTTCATTTCAAACCACTATCTTCGATTTGTGACTAAAGCACCACCAAATGACGGATAATAAGCAATTAAAATACGACAAAGCCTATTTGAGAATGGCTGTAGAATGGGCCAAGCTTTCCTATTGTCAACGAAAGCAAGTGGGCGCCATTATTGTTAAGGATCGTATGATTATTTCTGATGGTTACAATGGTACGCCAACAGGCTTTGAAAATTTTTGTGAAGACGAAGAAGGTTATACAAAATGGTATGTGCTTCATGCAGAAGCAAACGCTATTTTGAAGGTCGCCGCTTCTACACAATCTTCCAAAGGTGCTACATTATATATCACATTATCGCCATGTCAGAATTGCAGCAAATTGATTCATCAAGCGGGAATTATTCGTGTTGTTTACAGTAAGGCTTACAAAGATTTATCTGGGGTAAAGTTCTTAGAACAAGCTGGGATAGAAGTTGCACATGTAGAAATTTAATAGTGCGGTCAAAATTTGTAACTACTTCTTAGTCAACAGCTCGATTTTCTTTACAATTCGAATAAGTGTAGCAACTAGAATTGCACAACCCGCAGCAATACTTGTCACAACAGCAGTATGGCTATCGCCCTCTAAAGGTGCTTCAAAGTTAATTTTACTAATATTAAAAATGAGAATTAGAAGTGCTATTATTGAAATGATATAAGTGGTTATTTTCATGGTTAATTTTTTTTTGAAGGAATTGCAATAAAATCTTTTAAATAAAAGGGTTCAAAATAGGCTAAATCTTCAAACTCTTCTGCCTGAAATTTATTGAAAGAGAGTCTACACATTTGTTTTGCTGAGGGCAATTGAGAATCAAAATAGGCATTTGGATGTTGGATAATTGTTTTGGTTTTGTCTACCCCAGTACCTACAAAGTGAACGGACTGGTTCTGTAAAATATTACCATAAGAATTTTCATCCAAAATTTTGGCATCAGTTGGTTCAATACAACTATAATCAGAGTCAAATGTAGAGGCGTATACTTCCATTCTACGTGCATCAAGCATGGCTACTATACACCCCTTTTTGATTTGTGTTTTGTAAGCAAGCGCCTCGAGGGTGGGCACAGAAATCAAAGGAATATCTAATGCAAAACAAAGTCCTTTTGCGGCAGAAACACCTATTCGCAAACCCGTATAAGACCCTGGCCCTTTGCTGACCGCCACTGCAGCCAATTCAGATGTTTGAATATTGGCTATTTTTAAAACCTCATCGATATAAACGTGAAGTCGTTCTGCATGAGAATACTTTAAACTATTGTCTTCTTTTATACAAACAGTCTCACCATCCTTTGCAAGTGCAACAGAACAGTTTGTTGTAGAAGTTTCAATATTTAAAATATATTTCATATTACAATGCTAGTGATTTTCCGAGAAAAAAATCTAAAACTTTTGTTTTAAAAACAAAATCATATTTAGCCCTCACAAGACTAGATTGTGCATTTATAAGTTGTACTCTATTTTGGTCCAAATCAAATGCATTGAGCGCTCCAATGTTGTAACGCTCCTGAGCATTTTCAAAAGAAAGTTGCCTTGAGGCTACTGATTTTTGAGCAGAAACATACGTTTTTAAAGCGGCTTTGGCATCTGTAAAAGCTCTTTGAATGTTACTTTCCAAATCTAGTTTTGCTTGATCCAACGCCAATTTTCTGTTTTCAATCTGAATGGAAGATTTAGCCAAATTGGTTTTATTTTGATATCTTGAAAAGATAGGAATGTTTAGGTTTACATTAAAACTATGTCCTTTATTATCATTAAACTGTTGAAAAAAGGAATTGGAACTATTAAGGTTAGAAAAATTTGCTCCTGTATTGAGTCCATATCCAAAGGTAACGGTTGGATAGAATCCACTTTTTGAAATTTCTCTGCCCAACTCTGCAGATTCAATATTTTTTTCTGCAACTTTTATCTCACTTCTGTTTTTGAAAGCATGTTCCAAAATAGGCTGAACATTATCATACATCAGCGCTTCCGAAGGGGCATCAAGTTCAATAATTTCTACATCAAATCCATCAAATGGAACTTGTAAAGTTTGAGATAATGATAAAAGGGCTAAGGTATAATTGTTTTGAGCCACAGTAAGTTGTTGTTCGTCATTAGCAAGTGTAGCTTCAGAATCAAACACGTTTGCTTGTGGTTGAGTTCCAGCCGCTACCAACTCTTTGACTCGTTTGAGTTGATCTACAGAAAATTGAAATTGTGCTTGTGCAATAATTAGATTTTCTTTATTCAATAGCACATTCAAATAAGAGTTCACAACATTCAGTGCAACATTGTCTCTTATTCGATTGTACTCCTCTTCATTTGCTTCTTTGTTTATTAAAGATTGCTTGTAAACATTAGTGTTTCTAAAACCATTAAAAATGGTTTGTGAAAGATTGACCCCAAGGTTTGTTGAGTGAAAAGTTCGATCTACAAAATTGCCATCAAAAACCTCAACATTTCCAAGATTTAAACGTTGTGATCCGTTGATTGAAAGTGAAGGCAAAAAATTCCCTTTTGCTACAATAATATCCTGATCATTAGTGAGTAAAGAATTTTCACTTTGCTTTACAGCAATATTATTTTGCAAAGCGTGGTCTACACATGCTTTCAAGGTCCATTTTTTCTGAGCCGTTGTTGTGAATGTACAAAATGTACAAATCAATAGGAGTAGGTGTTTCATTATTGTATTGATTTGAAAGTTAGTCATTATCCTCTTCATTATCTTCATTGTTTTCTTCAGAAGCTTTATTCCAAACTTTAATCTTGTCGGTTTCTTTAATACCATCAGTAATTTCAACATTGATGCCATCAGAAATTCCAATTTCTACATTCTTCTTTCTAAATGTTTCATTGTCGTTTAGAATTTCTACAAAAGGTTTTTCTGTTATTCTGTTAAATTGAAGTAACGCCTCTTTTATGACCATAATACTATCTTTACTTTCTACCTCAATTTCTGCATTGGCACTGTAGCCTGCACGAATTTTATTGCTTGACTCTACTTCAACATCTGCTTTAATGACAAACTGAACTGCACCAGCTTCCTCAACTCCTTTTGGCGCAACAAAAGTGAGTTTTGCTGGAAATTCTTTTTCATTGATGGCACCAAGAACAACCTTAATTTGTTTGCCTTCTTCCAGTTTTCCTACTTCCGATTCATCAACTTTACCCTCAAAAATCATCTTACTCATATCAGCAATAGTTGCAATGGTTGTACCCGCATTAAAATTATTACTTTCAATGACTTGATCTCCCTCTCGAACTGGAATTTCTAATATTGTCCCCGAAATTTGAGCAACAATGTTGGTGTTGGCAGAGCCCCCTCCAGAAATAGAACCTTGTCTAATGATTTGATAATCGTTTTGCGCTTGATTATAATTTTCTTCCGCTTGATTCAAACTCAATTCGCTGTTTTCAAAATCTTGTCTAGAAATCACGCCTTTGTCATAAAGGACTTTGTTTCTATCATACAAGGTTTTTGAATTATTAAAAGACAGTCTTGCTGTTTTAATTCGACTTTGAGCACTTACCAAAGCTTGTTCATTTGGAACAACTCGAATTTTGGCAATCAAATCGCCTTTTTGAACCAAATCGCCTTCTTCAACTAGGATTCTATCAACAATTCCAGAGATTTGAGGTTTTAGTTCAATTTCTTCTTCGGGGTTTAATTTTCCTGTAGCTACAATTTTAGTATCTAAAGTTGTATAAAATGGTAGTTCTGTTTTGTAATCTACCACTTCTTTCGTATTTGAATCTTTAAAGTATTTTAATACAAATACTAAAAGTAAGAGTAATACAATTCCTAAAATAATTTTTACTGTTTTATTCATTTTTATAATTTATTTATTCTTCTCTTAATGCTTCTATTGGTTTGACACTTGTTGCTTTAAAAGCTGGAATCAAACCAATTAATGTCCCTAAAATGACGAGGATGATAAGGGCCACAAAAATTATGGATATAGATACTGAGGCGTTTACTAATGTTGCATCGTCACCTTGTCCCCATACACGATCTATGACAATTAAAATCCACCCTCCTGAAATGATTCCTAATAATCCAGAAGTCATCGTTAAAAATACAGCTTCAACAACAATTTGACGTTTGATTTCAAAAGGGGTAGCACCTAGTGCCCGTCGTACACCTATTTCCTTGGTGCGCTCTTTTACTGTTATGAGCAATATGTTTCCAATTGCAAAAACACCTGCTATTAGCGTAGATATTCCAACAAACCATGTTAAAAATTGCATCCCCGTTAAAAATCCTGTGATTTTTTTAAACTCTTTACCAAGATTAAAACTTCCAAATGCTCTTTTGTCTCGAGGATGTATTTTATTTAAATTTCTTAACAACAATTTAGTGTCTTCTTCTATTTGTTTGATATTATACTCTGGTTTTCCAGTAATTACAATCCAACCAATTTTATCTCCTTGATTGTAAAGCTGTTGAAATGTTGAAAATGGAATATGAATGTCGCTAGTAGGCCCCATGTTGACATTACCATTTTGAAACACACCAATGACCGTAAAATTAATACTGTTCATTTGTATGTATGCTCCTATTGGATTTTCATCTTTATCGAAAAGTTGTTTAAATATATCTTCCGAAATAACAGCGACTTTTTTATTTTCATTAATATCATTTTGATTGATAAAGCGCCCTTTCATCATTTTCTTTTTTTGGACCTGATCTAAAAGGGGGTAATCACCATCAATTCCATAAGTCCCTGAAAGAAAATTTCGAGCTACCAAGCCTTGATTACGATTTCTTGGTACTACAAACTCTACGCCTTCTACGTTGTCTTTTATTTTATTGACATGGCTCAATTTGAGGCGGACTTGCTTTCCTTCCTGAAAACCTTTGAATGGCATACTAGTACTTTGCCCCCAAACAAAAACACTATTTGTTGCAAAGTCTCCAAAGAGACGATTAAAAGAGTTTTCCATTCCTCGTGCAGCGCCCAAAAGTGCGATTAAAAGTAAAATCCCCCACCATACACCTACCATTGTAATTGCAGTGCGTAATTTATTCTTAGTCACACTGTCGTAGACTTCTTGCCATGTATCTCTTTGAAATAAAAATTTTATCATGCTAATCGTCTCTTAGTGCTATAATAGGTTTTATTTTTGAGGCTTTTTTTGCTGGAACATATCCTGCCAATGTTCCTGCCGCAATTAGTGTAAATGTTGCAGCGATCACTAACGATTGACTTACGCTTGGGTTGGTTATAAAGTAGGATTTTAGGCTTGGCCCTACCCATTCTAACACCCCTACTCCAACCAAAAGGCCTAAATATCCAGCAATGGTTGTAATTAATATAGATTCAATCAATATTATAGAAATGATCGCTCGTGGAGATGCACCCAATGCTTTTCTAATCCCAATTTCTTTGGTACGTTCCTTGACAATAAAAATCATAATATTGCTAATTCCAACAATTCCAGCAATGAGAGTCCCCATCCCTATAATCAAAATTAAAATTCCCAATACAGAAGTCATTTGATTGATCCCTTTGTTTTGCATGGCCATATTGAAAACTCGAATGGCTCTTTGATCATTTTTGGCTACAGAAAAACGCTCTTTCAATTTCTTTTCTAAATCTAAACTAAAGTCAATGGCTTGATCATAATTATATTTTGGGTTGTAGGTTAGATTGATTTGATCGACATAATCGTTATTTCCGTAGATGAGCTGTGCGGTGGTTAACGGCATATAAATGATGCGCTCTTCATCATCTCCCCCATCATCTTTAAACACACCAACAACCTGATATGGAATACCACTCAAATTAATGTATTTGCCTAATGGATCTTCTTTTAAAAATAAATCTTGTCGCACCAAATCTCCAATAACAATTGTTTTCGTTCGAGCCTTCATATCAAGTTGGTTAATGTAGCGCCCTTGTGTTACTTTTGTTTTCTCTAAGTATTGATGGTCTGGATGAACAGCCCTTAAAGAATAATCGTTTTTTTCGTTTTTGTAGCTTGCAGATGCATTTCTATATATTCTTGAGGTAATAAATTCAATACTGGGTTCAAAATCCGATTTGATATAATCATAATCTTTGTTTTTAAATTGAATCTTGCGGCCTGCTTGAAGTCCTTTGTTGGCCTTAGTCGTTCGGCCAGAACGAATAAAGACAGCGTTTGCAGCATCGTCTACAAACGCTTCTGAAAACGTATTATTTAGCCCGTTGGCAAGGCCAAAAAGAATAGTAAACAAAAGAATAGCAAATGCAACCGTAAATCCAGAAAGCAAACTTCGTGTTCGGTTTTTGTTAATGCTTTGAAAGATTTCTCGCCAAAGATCAATATCAAACATGTGCTTCTGCTCTTACTTGTTGTACAACATTGTCTTCCATAATCACACCATCTTTTAGGCGTACAATACGCTTACACATTGCAGCAATATCCTCTTCATGGGTTACAATCAATATGGTTTTCCCTTCATCATTAAGTTGCTGTAAAAACGCCATAATATCATAAGAGGTTGTGGTATCTAAAGCTCCTGTTGGCTCATCAGCTAAAAGAAGTTTTGGTTCGGAGGCCAATGCTCTTGCAATAGCAACACGCTGTTTTTGACCACCAGATAACTCGCTAGGTAAGTGTGTTGCCCAATCTAAAAGCCCTACTTTTTCCAAATGAAACTTGGCTTTTTCTTGACGCTTTTTGCGTTTCAACCCTTGATAATACAGTGGTAAGGCAACGTTTTCCAATGCATTTTTATAATTAATCAAATTAAACGATTGAAAAATAAATCCTAAAAATTTATTTCTGTAAACCGCTGCTTTCTTCTCTGTAAGATTTTTAATAGGAACTTCGTCAAGAATATAATCTCCTTCATCAGCCTCATCAAGCATTCCAATAATATTGAGGAGTGTAGATTTTCCAGAGCCAGAAGATCCCATTATGGCGACCATCTCGCCTTTTTCTACAGAAAGATCAATCCCTTTTAATACATGAAGACTAGAATCTCCTATTGGATAAGATTTGTGAAGCTTCTGAATTTTTAACATGATAATTTTTGCTTGTTAAGTGATATTGGTATGACGAAATATCTCTTCTTTTGTTACAGTTTTTTTTAGAAAAATAAACCGAATTTTTAATTCTAATGATTGTATTAAAAAAATTTAATCAGTTTTTGTGTTTTATTTATTTTTTACTTTATATTTATTTTCAACTTTTTTTGTAATGCCCAACACTAAAAGTCGTAAAACTTATCATTTAAAAACAGATCCTACTTATGGCCTCCAAAGAAGCAAAAGAATTATTACTTGAAAAATTAAGCACTCGAATTAAAACTATTCGAAAAAGTAGAAACCTATCTCAAAAAGCGATGGCCGAAAAATGTGGTATGGATTTCTCTAGTTATTCAAACATCGAAAATGGCAAACGCAATGTTACTGTTTTTACGCTTCAAAGAATCATAAACGTGTTTAAAATATCATTTAATGAGCTTTTTAACTTCTAGGAATTACTAGAATTTTTTCTCATATATCTGTATAAAAATAGGGCTAGTCCACCAATAAGAATGTAGGGTATAACCATGAGATAAACAATGCCATCATTCACCCCTTTGGCGGTAGCTTGTCCGGCTTCACTTTCCAATACGGCTCTACACATTGCGCATTGAGCATTGGTGTAAAAACCAAAACAAATTAAAAATAAATATGTAGAGATTTGTTTCAAAACTTAGACGTAATACGGAGCAATCATAAGATAAACAATAACTCCTGTAATGGCCACATAAAGCCAAACTGGATAGGCGTATTTTACAATTTTCTTATGAGCAACAAAATCACTCATATAAGCACGAACATAACTGTGAAGAACCAAAGGAATCACTATAACTGATAGTACAATATGAGAAATTAAAATAAAATAGTAAATGTATTTTATTGTGCCCTTACCTCCAAAAGGCGTTGGATCACTTGTCATGTGATAGGCGACATACATTAGAAGAAAAACTAACGAACACGCCACTGCAGTCTTCATTAAGTTTTCATGTAAAGCTACTTTTTTGTTTTTTATGGCCCAAAGCGCTGCAAGTAGTAGTACGGCTGTAATCCCATTTATAGACGCATAAATAGGTGGTAAAAATGTAAGCGCTTCAACGTTTGGAATTCGAATTCCAAAAAGCAATGCAACTACAACCGGAATGGTTATAGAAACAATATTGATCCACAATTTAAATTTCTTTTCTATTGGTTTTGGTGTGTTACTCATCTTCAAGTAATTTTAAAATATCTTCTTTTAGTGCTGAAATTTCTTCAGATTCGCCCTCGTCATTTATTTGTTCTCTTTCGCTAATGACACCTTTATAATATATTTTTGGGTTGCCAAAATCATCTGTTCTAGAACGAATATACCCCTCTTGATCTATAAGTGCAAAATTTCCAGAATGCTCAAAACCTCCTGCTGCGCCTTCAACTTCTGCGGCATAGAGATTGAACCCTATATTAGCTAAATTATAAATATCTTCTTGCTGACCTGTTAAAAAATGCCAATTTGGATTGGTTACTCCATATTGATCTGCATAATTTTTTAAGACCTCAACAGTATCATAATCTGGATTAATGGTAAAAGAGGCAATTCCAAAATCGTTGCGTTGAGGAAAGGTGTTTTGAATATCAACTAAATTTTGATTCATTTTTGGACAAATTGTTGGGCATGTTGTAAAGAAAAATTCTACTAAATACACTTTACCCTCAAAATCATTATTTGTGATAACTTTCCCATATTGATTGGTAAAACTAAAAGGCATTACCTTTTTTTGTTCGCCATTGATGACTAAATATGAAAGTTGTGTGTCATCTTTTGTTTGTAGTTTAACATCATCGCTTCTACTCTCCACCCTTGTGACATCATTGTTTTGTATTCTGTCAATTATTTTTGGAATAAAAATAATCCCAAAAACAAGAACAATAAAGGCGATGCCTACGTATGAATAATTAGTTGATTTCATTGTTTAATAGATCTTCTGCCCTACGTGTGGTTGAACTAAAATTACCTTTTCGTTTTTGGCGATATTCTGTAAACAAAATGCGCATATCTTCACTCATTTTATTTTTCAACTCGGCAACTTCAAGAACATTATATGAGGGCATAGAATAAATTGGAAAATTTTCTTCTTTTTGCGCTTTTGTTCTATCATCCAAGCGCCCACGTTGATGTTTTTCTTTATCAATAATAAAGACATCATTGGAGGCCAAATCGGGACGAAGTGCCTCTGAAATTTTTAGATTGGTATATGCTGCTTTGATATCATCAACTGATCCAAAAGCAAACGTCCAATACTCCAAAGGCTCAAAACTGTTGAGTTCTTTTTTTAATTCTTGTGCTTGCTGTTTTGCAGTTTCAGGTAATAAAATTATAATTTGAAAACGTTTAAATCCACGGAATTTATCATAAACCAATTCTTTTAAATTCAAAGCTCGAGTGGCATCATCCATAGGGTTCTCTCCTAAAAAACCAAGTACAGTCAAATGATTTTCTAAACGAACTTTACTTCCGCCTTCTGCTTGAAAATTACTGAGCTCAGGGATGTTGCTTTTAACGATATCAAGTGTGCTATAATTGTGTTTTGAGGGGTAAAGAAACAGCAAAAATAGTACTGGTAGAAAAAACAGTACAGAGAGCACCAAGGGTTTTTTAATTTTTGCAGTAATCATAGCACAAAAGTAAAAAAGACGGTTATAATTAACCGTCTTTATTTACATAATATATTCTTAATTTTTAAAAATCTCTTTTGACATAGCCATTGGTATAAACAGACTCAATATAGCCCCCTTCTTGAAGCAAAATGAATACTAAGTAACATATAAGGAAAACTGCTGTCCAAACAACTAATCTTCGGAGCGCTTTTGTTTCATCGCGCATGTGCATAAAATCCCAAGTGATATAGTAGGCTTTTATAATGGTTAGTACGATGAATATTAAATTTAAACTTTTAGTATAAATAAATGCCGAAAAGATAATGTTTAGGAGTGTTGCTCCAAGACCTCCCTCAAATGGGGTCATTGATGGGCTCATAAGAACTTCTGGTTTATAAATACCAAGAGCAACTTCCACAGCTGTTACAATGGTAAGCAATAGAAGTACTCCCCAAATTTTTTGAGTATTGGATTTAAATTTTATTAACCCTCTGAAAATTTCTAATTTATGTGCGTGATCTGCCATTTTAAAAAATTATTATATTAAACAAGGTAGAAGAATGTAAACACAAATACCCATACCAAATCTACAAAGTGCCAGTAAAGCCCTACTTTTTCAACCATTTCATAATTTTTTCTACGCTCGTATGTTCCAATAATAACATTAAAGAAAATAATGATATTAATGACAACTCCAGAAAATACGTGAAATCCGTGAAACCCTGTAATAAAGAAGAAAAAGTCTGCAAATAATGGTGTCCCATATTCATTGACTTCCAAATTGGCTCCTTTTACATAACGCTTCCCATTAGCTTTCAATTGTGCTAAAGATTCTTCTCTTGATAAAACTGTTTTTTCTCCTTCTTCATTAATGGTTTGAGTGCGTACCAAAATGTTTGGATGTGACTCTAATCCATGATAAATATCTTCTACAGAATAGGCTGGTAAAGCGCTTTCATCTACAAACCAAAGTCCATTTTTGTTTTGGTGTTGTGTGCGTTCGGTGTGAGCGGCTACGGCAAATTCTTCTACGGCTACTCTTTTAAAAACATCTTCGCCATCTACATTTTTGTACTCGCCAAACTGTAGAATATTTCCTCCTTTTGTTTGCACAGCACCATAATCTCCTTGAATAAATGTTGCCCATTCCCATGCTTGAGATCCTACAAATATGATTCCACCAATAATTGTAAAAAACATGTACCATATGACTTTGTTTTTTTGCATTTGATGTCCTGCATCAACCGCTAGCACCATTGTTACGGATGACATAATCAGTACAAACGTCATAAAAGCAACATAAATCATAGGGAGTTCTTGGCCATGTAAAAAAGGAACGTGTGTAAAAACCTCATCAGCAATAGGCCAATAGTCTATAAATTTAAATCGTGAAAATCCATAAGCGGCCAAAAAGCCAGAAAATGTTAAAGCATCTGAAACAATGAAAAACCACATCATCATTTTTCCATAACTTGCTTTTAGTGGCTGATTGCCTCCGCCCCAAGTTTTCCCTTCTGTTCCTGTGCTAACTACCGTAGAATTCATAGTTGAAATAATTTTTTGAGTTGTGCAAAAATAATCATTTTATTTAGTTAAAGAAATATAAAAAGAAAAAGAGATACAGCCACAAAATGTCAACAAAATGCCAAAATATTGAAGCTAAATCAAATCCTAATTTATTTGTTGGTGTGTATTTCTTTTTTAAGTGATTGATAATGACTACAATAAGGCTTATTAAGCCCACCAAAACATGTAGAATATGAACTACAGCAATGATGTAAATGTAAGACATTGTGATGTTGCTTGTTGGTCCTGTAAAATTATATCCCGATTGAATAATTTCACTAAATCCTGAAAATTGAGTGTATATAAACGCCAATCCCAAAACAAAAGTCCCCAAAAGAAGTGATACACTTAATTGGTTTTGGTGTTTCATAAGCGCTTTTTTTGAAAAATAAAGCACTAAACTGCTTACAACAATAATAATTGTACTTGCTGTAAAAGATTCTGGAAGTTGAAAATTTGTGAGCCAATCTTCGCGAGTGCTACTTACAATAAAAGCACTTGTTAGTCCTCCAAAAGACATAACAAGAGAAATAATTCCAAACCAGAGCATCATTTTTTTTGCTCTGATATTTTTTTCTTCTGGTGTTCCTTGTGTTAAATCCATATCAAATAAATTTATCTATAACATAGATAAGTTGTAAAACGGTAATATATATAACGCTAACGAGCATCAATTCGCGAGCAACTTTGTCTGTTTTGTGCTGAAAGAGTCTAAAACCAAAATATAAAAAAACTAAACCTATTACGCCAATGAGTAAAGCAGCAACCAAAGAAAGTTCTAGAGCTCCTGTAAAACCAAAAGCTGGAACTAAAGAAATTAAAACAGTCCAGCTGATATAAATAATGATTTGTAAAATGGTGCCTCTATCTTTTGCGCCTGTTGGTAACATCAAAAATCCTGCTTTTTTATAATCGCTATCCAAAAACCATGCAATCGCCCAAAAGTGTGGAAATTGCCAAAAGAATTGCACCATAAAAAGAACCCCTGGTTCTAAATCAAACTTCCCTGTAAACGCCACCCAACCTAACATAAAAGGAATAGCGCCAGGAATGGCACCAGCAAAAACCGATAGCGGTGTTTTTTGCTTTAGGGGTGTATAAACACTGGTGTATAAAAATATTGATATGGCCGCAAACATTGCTGTTTTTGGATTAATGTAGTACAATACTGAAAGCCCAAAAACAGTCAATATAGTTCCCAAAATAAAAGCATTAGTTACCGATATTTTTGCTGTAGGTAGGGGTCTGTTTTGCGTTCGAAGCATAAGTTTATCTAAATCGCGCTCAATAATTTGATTAAAGACATTGGAGGCGCCTACCATACAATAGCCCCCAATAGCAAGCAAGACTAAAATCAAATAATCCACTTGGACTGCAGCGAGCAGATATCCTGCAATAGACGAAAAAACAACACTCAAAGACAAGCCCATTTTTGTGATGGCTTTAAAATCCTGAAAGCGACTAGCAACACTTATGGATGGGACAGCTTGTTGGTTCATAAAAAGAAGAATGCTTCTGATTTGCGCTGCAAAGATAATCCTTAATTGCGTCTAAATCAATATATTCTTTAAAGAAATAAGGAGCGATTAATTATAATTAAAATCGTCTATTCCCTCTTGCTTTTATATATTTCATAACAGATGCATTTTTCATATTCTGGATAATCTTTCAAGTTAGGATGTTTAAATTCCCCAATCTTTTTCATTCCTATCTTTTTCATAACGTTTTCAGATTTTTTGTTATTCATTGTACATGTGGAGATAATCTTTTCTATTTTAAGTTTGTCAAAAGCAAATTCCAAACACCTCTTTGCTCCCTCAGTTGCATACCTTTCCCCCAAGCGCTTTTTTTAAGGCGCCAACCAATATCCACAGCAGGTGTAAAGTCTGATTTATAGACTTGATTTGCTAATCCAATAAACCCTATTAACTCTCTGGTTTCTAAAACTTCTGTTACAAAATAATTGTAACCATTTTTGGTAAAATGTAATATTAGTCGGTCAATAAATTTTGAAGTTTCTGCTTCGGTTAATGGTTTTGGTAAATATTCCATTACCTCCAAATCTGAATTTATTCTAGAAAATTCTAATAAATCGTTCTCCTGCCAATTGCGAAAGCCTAGACGTTGAGATTTAAAAATGTATAGAACTACAATATAAATCTATAGGTTGCTTTAATCAGAAATATATTTTGAGGTTGCTGATCCAAAATCCCTGTTTGAAATCCATCAACAAGGCCTTCGCTTGTAGAAATATTGGCTCTTGTCCCTTGAGACCAGACCAAAAACAACTCAGATCCAGGAATATATTCCCAACGCATTACTAAATTTGAATTGAATTGGACATAAGAAAAATCAGGATTACTAAAACTATAATCCAAAATCCCATCAGAATTTTCATCAACCTCAAAAGAACCATTATTAAGATCTATTTCTGAAGGATCAAAAGCATAAAAACGATCGTTTAATCTATCAGCAGTAGCATTTGTAACGTATTTGAAATCAGAATAGCGCCCTCTGGAAATAAAAGGTTGTGCATAATATTGAATCGTAAGGTTGGGATTAATGGTGTAGTTTATACGAAAAGAAGCACTAAGCGTTTGGTTATCAATTGTCCCTAATATGTAGCGCTTTGAATTGTTATAGTCTACTTGTGTGACATATTGTGTCTTGTTTGGTCGAGATTCAAATTCGGGAGCAATAGAAATATTTAATACATTTATAGGCTGATAATTCAATCTTGCTTCTAGTTTAAGAAAAGAAAAATTATCTTCTGCTGCTTGAGAATGAATAACGCCAAATCTTGCTACAAACTTTTTTCTATCGTCTGAATTAATAAATAAAAATTTAAAATTTTCTTTAGAAAATCGCCATCGTGGACCCCCACGTAAAGCCGAGTTCAAGAAAATTCTTGGTTTGTGTGTCAAGCCAATACTCATGCCCCAGTTGTTTAAAAAATTAAGCCTTGAGCGAAAATCATATTGTGTTCTATTGTGATTTCCTTCAAAGTCATAGGATGTAAATTGATTAAACCTTAGGGATAAATCTCTAAAAACAGAAACTGGCTTTGCGATGTTATAGCTCAGATTAAAAAATTGAAATTTTTGATCTGCTCGTCGTAAAAATCCAATATCATTGAGTTCTAATTCGGGAGAAGACCATTTGAACCCTGTATCGTAATTCCAGTTTTTGCCTCCAACTTTTCCAATTTCAAAAAGTCCGCCAGTGCCTGTAAGTGACGTCCTAATGGGATCCACTTCAAGATGAGAGGCATCAACTCTATTAAAAAGGTGCGTCAAATTCTCTTGAGTAGACTGTATGGCTTCTGGACTTCCATTGACATGACTCACTACAAAATTTGTTTGTACATAATAGGCACGATTTTTCCATTGATGTTTAAAATCAACCCCACCCGAATAGGCCGATTTTCTTAGTCCTGATGTCACTTCAGAAATAGAACGGTTTGTTGCTGTGAATATTCCGCCCAAAAACGTATTTCTTTCGTTCATGTCTTTTTGGACTCTTCCAACAAAGTAATTTGTGAAAGGTTCTGCCTCTGCTTCACTAATCGTTCCATTGGAATTAATTTCAACATACTCCTTACTTGTCATGCTTTCTAAAACACCAATAGACCAACCATTCTTAGTTTTTCCGCTAAATTTTGCAGCACCTAAAATCGTTGTATTTTGTGGCCGATCTGTATATGACCCAGATGGTGTGGAAGGATACACCTGTGGCGATCTTCCTATTCTTCTTGAAAAAAATAAATTATCCCTATTCCCTGCAAAACGATAATCAAAAATATTTTTGTTTTCAACAAAAAATGGGCGTTGCTCTCTATTAAAAACTTCAAACCCATCCAATGCAATAGCTGCAGGATCGGCTTCTACTTGACCAAAATCTGGATTTACAGTTACATCTAATGTTAAATCATTAGTGACCCCAATTTTAGCATCTAGGCCTGCATTAATTTTATAGTCGCGTCCATCTTTGTAGGGATTACCTTGTTCGGCCTTATAAGTTTGTAGTTGTGCTACAGTAAAAGGTTGTACTTCAAGTTGCTTTTGAGGTTTAATATTTTTAATCCCTCTAAGCTCACCAGCTTCGCTAACCCACCCTGCAGAGCCTACAGGAATTCTATCCCATGCCGATAATTCATTTTCTCTAAAGAGATTTCGAGCAACATTCAGCCCCCAGATTTGTTCTTGAGCATCTCCAAAACGCAATTGACTCAAAGGGATTTTGAGTTCAGCAGACCAACCCTGAGAAATAATTTGAGCTTTTGTACTCCATATGGGGTTCCAACTGTCGTCAATATCTTCACCATTTTCTGTGATAAGTTCATCGCCTCGAACTCCTGCAGCAGTTACCGTAAATAGAAATGCTGTACGAAGATCATGATAGCTATCTATTAGTATATTGACTCTATCGCCTTCAAAACCATCACGTCTAGAAAGTCTTTTTGTTATTGTTTCAGGGGCAGAATCTAAAGCCAAAATTGCAATATATAAATGCTTTTGATCGTATAAAATTTTAAATTTTGTTTGTTCTGTTGGAGGGGTATTTTCATCTGGGTTTACTTCAATAAAGTCAGCTCCCCATTCTACCAAATCCCAAATACTATCCCCCAAAAAACCATCTATTTTTGGCGCATTATCAGGTTTAATTTCTTTTGTAAAATATTGTTTTGGTGGAATTGTTTGAGAAAAAACAATTAACGGCAAAAAGAACGCTATTATTAGGTATTTCTCAAAAAAGAGTTTTTTCATTTTGCTTAATAAGTAGGGTTATAGTGCAAATATTTCATGTGCAAATGTACAAGACTGAAATTTATATACTCAATCTATTTAGAAAAGTTTAACTCATTTTAGGTGATAACAGAGAGAATATCACTTAAAAACTTCATAAAAAAAATAAGCAGTACAAGATTTTGTTAATAACAATTTATAATTGTAGATTTGCAAACTCTTTTTTTGGGAGTAATGTATAATTAGAAAAATATTTTAACGTGGACACACTAAGCTATAAAACAATATCAGCAAATAAAGCGACTAGCGACAAGCAGTGGGTTTTAGTTGATGCAGAAGGACAAACGCTAGGTCGTTTGGCATCTAAAGTAGCGATTCTTCTTAGAGGAAAGCACAAGCCAAACTTTACACCACATGTTGATTGTGGTGACAATGTAATTGTTATCAATTCTGAAAAGATCAACTTATCTGGAAATAAGTGGAATGACAAGTCTTACATACGTCATACAGGATATCCAGGAGGTCAGCGTTCTTTAACTGCAACCGAATTGTTTGCAAAAGATCCTGCTAGATTAGTAGAAAAGTCTGTAAAAGGAATGCTCCCTAAAAATAAATTAGGTGCTGCGTTATTTCGCAACTTAGACGTTGTTGTTGGTGCAGAACACAAACACGAAGCACAACAACCAAAAACAATTAATTTAAACGAAGTTAACTAATGGAAGTTATTCACAAAATTGGTCGAAGAAAAACTGCTGTAGCAAGAGTTTATGTTTCTGAAGGAAAAGGAAACGTAACTATTAATAGTAAAGATATTAAAGACTATTTTCCAACTGCTACTCTTCAATACAAAGTAAATCAACCATTAACTCTTACAGACAATGAAGGTAACTTTGATGTAAAGGTAAATGTATACGGAGGTGGTTCAACAGGTCAGGCAGAGGCTGTTCGCCTTGCTTTATCTCGTGCTTTGTGCGAATTGAACGAAGAAAACAGAAGTATTTTGAAACCAGAAGGATTGCTTACAAGAGACCCAAGAATGGTGGAGCGTAAGAAATTCGGACAGAAAAAAGCGCGTAAGAAATTTCAATTTTCTAAGCGTTAATATATATTTTATAAACCAGTTATTGTTGTCCATGACAGGCCAACTGTCAGGATTTAGTTTAGCATCTAAATGAATAAGGCCTAATTTTTAGCCACTTGTTCATTGCTAATTCAACAGAACGTAAACTAACACAAAATGGCACAAGTAGAAGTTAAAGACTTACTAGACAATGGTGTACACTTCGGACACCTTACAAGAAAATGGGACCCCAATATGGCCCCATTCATTTACATGGAGCGCAATGGTATTCATATCATTAATCTCTACAAAACTGCTGCAAAACTTGAAGAAGCTTCAAAAGCACTAGCAAAAATTGCAGCCTCTGGACGAAAAATTCTTTTCGTTGCTACCAAAAAACAAGCAAAAGACATAGTAGCTGAAAAAGCATCAAATGTCAATATGCCATACATCACCGAACGTTGGCCAGGCGGAATGCTTACAAACTTTGTAACCATCCGTAAAGCTGTTAAGAAAATGGCAGCCATCGATCGCATGAAAAAAGATGGAACATTTAATACATTATCAAAAAAAGAGCGACTTCAAGTCGATCGTCTTAGAGCAAAGTTAGAGAAAAACTTAGGCTCTATCTCTGATATGACACGCCTTCCTGGAGCACTTTTTGTTGTTGATATTAAAAGAGAACAT
>Ga0233451_10000984_pt1 | contig 27984 bp, 40 predicted proteins | sample 011ome_29_FD_183052 | JGI IMG/M metagenome (GOLD analysis project Ga0233451, IMG submission 183052) | Coastal salt marsh microbial communities from the Groves Creek Marsh, Skidaway Island, Georgia - 011504CT (spades assembly) | ecosystem: Environmental > Aquatic > Marine > Intertidal zone >... | reverse complement strand
AGGGATGTTTCGTTACCAGTCCCTACGGCTACAAGCCTGACCTCGAGCAGGTCGAGGCGTCGTCGTTAGCCTGCTGTGCGGTCTCTGACCACGGGATTGATCTCTATGAAGCTGCGGTGAACTTTACATCCCATCAAATTCCTGCTTGAGCAGTTCGAGCTCGTAGTCCGAATCATTTGCGGGAACCGAATTAGTGGTCGCGACGACAGCCTTTGTCTCGGTGGTCGCGATGGGTGCGGCGGCGATCTTGGACATACCATTGGGCTTGGTCTCGGCGGGCATCTTGGCGACTGTGGGTTCGGGCGCGGCGGGAGCCTTAACTTCCTTGGTCTCGGCGGGTGCCTCGACGACAACTTCCTCATCCGCGACCTCCACGGTGGTCTCCTTCTCGCCCTCCATGCCCTCGCGCGGCGCCATGAGCTGCATGATGGTCATGATGAAGAAAGAGATGGACACCACGGTTGCCCAGGTGTTGCAGCTGCCTGCGGTGAGGCAGTTGACGTTGTAGACGGCAAGCGCTCCTGACAGAGCAAGGACGGCGGCATCCATAATCCGCAGCTTGTAGGCTGAGGCCAGAACTGGGAGTACGGCGGCGACGGCAACGATCATAGCCTGCTGAGACAGCTTGGGCATCTTCATGTTCAGCTTCATATTTGTAATTATCACATATTATTTTTGGCAATCCCCCAGCGTTCACAATCTTCGGCAGTAAAGTAGATGTCCTTCTTGAGTAACTTGTTCAGTTTGTCTTCTGGGATTTGTGTATACTGGGTATAGATTTTGCGGAGGGTCTCCATGAGTTTATCACAATTTTTGATTTCGTCCTTGAGTTCTTCATACTTGCCCATGGCGCCTGTGGAAAGTTGGTGGATGAGCAGGTGGGCATGAGGCATAATCCTGCGATTCTTGGAACCCATCAGAACAAAGGTGGCTGCGCTGGCACAAAACCCATCGGCGACGGTCACCAACTTGACTTTGAGTCTCCTGAGGTGATCCATGCAGCTCAGTCCGGCAAAGAAGTCTCCTCCGTCGCTCCTAATGTAAAGTGTAATTTTTGGTTTGTATTCCCTGACTGAAAGAAGTTTCCTTTCCAATGTCTTCACCTGAACAATAAGGTCGTGTATGGATTCATCGGATATTTCACCAGTGAAGTGGATATCATTTCCTATAATGTCGATGTTGTAGTTCTCGCCGTCAACCCCGATATCGCTTCCGTCATCGGACTCGTCATCTCTGGCATACGGGCGCCTCATGTTGCTTGTTATAAAAAGTCTTGTTCTCTCTCCTTTAACTTAAGTTTCAACTCCTTGAGGACATCATTTTTGACCTTGGATCCCATGGATGTCTGGTTGATGTAGTGGATACCACTTGAATTAGTGCAATATTCTGGTATAAGTTCTGGTTTTAGGCGTAAAACCTGCATGGTATCTGGATCTGATACGAGCCAGTGTTTCTCTAGTGATTTCTTTAGTCGCATGTTAAAGTCCTTGGTCCACACGCGTGCCGGTGACATCTTTTCGTGTGGGATGCGGTTTTTGATGATCGCGCATGGGTTAATTACGGCGGATATTACAAACTGTTCGTGTATTTGTTCGGTGTAATTAGGTGAATACATCATGGTGTCCCAGTAGTCGCCTTCGGCAAGGTGTTCCGCGATATATGAAATTTCACTCATGGTAATTCCCTTGGCATGAATGTAATTTTCCTGGACGATCCCCAACCGGTTCCCGGGCTCGTCCATGTGCACGCCAAGGATATCTTCCACCTTGAAATTACCCTTGGTGGTAAGGACCTCATCCATGATCTCCTTGGTCGTCTTGAAAATATCTCTGTGATGAATAGTTTCCACGATTTCCTTGCCGCCTTCTGGATCCAAAGTCTTATCTTGAATGTTTATGGTGTCGATGGTGTTTTCGCACGGGATGAAGATTCGTGATTTGATTTTTGTTCTGTTTTGTTGAATCCATCTCCAGCCGGGAAGTTCATTTTTGATCATGGACGAATCATCGGTGACGATGTCTGCCCTACTGAAACCGATGAATTCAAAGAAGTTCTCGGTGACGTTCTGGGATCTAAGGGTGTCGGTGCCCACATAGACTGCTGACGCGCCTATGGTCTTGCATATTTGTGCAGTTGTCCAGCTCTTGACTAGAAAAATCTTTCCCGGGTCACATGTTTCAAAGATATTATCTCGTTTGGTCTTAAGAAACTTGTCCATGGGTTCGGACGAGGAACAGGATTTAACTACTCAAGCACTAGAAATGTTTTTCAGTCACCCAGACATACACTCGCGTCTGTGGAAACCACTACGATTGCATATGACATACTATTTAACTTGCACTGCGATAATCCACATGATTACGATAACCATTTTGATCATCATTCTGTGGAAGATCATGCGGAGTTCAAACTGGACGCCAGGACTCCATTCAGGAGACTGAAGAACAACAGGGTCCCGATCCACTGGATTATCTCCTTGCCTTGTGGAAACTGCAATTTGGTCAACTTATTCTTACCAATGTTGTAATGCACAAGCCCTTCAAGGAAGAATACCAAAAAGGTAGTTAAAGCGACGATGCCAATCATTTGGAATTACGATAGGTAATAATTTTACACATCTCAATGAAATCATCTTGACTGTAGTCCCATTTCATAACATTTACAATCGCACAAACAAGTTGAACGTTACCAGGGACATACCCCTTTGACGGATCAATTCTGTCAGGTGAAATATTGTTTTTATTAATTATGCGACAATTGCGAGATTTATAAGACTTGAAATCCATTTTTATACCAGACAAAGCACATAAACCTTTTTGATTTTCATACAAATCGAGTAAATATTGAAGATCGATTTCAACGGGTATGTTTCTGCTCTCTGCATTTTGTCTAATCTGTCTAAAAATTTTTACCATAAATACTCGTATACCTCCTTTATCGTAATAGTTTTGCATTCTTATATTCGTACATTCCTTACAATACGTCTGTAATCCATTTTTACTAGACTTGTCTGAATGAAAATGTTCAGCAGTTTTCATTTCCTTACACATACTACATCTTGCATCTTCCTTTGTTCTATCATATGTCTTTTGTTTTCTCGATGTAGATCTACAATCTTTGCAGTAATAACATAAACCATCTGAATTTCTCTTATTTTTATGATAATTTTCCTCTGGATGATCTAATTTACAAATATTACAAGTCTTCATTATTAGTAAGTTAGATTATTTATTTAAATGAATAGTAATAAAGAAGTATAAAGATGCAAATTTTTTGCAAAACCCTTACAGGCAAAACTATTACGCTGGAGGTTGATTCCTCGGATACTATTGACAACGTGAAGGCAAAGATTCAAGACAAAGAGGGGATCCCGCCCGACCAGCAGAGGTTGATTTTCGCAGGAAAGCAGCTTGAGGACGGACGGACGTTATCGGACTACAACATTCAGAAGGAATCCACGATTCATCTCGTGTTAAGGCTAAGGGGCGGTGACTAATTAGATGAAGACCACGACCGACATTGTTCACCAGAACCTCGGGTTGGTTCACAAGCTTTCCTACAGATACCAAAGGACTGGTATTTCTAGAAAGGATCTCGTTCAAGAGGGGACGCTCGGGTTGCACAGGGCGATCGTAAAGTATGATCCGGCCAAGGGGACCAAGCTGTCCACCTACGCCTATCCGTGGATAAGGTCTTACATGTCCAGGTACGTGAAGAAGACGATGACCGCAATGGATTACCTTCCGGTTGCCGAGGTTTGTCACTTGGACGCAGAAGAAGAAGACCTTGGCTACCTCATGGATTGTCTGAATCACGGGGAGAGGGAAATTATCACACATTTGTATTTGGATCAGATGAGTTTGGATGAGGTCTGCGCGATGTTCAATTTATCAAGGTGGCAGGTGAAGCGGTTCGAGACGCGTGCCCTTGAGAAGATGCGTCAGCGTGCTCTCAAATGATTGTTAAGTGGTATTAGAAATGGAAATGTACGATTTAAATTCCAGTGGAGGGGGTGGTACGCCACTTACCTACAGCCCAAGTATTCCAGATAACGGAGCCGGAACGGGACTGAATGTTCCTAAGCCGGGTTCGCAGACTGACAGAGATTCTGGTTACGAAGGTCAAAGGACATTATTGGAACGAAAAAATAATGACGTTCAACAGCAAGATAATCCGATGCAGATGAGCAGTATGGCCTTCTCCACACCCATTTCGGACCTCGATTACGATGAACCCATGAATAATCATATGTCAGCAGACATGCACTCCATTATTCCTCCTCAGGCTTCGGTGGCTCCTCACGAGATGCTCATGGCCCAGCCCGCTCAACAGGTGCAGCAGAAGCCTCCTTCGCCAGAACCTTCAACTCCCGTGGTGGTCGAGGAGAAGAAGTTTCCTCTCGGACTGACCAAGGAGCAGTTCGAGGCACTGATTGTCGCGGCGTTGGTTGCCATGGTCTTCTATCCTGACGTTCAGGCGAAGTTGGCCGTGTACATCCCCAACTTTATGTCCAAGGATGGATCTCGCAGCATGGCTGGCCTGGCCGTAAGTGGCCTGATCGTGGCCGTCAGCTTCTATATGGCCCGAAGGTACTTTGTTGAAAAGTGATTCTTCACAAAAAAGTAGTGCTCTCTCCGAATGGGTTTCGATCCCATCACCTTGAGATTAACAGTCTCACGCTCTACCTAATGAGCTACCGGAGAACAATGTGAATTACCCAGGAAATCCATCTAGAACGAGCTACCTGGGCTTGAACTCACACTGTTATCTTGGAACTTTATGTTTAACTATTTGACGCATGATGGATCCTCCTGAAACCAGGATGACGGGAATGGGTCCAAACATCAGGACGGTGGGTGCAACTGCGAGTGCCACCTTCACCTTCTGACTTAAAGAAAGATCCTGCATATATAGTAATGTACGGATATTCTGTCTGGCTTGTGCCACTGAATCGTCGTCTTCTGACCAGGGTCTATAAGTTCAGGCACATCCCTCACATCACCATATCGACCAATCACGAAGACATCCCAGATCCTGTTAATCTTGGACAGCTTTATGACGTAGTTGATTTCAAACCGTACGGTCTTATTGGAAAGCAATACAAGTTTGACCCTCTGCATGCCACCGGATGGGAGTGCACTGTTGAAGATCTCTCGATTAAGCACGCGCCTCACATGAGTCACATGTATTCATTCTATCCGTATGACAAGGTGTTTCCTGTGTATCCAACACCGACCCGTTTGATCGCAGAGGTCTGTGTGGCTGACACTAGATCACCCGACTGGGAGGAATGGAAGATAATTAAAGAAAAGCTTCCAAGATAAAGTACAATGGCTTTTTTACCTTTTCTTCGGCACGGCGATCTTTATGACCTTCTGGACACGACGTCCAAGGTTCTGAACGAAATCCCCAACATTGAGAAACATTTTCACGGTAAGTTGGCGGACAGATTTATTTACAAGACCACCAAGTCCCTCGATGACGGCTTTGAGATTGAGATGCATCTTGCCGGCGTGGGCAAGGACAACATTCACATCACACTTTCTTCGGATGACCACGAGGTGACGGTGGCTTACGGAGAGAACCGAAGCGCCTCATTCGATTTGCCCAGTTACGTGGATGTATCGGACGAGGGTTACAAGGCGAGTTACGTGGATGGCGTGCTTCGTCTGTTCTTCAAGATGCGAACTTCGGACAAGAAGCGTCGCGAGATCAAGCTTGGTTAGACGAACATTGTTCCACCTAGACCACCTTGGCATCTAAATAAATTAAAATTAGTAGCATATAGACGGGCTTTTCTTGTGATAGAATTGTCAACGAGAGTTAATTCAAACAATTGTTTGGAAATGCGACTCATATTGATGGTTCCGGATGGAAACGGTCCTGAATCTTGGCTCACACTAAATATATTCACCTTGTAACTCGGTGTTTGTATATAGTGTTCATAAGGTTGAATGGCTCTCATTGTCATTTGATCAATATCAAAATAATTCTGACCGTTGAAAAAAAGTTTCCATCGCGTAACTTGGTCGTTCGAAAAACTCGTATATTCACCGGCGTCGACGCCTGAACTGTAATCGAACAATCCCGCCGTACCTGAATCGTTTTGTACGACCAGAATAAATTCCTTTACTGGATTTTCAAATTCCGTTCTGAAACGTATTTGATTGAGGTCATTTAAAGTCACTCGTGCCAATTGAGTTTGTTTTATTATATAATCCAGTTGTTTGCCAAGAAAAAATTGTCTATGTTCGTTTTCAAGATAAATTGCTTGTAAATTTAGTTCTAGTTTAGGTATATCAACATTTCCCAGTTCTGATTGCTTTCTAAGAAAAATTCTGACTTCGATACGGTGACGGTTCAGAGCCAAAAGTGGGAATGAATTTTCGTACCCCCTCCCAAAAAATGGCAATTCCAGTGAACAGGCGGAGCCTGGGACGATCGTACCATAACTTGTCGGTGTAATAGAGCGATTCAAAAGGACATCGTTGCTTTGGCGAATTCTTTGGGAATCTGTTAGGTCTGACATAATAGCCATATATTCTCCAGTAAGGCTAACTATGGTTTGACCTCCGACTACAAGATCGGCTCTTTCTACAAATGAATGAGCCGTATCTTGTGGAAATGGTTGATTGGTATTGTAAGTGAAATTTAAAAAGAATCCGGTGATGATATCACACGTGTCATTATCGACCGTGCATATTATAGATTCCCCCCAGTAGACATCAGAATCAAAAGGAAGCCTTAATATTTCGCTAGTATATTTTGCACGATCGGTGAATACTTTTTGGTAAAATGATATTTCAGGTCTTCCGGTTAAAAATGTATCCTGAAATCCTGTGACAGCAAGCTGCATCTTAATATGATGTGTTAAAAAAAGATTCAAAAAAATACGTGTAGATTAATAGACATGAATGTACAGCTTAAAAAATTCAATCCCGCTTCAATGGGTGACGACAAGGTCTGTGTATTTATTGGAAAACGTGGAACAGGAAAATCTACTTTGGTGACAGATATCCTTTATCACAAAAAACATCTTCCAGCGGGCGTAGTTATGTCTGCGACCGAAGAGGGAAATCACTGGTATCAGCAGTTCATTCCGGATCTGTTTATCTACGGTGAATATGACAGAGACATCATTGATAGGGTGATTGACAGGCAGAGAAAGATGGTGAACCTCAAGCCTCCACCGGGAAAGACGGAGCTGACTTCGCGGGACATTGGTGCATTCATCCTCATGGACGACTGCATGTACGACCGAAAGTTCCTCAAGGACTCGTGCATCCGCCAGTGTTTCATGAACGGACGCCACTGGAAGATATTTTTCATGCTGACGATGCAGTACTGCATGGACCTGAGTCCCGACCTCCGCGCCAACGTGGACTACGTGTTCATCGCCCGCGAGAACGTCATCCAGAACCGCGAAAAGTTGTACAAGTCCTTCTTCGGAATCTTTCCCAATTTTGATATGTTCAACCAGGTGATGACCGCGTGCACGGAGAACTACGAGGTTCTGGTCTTGGACAACACCAGCAAGTCCAACCGAATTGAGGACTGTGTTTTCTGGTACAAGGCCAAGATCCACAAGAACTTCCGGGTCGGCTCGTCTCAGTTTTGGAATCTCCACCAGAAGACATATAAAAAGTCAGGAGGTGCCATCAAGCCTGGTCAGGACCCAAACGACGTCAAACGTAATAGGAATACCCAAACCCTACAAGTGAAGAAGTTGAAATAATTATTCAGGAAGAAAAACAATACCCGAGCGGCAGATACGAAACATGGAAAGCAAATCCATCGCACTCGTGGCGGCCGCGCTTATTTCCACCGGCTTGGTGAGTGAAAATAAAGCAGATGCACTGGCCACACACCTCGGCAAGGGGGCGAAGAATTGGAGCATCAAGCAACTGAAGCCGGGGTTCGTGGACGAAAATCGCAAGGAGATACAAAAGCGCAACTCAAAGCTGTGGACGGAATATATTGCCAAGCGCAACTACATATTCGACCCTAGCGAAAATGGTCTGGTCAAACGCAATACACCACTGGTAGAGAAGCAGGAACGCCTTTTGGCGATCAAGAGTCAGATGGTTGGCGAAACATTTGTACCGCCCATAAAAAAGGTTAGCAAGAGACTTCTAGACCAGGCACGACTTAAACGTCTTATCACTTTGATCAAGAAAGATACCGAACAAGTCGATACAGAGATGAAGGGAATTACGATGATTAATCAAAAATTGGAACGCTACTTCATTCGACGCCCTTCATACAAACCAAAAATCTTTATAAACCAAGAAGAGGAATACATCAACCTTCCCGATATCACCAAGAGGAAGCGAATTCTCAAGAGACTTTTACATCTTTTGAACACGAAACGTCTTGACAAGATGGAAAAAATATACGAGAAACTCACACAAGTTCGCAGAGACACGATGTCCAAATTTATTCAGATACAACGCGACGTTTATATCAACTCCAAAGAGTGTTGGACACGTTCGGAAAGGGCGTCATTCTTGAACAAGAAACACGCGAACGACGAACTCAAAACTGAGTATGCCAAAATATCAGAACATATTTCATCGAATCTGGGCGACTACATGATCGAGATACCAAAGCCTTTCAAAAACGCCACGGTGATCACAGAAAACGACACTCGCGCAAACTGGAAGAATCCGGAATTCAAGCGCCTCTACGCGAGTAGGATGCGTTCGCTGGTATATGCCATACGCAACAATACAAAATCACAATTCCTGGATAGGATCAAATCGGGTGAACTCAAGATGAATACCTTTTCGGACATGGATATTTGGGATCTCTGGTATCACGAACCCAAAAAGGAGGTGGTCGAGAAGAAACCCGAAGAATACGACGACGGAATGTTCAAGTGCGGCAAGTGCAAATCTATGAAGACCACATACGTGGAGAAGCAGACACGATCTGCGGACGAACCGATGACCTTATTCATCACCTGCAGGATGTGCGGTCACGTAATGAAGCGTTAAAGAATATATGTATTGCGATATTAGAAAGATGGAAGAGTGTACCGTCTGTCACAAAGAGATCCCATTCGTGTGCAAGGCCACGGCTAGGTGTGGACATCACGTTCATCAGATGTGTCGTCTGAACATCATACCACCCACAAAATGTGTAATGTGTAATAAAAATATACTTGATAAAATAGATATCTATGTAAATGATAATGATCAGATGTGTCACAAGCGTTGCGACCTAAACGCGAGACGTTACTATCCACCGTGTCCCATTGAAGGGTGTGGTATGATTCTACACAAGAAACACGTCATCACAAATGAAAAATTTAAACAACTCGTTGCGGAACTCGAAGGAAAGTGTTTAGAAGAACGCATGGCGATCTACCTTTCTTACGGATTCCGTGAAGATGAAGTGGGTGGCGGAGAGCTTGACGAAGAAACATGGAAAAGAATTCAGAGAATAATTTCAGCTTCGTCGCAGGAAAAGGAGACGGAAGATCATGACGTGGTTCCTGAAGAACCCAAAGCAAAACCGGTCATTCCTCCGCCCAAGACCTATGAACCGCGAAGTCTCGTGGCGGGCGAGAAATACAAGCCACCGAACAAGTCTAGACGATCCCAAGAGCACGGAGCTTCACTGAAAACTCTTGTTCCTCACTCGGTGAAGGATAGGGTTCATGTTTCCCATCAAGAAGATTTTGCTTTATTTTCGCGAGGTCCACTTTAGAAAGCGTGATCGCACCAAGAATGTAGTCCTCGTAGGCCTCTGCGACCGCCGGGATCAGTGGCTTCACCAGATCGTACATTGCATTGGCATACAACTGGATCTCCGGTTGGGCATGACTGTCCATCCTGAGACGCAGATAGTGAAGGAGGTTGTGCAAGTTAATCTTCCAATAGAACTCGGTGTAGGTAGACAGGGGCAGATGTTCGCGGGCAGTCTCGCGGGCGACCCCGTGGTCGAGAAGGCTCTGATAGATTTCAAATGCCTGTTCGCACGAAGCTTTTTGGTCCCTTAGAAGCACCATGGACTCTGGACTGTCCAGAACGCCCTCGGAACCCTGGTGGTTCACCTTGGACTGACCACGGAACTCGGCGGGAACGTGGAACTCCTCGGGCAACTGTGAATACCTCCCGGAAATCTCGTTGATGCTGGCGGTCCGGTGGCGCATGTGCTGCCGAGCCAGAAAGATTGGCATCTTGATGTGAAACTTGAAGTCCACCATCTCAAAAGGCGTCGTGTGGGCGTGACGGAGAAGGTAGCGGATCAGTCCGCGGTCGCTCCGGACGCTCTTGGTGCCTTCTCCATACGACACTCGGGCGGCTTGAACGATGGCGTGATCAAGATCCTCCCTGGGCATTGTATCGACAAGACGTACGAACCCATGTTTCTCAACACGGATTTCCGACATTTACTATATTGACTAGTGTTTTCTCTAATTAACAACCGGACAGTGTTGGGTTGTTTCTTTCTTTCCAGTTTTCTAAACCTCCTTCTAACACGCAAATATTTTTAAAACCAAATTTGTTCATATAAACTTTTGCAATGTTTGCAACAAGAGAACCTTTCTCCTCCACGTAAAGCATAATGGGGTGATCAAACCCTGGAAATTTTAGCCCAGAACCGGTAAAAATGCCCTTTCCGTATTTTTCGATATCTTCGTATCCAATGTCCGATCTTTGTAAAATATCATTAATTCTATTGAATTCTGACATGGGAATGTTGATCGATTCGGGGAGCCTGCATTTGTAATAATTTTTAAAAGAACCTACGTGTATTATTATCATTATATCCTTTACTCATAATTTCTTACGGCGAGTGCCACGGGGAAGCGGGGTACGCCGTCTTGGGTGAATCCCTGGAACTGCACGGTGAGCATCTCGCCCATCAGTTTTCCTCTGTTCTTCCACAGCTCCCTTCGGCTCTCGATGGTCCCCTTGGGCCGGGCCTTGAATGTGTCTCCGTCCTCGGTTTCGCAGATCCATATCGGCGTCCCGCGGTCCTTCCCTTCCGCCTCCTCGGCTCCCACGATCTCAAACTCCTCCGTAATCATCTTCTTGTACTTGATGCACTGGGATGAGCGCCTATTGAGCAAGTAGGGACTTTCGGCCACGCGCATGACCACACCTTCGTGACCCTCGGCCACAAACTTATCGTGGTACTTGTCGGCGTCCTTGGCCGTTCCTTGATAGGCTGGAACAATCTTGATCATCGGATGACTGATCCGCTTGATGATTTCTTTGAGCCTCTCGTACCGTTCCGCGAAAGGTATGTCCAGCTTGTGAAGACGAAAGTGGTCAAAGCAGTGAAATTCAAGCTTGGGTGCGTAGGGACTTTCCGAACCACGGGCGGCACTGGTGATCTGCTCGAAATCCATGTCCTTGCAGAAGAGTTCACCGTCCAAGAATTCGCCCTCCTCCAACTTCCCTTCCAGTGCCTTCTCCAAGTGAGTAAGATGTTCAATTCGCTGTTCGTTCCTGGACTGTAATAGGAGGCCTCCTCCCGAGAAGCCGGCGAGCATCCTGACCCCGTCCAACTTGGGCTGAAATCTGACGTCTCCATCAATTCCGTAGGACCTCTCACTGAACGAGTAGAGTAGCATGGGTCTTAGGACAACTTCGGATCTCAGTTGCATGTTGTCCATGTACCCCAACTTGACCTGCTTGCGCCACATCTGGGCGGCTTGCTCCTCGATGGGAGTCTTGCGTTTGGCATCGGGAGGGCGTTCCGTTACGGATCTTTTTCCATCGATAAGACCCGTGGTTCGTTTAATCATTCCGTTTACGACCTCGACTTGCCAAATGCGAGTCTTTCCCTTAGCATCTTTGCCATAAAGAGCGGGAAAGAACGTCATTTAACTAATATAGTGTTTTTTTTGTTTAAACCTGAATGAAAATTAATTTCTAAAAGTTATCCATGCCACCGAAGATTTATTAATAAAAACGCCATCATTTAAGTCATCGTATGCAAAATCAATGGAATACACATCTTTATTTCCAGCCTGTGATGTCTGGCGTTGTCTTTCAAAAGCAGCATTAAACTTTTTTATACGATTTGCGTCTTTATTATTTCCTTCTTTGAATTTTCTAATTGAAGCGAGTTTGCGCGTTGTAATGCTGAATTTTCTTGTGTTATTCCTATCTTCCAAAACTATTTTTTCATTTTCGATACCATTTACCAACAAATTATGAACTTCATTTCTATGATGAACATATAGTTTTGGTATATTTATCTTTTCCTTAATAATTTCCAATAATTCAATGTCAATTATGGTCATTTTTACTGGAATTGAACTATCACTTGACATATTGAAATCGGAACTATTAAAACATTCAATGCTTTGTGAACATATGTCCAAATTCATTCGTTCGTGGTATTTTTTAGTTCGTTCAAAAGTATTCTCCGTGCAAATTATTTTCATTTTTTGTATATGTTGTTTATCACCACAACAACGACCCATAATTTGTATTTCATCGTTTTGTTTTAGAATTGGAAAAATAATAGCATGAGTAAAATTGAAACCGTTGGTGTTGAAAGTAATTCCTCGTTCAAGATTCAGTCTTCCGGTTATAGCGAGATTCAACGTATTTATTTCATACCACTTTTTCAAAACATCTCTAAGTTCGCCATCTATATTGTATTTTTCTTTAAATTCTTCAATATCTTCAAACCCTCTACCATCTGGATAAAAAAAACCTTTATTTGAAGAATTCAATACAAAAACAGCATACCCCTTTCCGAGAAAAAACCCTTTGATATCGTCATGGCTTTCTTTAAGGACTTCACCTGGTGCGAATACCACGACTCTATCACTTTCATCTATATAATTGTTATAGAATGCAGTTATCATATAATCAAGTGGTGACGAGATATTATCAGTTATTTCTTGGTAAATTATTTCATGATCAATAATTGACATATAATTTTCATAATCAGCAATGTATTGAGAATAGTTTTTGTTCATGTTTGTAAGTAATAGAATTCCTTCTTTGTTCAACATATTCCAAAAATTATCAAGTGGAGTAGCAGTAACATAAAGTATCCCACTAATCAAAGGCGATTCGATATATTTTTTTGTATTTTTCAGGAATCCTCTTATTAATGATAGATTTTTGTCAGCCTCATCAAAAGTTATATGTATCTGGTATCTAAAAGAAGGAAATCTGGAAATGTAATCGAGAATAGCAATAACATCGTTTATTCTTTTTTTATGACTACAAGCAATCAAAATATTTTTAGATATACTTGGATCAATTAAATCCAATAAATAATGAGTACAACTTTTATAATTACCTTCATCATCATTACTAGAAAGTGTATCAATTACAAACTCATTGTCCATAAATTTTTTATTCATTCGAGTATATAATTGATTCACTTCGAGTAAACTATTATTTACGAAAACAATATCCAAAACATTATTTTCATATAATTTGTTTTCAATATGTCTTTTCACAATATAATTTAGTAATTGTTCAGTTTTTTTAAGCTGGGTGTTTCGTGTACAAAGACGATGTTTATTTTCGTACGGTACGGCGAACATTTTCTGTACTGTACAGGATATCCTATTCTTTAAGTCAAAGTTAAACCCCAGTGGAACCGAAGCCTCCGGCACCCCTAGATGCCAACTGAGGGTCTGGTAGTTCTGAAGGTTCAGGAGCCACCGGAGGATCCTGAATGGGAATTTGTGGATAAAGTTCTGGGTTCTCAATAAGGTCACAGTGTTCATAACGTTCCATGATCAACTGTGCGATGCGATACCCCTGCTTAATATGAAACGGTCGGTTTCCGTGGTTGAACAGAACGACCCTGAGTTCGCCCTCGTAGTCCCGATCGATGACGCCGGCACCCACCTCGATGCCGTGCTTTACGGTCAGGCCCGAGCGACTGGCGATGCGTCCATAGCATCCCTCTGGAATCTTCACACGGATTCCTGTGGGGACCACGAACCTCTTGCCCTCGTGGACCACGCAGTCCGAGCAGGCATAGAGATCGTAGCCCGCGGAAAGTTCTGTGCCCCGGGTCGGTAACATAGCATCAGAATGCATCTTCTGAACAACTAAGGTATTCATGTTTTTGGTATTTACCTATGGTTTCTTTTCTTTAACTATTATAAATGGCAGAACACGATAAAGATCACAAGGGGTGTGACACGACGCAACCGGTGGCGAACTGGAAGTGCATCTGGTTCACGTTGGCGTTGGCGGGTGGATACTGGTATCTTCCACCGAAGAACAAGTGGGTGCTTTTGGGGTTGCTTTACTTCCCATATATCGTGTTGGCGTGGTACGATCACTGGTATCAGTGCCAGCGCAACCTCGGACCTACCTATCTGGCACTCTTCTACTGGTGGGCCAAGCCCAAGGACAGTGAGCAGATCCAGAAGTACAAGAACTGGTGTCCCGATATCAAGAACAAGGTGCTTAAGATTGACCTCGTGATCTTGGCATTGGGGGTGATGATCTTGCCGTGGTTCCTTGCATGGAAGCCTTAATAAAAGTCGTCAAATTCTACATCTGGAATACTTTTCTTAAGTTCATCTTTCACTGGATTCATAATTTTAACAACTGTATTATACGCTCCATTTACAGCTGCGTCATACCCACCGGCAGATATTCCATTAATCGCATCTTTAGCCCACTTAGGAAATGCACTATTTATAGCATCTTTCGCTAAATTGGCAGGCAAAAGAATTACTTTCATGAAAAATGCAACCACCAGTTCACGAGTAACGTGTGCTATGAATATAAGTGTTCCTAAAATATAATATTGAAAATAATCCATAGACTTTGTGATTAACCATGATGCAATTTCATTTGGGAGAGTATAAAAACTGGTCACTATTGGTTTGAGAAAATTGTAAAACCATTGTCCTAAATTTTTAAACCAGCGACCTATTTTTGGAAAGAATGATGTAATTTGACTAACAAGGTTATTAATCCACTTATTAAATCTGCTTTTGATTCCATTAATCAGATCATTTAAAAAAGTCATTATCATTTTTGAAACATCTGGAAACTTGGATGTCCATTGTTTCAAATCAAATATTTTTAGTTTATCAAAAATAAAGTTATTCTTATCATTTTTTACATTTCCATAAATTATTGTATTTAAAAACAAAATATAGACCACGCAAAATACAGCTTTTAAGATCCATTGTGTTTTGACCGAGTGTATTAATTGGAATTTTGTGGTATGTTTAGGATCCATATATTTTCCCAGTAGTATGGCGGATATCCCTACTCCTGATAAAATATTATTTATGATTTGTGTGTCCATTACTATCTGAAAATATAATTTTTTGATCGATCCAATTTTATGATGTCAAGTTTTAAAGATTTCAATAAAGGAATTTTACTTGTGAAATCATTAATCATTTCTTGAATCTGGAAGTAAACCCATTGTACTCTGAAAGTTATAAAAACAATCAAATAATCAACAAACTTTGTGCCTCCCCATCTCGAAAATTCATCTACCTTGTCGTTAAAAGCTTTTAATGGATATATCAATAATTCCCACAATGTCTTTATAATTTTGTATATAAATACAAACAGTGAATTAAATACAGAAAAAATACTGTCTATTATTCTTTTATATGGTTCCATGAAGTACGTCCTAAGAATATAGAATATTGTCGTTACGCATGTGTATAAAAATGTAATAATAGAACCCAATAATCTTGTGATAACTATAGGGGTCATAGTATTTTCGGTTACTTGAAAATTTTGTAAATAGGATTTAGAAGAAACATATTTTGCTATTTTTTCAGCTTCTTCGTGACTGACAACGTCTATGCGATAAAGTACACTTTCTTCAAAGATATTCAAGAATACGACATCGTGTCCAACTAATTTTTTTATTTGTTCTTTGGTAACTTTTGATTTTGTTTGGAAACCGTGAATAATTGTATGCAAATTTATTTTAATTAAACTCAGCATATTTTCACTAAATGCAATGAAATATGAAAATAGGATATAAACAATCATAAAAACAATAGATCTAGGAATTCCAATTAAACCAAGGTAATCAAGACCTTCTTTCATGTTAATCAAACCTAGTAAGACACCAAATATCACGGCTGATATAGCAATAATTGCTTTACTCTTTGTTAAAAGAGGTATTATCAAAAGTAATAAAGCAAATATCATCCTATAATAAAACTATATTTTTAACTAAGAAAACAAACTTATGAAATTTTTTCCTGTGTTTGAAATCTCTTTTCCAACATCAACGTCTCCTACTTTGATATCTACTCCCTTATCACTTATACCGACACTTCCTATGGGACTGCTTGATGAAATACCTCCTGGTCCAACTGTAGTACTACCCACAGGACCACTTACTGTTACTCCGTCTTTTCCAACTGTAGTACTACCCACAGGACCACTTACTGTTACTCCGTCTTCATCAATACTTATAGGCATACCAAAATCATCTAGTTCTGGTAAAGTATCATCTAATAATTCTTGGTCTTCGTATTCTCTTGTTGTCTTATCTATAGAAGTGTTGCATTTTCCTTGTTTTGCACATTTTGTACTTTTATTAAATGGAGGAGGAAGTATACTGCAACATATCTGTCCTCCAATAGATACTAGTTCCCAAACAATGTCGATAAATATAATTGTGAATTTATCTCTAATACTGGTTATTTGTTTTTTTATACGTTTTATATCAACATTCAAAGCATTATTAATTGTTTTTGATGAAGATTCTATTCCACTCAATGTAGCATCCAAAGGTTTCTTCAAAATATTTAGTAGCAATTTGCTATTACCTAGCACAAAATTTAATATTAATAGAGGAATTGCCTTTATATTTGAGTATATGTACTTAATCGTATCAAACCACGTTGTGAAATAGTTTTTAAATTTTAAAATTATACCTCTTATGATTTTTAAGAAATCGGCATCGTTGGATCGTTCCATGATTTTTAAAACAATATAGAGTGTTCCTATGGGAACTATAATCAGTAGAGCCGGAAATGATGTTCCTGCAATTATAATGTCGCCCATCTTGAGCGTTATTAAAGTTAAACCTACGCTCACAAGCAGAAAGTACACTGCCAAATAGAAAAGACGAATAAACTGATTTTTTTGGGGGTTATTGTACTTTATTAAAAATGCTATAGATATAAATATTACACCAGTTATTACGTCTGACATTCTAATATGTAAAAATATTTTAGTTACTTGGGGTTTTTTCTTTTCATGCATTGTTTTTGTTTTGCACATTTTGTACTTTTATTAAAAGGCGGAGGAAGCACCGCGCAACATATCTCACCACCGATAGATACTATTTCCCACAATGCATCAATAAATACTAGTTTAAATCCGCGTTTTATTTCAATAAGTACATTTTTGAATCCATCTACATTAGCATTAATTATATTACCGGTCGAGTTTAACAATGTTCGATATCCGTTCATGAATGCATCATATGGAATTTTTAAAACAGTTAACAAATCGGAAAAAATTTTAACCACCAGATTCCACATTGTAACTGGAATATTTAGTACATCCGATAAAACGTCTTTTAGTCCATCGTAAACCGATATAAAATAATTTTTGACAATAGCATTTCTGTCGGATATATATTTAATCAACTGGGGGTCATTCCATCGTTCCGCAAGTTTAAGCAAGATATAAAAAGTTCCAAGAGGTACCAGCACTAAGAAAGGAGGAAATGAAAAACCATAAATCATAATATTTCCCATTTCAAATGTCAATAAAAATACTCCAATTCCAATAAGTATTGAATATACGGTGAAATAATAAGCACATAATGATTCATCCTTTTTAGGGTTTTCATATTTCAACATAAATGCTATAGTTAAAAACACAAGACCTAATACACGAGGGTCAATCATACTATTATATAAAAATATTTTAGCCCCTGGTATTAGTGATCATGGTTCAGCCAATCGATAAACTTTTATCTTGGAAAGACCTTATGTTGATGGCCATGGCCTTTACATTTATTGCGGCACCTCTTGGCACGCCTCCAATTGTAGCAATGGGTGTCGCCGCGTTATCATTTGCTCTATGGCAGATCAATAAAAAAGTTGCGAACCCAAAAAACGTCACTGAAAGGAAAGTTGCGTTCCTGTTTTCGCTCTATCTTGGTTGTGCTTTTGCGGCAATCTCAACACAATTTTTAATCCCAGGTGCAACATACATCGGAATGTTTTTGTTTCCTGTATGTCTTGCGTTTTTTATTAATTACGGAACTGTTCTGGGCTGGTGGAAACTTACAGCAGGACTTTTTACGCTTCTTCTGTCGGTAGTTCCGGCCATGGCAATTGGTAGATATCCCGGATTTAACATGCTGATATCATTCGTTGTATCGAGTGGCGTCTATGCATTGTTTGGCTTGGATAAAAAAATTAAAAAAGAACCTTGGATGGTCTGGCTATCCGCATTAATTGGCCTGATGATTGGTTCTTTTGCGGTCTCCATGATGCCAGGATCGCAGGGGAACATGGATTTTTTAGAGAATGTTATAGATTTTGTCAGTTCTGGAGGATCACTTAGTTCATTAAGTAGTAAATTTATTGAAATTTTTGATATTCCTATGGGTATCATGTGGGTTGTGTACTTTATCACCTGGATTTTGACATTCATCCCAGGGGCACTTCCTTATGGCTGGGATACGCTTTTTAAGGTCAAGTAAAATCTAATTAAATAGTAATTAACTATGGAGACTCATTATCTCGTGGTCAACTCAAATCTAAGAGACACGGCGCTCTATACATCCGGCAATTCCTATACCATGCACATGATGAATCCCATCCGCGACGTCACGAGGGTGGAATTGATCCAGGCTTCTGTGCCAAACGTCATGCAAAACCTTCCCGACGGAACAAATGCGATTGAACTGGACGGAAGTAAATTTTCATTGCCGAATGGTTTCTACTCGGCGAGTGGACTGGCATCAGAGGTTCAGAATGCCATCGAACCGGTGACGAATGTCTCGGTGACCTACTTGTCCAACGAGGGCAAGTATCTATTTTCGCGACCCAGTGCGGATCCAAACGGAGACTTTACGCTGACCTTGTCTTCGTCACTTGCGACCCTAATGGGATTCACCAGCACAACCGCCGGTCCTTCGGCGACGGTGGCAAATCAGACGCCACCCGCAACGTTCAATCTCTACGCCAACAACGATCGTTATCAGAGCACGACATTCTTGAAGTCAGACCAGTTGGTGAACCTCACTGCGGATAACTATGTGTATCTAGACATAAATGAACTCAACAACGGCAGAATGCATCAGGCTCAAAAGATTGAGGCAAACTCATTCAGTACCTCGGCGTCTCAGAACAATTTTGGACCAATTGTAATGGATGTAAGTTCCGGTGGCATCAAACATTTTTCAGAAACGAATGACTACGTTTATGGCGTTGATTTTTACCCTCCTATTTCACAGTTGTCAAGGGTTACTGTGAGATGGAGGAAATCGGATGGTTCGCTTATTAATTTCCAGGGACTAAACGAAAATTCATTTATGTTGAAGGTAACGTGCAAATTTTTAAAAGACGACATCGCTCCAAACCTTCGTCAGAAGGCTGTCAAACCAAGACCTATTATTTTAGTTCCCAAGCAGACCTAAGGAGTCTGGCTCGAATATCTGTTTGTTTTCGTCCCGCCAGTCCACGGGCATCTGGGGCCTCATGTTGGGATTACCAATATGGACCCTCAAGAGAAGCTTATGGGTGTCTGTGCTAACGCCCAACGTTCCAGCGCTATCCATTACACGAATATTGAACTTATCAAAACTCACCGGATTCTTGTACTGGATGCTGTATTTGAAATCAGAGTTTTCCTGGAAATACCTAATCGAACCTACGGACACACCATTGGGTGGAATAGTAGCAAAGTAACCACGAATACTTGAACTGTCAGCGCCTGCTGTTACAGCACTGTCCGTAAAAGGCGAACGAAGCTCTTCAATGTCAAACACCGTAGATTTTCCAGCTGTAAGGACATTTGATTCGGCATAAACCAGGTCCACCTGGTAGACATTTCGGTAAATTTCTTGAAACTGTCTCATGAATGTATTTGATGACCCTTCGATATAAAGGTAGTGAACCTCGGAGTCCGTGCGGAGATCCATATTAGTATTACCCGAGAAAATCATATGCTTCTGGCAACGTCCTGGCGACTTTGACGGGTCTCACGTTCCTGTAAAACCATATGACACTCTCGATGAACTTGAACGTGAAAAATGTTGGATTGGTCACGATTGCCGAACGGATGACCTGCTTTTCGGTTTTTGGTTTCAGCTCGCGCATCAGGGCACTGAATTCCCAGAGCAACCGTGGGATGGTTGCGACCTGAACTACCTTGATATCCGAAAAATCAAACAGAAAATTAAACTGCTGCTTCCTAAAACAACTCCTCACATCTTCTTTGAAAGTCGCCCAGTCCATGTGAGCGACTTCTGTGGTATGAAATACAAAGTGAAAAGTTTGGTTCGTCCAAAGTTTTGTGTAGAACATTTTATCAATTACTAGTAGGATGTATTTAATTGCTCTTGTTTCATTCATAACATTAATATCTACACTTTTTGTTAAAGAAGGTTTAGATCCAAGACAAATCGAGGAAATTAAGGTACTTGAAGAAAAACAAAATAAGGCATTTGAAGAAGAAAAAGGTCAAGAAAGATGGAAATTTTTTGTACCAGACTGGGATAAAATTCCCGATAGTACGAAGAGGAAGATAATGGTGCAATCCGCGGAATTAAGTAATTTTAAAAACTATACCAAACTTATTGAAGCAGTCAAAAAACGCGCACCACTTCCTACAGGAGATATAGTAATCACAGCAGACGAACAATCATTTTATTCACCAGGAGGACATTCGTTCAATATCATTATAGATAGGAGCAAGGGGCCAGGTACACTGAAAAAAAGTCAATCTAATTAATAGATAATGTTTGCCAGATTTAGAAGTCAGCGGGCGGCGGCGGCTGCGGCGGCGAAGGCGGCGGCGGAGGCGGCAGCAAAGAAGAAGGCCGAGGAAGAGGAACGTAAACGTCAAGCGGCGGCTGCGGCTGCTGCAAGATGGAGAGCAGTAATGGCCGCGGCGGCTGCGGCGGCAGCAAAGAAGAAGGCCGAGGAAGAGGAACGTAAACGTCAAGCGGCGGCTGCGGCTGCTGCGAGGTGGGGAGCAGGAATCGCCGCGGCGAAGGCGGCGGCGGCGGCAGCAGCAAAGAAGAAAGCCGAGGAAGAGGCGGCAAAGAAGAAGGCGGCGGTGGCGGCTGGTGCAAGATGGAGAGCAAGAATGGCCGCGGCAAAGAAGAAGGCTGAGGAAGAGGCGGCAAAGAAGAAGGCCGAGGAAGCGGCCAAGGCGACTGCAATATTAAGATTTATGCCACGAGGGTTTAAACCTCCACCAGCGCTACAATCGGCAGTGGCGGCGGCAGAAAAGAAGAAGGCCGAGGAAGCGTCCAAGGCGACTGCAATATTAAGATTTATGCCACGAGGGTTTAAACCTCCACCAGCGCTACAATCGGCAGTGGCGGCGGCAGAAAAGAAGAAGGCCGAGGAAGCGGCCAAGGCGACTGCAATATTAAGATTTATGCCACGAGGGTTTAAACCTCCACTAGCGCTACAATCGGCAGTGGCGGCGCCGGTCAGATCGGTGGCGGCGCTGGAGCAAAGGAAGAAGGAGGTGATGATGTGGGCACAAAAGCGTCGGTTAGAGGATGAAGCGGCGAAAAAGAAGATTGTACAGGCGTATTCGGCGGAAATGAACAAGAACGAGAGACGTTGGAATTCGGTAGCGCCCAATGGCAGGGGGGCCATGGCCCCGTTGGTGGAGAAAGAAAAGACAGCCGTGAAAAAAATATGGGTTGCAAAGCTGAACTCGGCGGATGCGGCGGCACAAAAGCGTCGGTCTGAGGAGATGGAGGCGATGAAGAAAATAGAAGCGGAGATTGTGGTGACAAAGAAAAAGGTTGAGAAAGAGGCACGTGAACGTCGGGCAGTGGCAGATAAAAAGACCGATAAAGAGGAACGTAAACGTCGGGCGGATCGGAGGGCGGCGGAGGATAGGGCAGCGGAAGAGAGGGCTAAGAAAGAGGCACGTGAACGTCGGGCGGGAAAGAAAAGAGCCGAGAAAGAGGCGCGCAAACGTCGGGCGGTAAAGAAAAAAGCCGAGAAAGAGGCACGTGAACGTCGGGAGGCGGAGGAGAGGGCAGCAAAAGAAGCGGCGCGTAAACAACAGGCAGCGGCGCTTTTGGCTGTAAAAAATGAGACAATTGCTCGTTCCGAAGCACAAACATTATCCCTAAAAAATACAATTATGCAGGCTATTTCTATGGAAGCCGAGGCAACAAAAAAAGCACGCGAGGCACTTGATGTGGCAACAAAGATAAAATTTCAGCAGATAGCAGAAAAATCTAAACAATTGGCAATAAAACGCAATGCAGAACGTAAAAAATTATTGGAGCAAATTGAAAAAAATAAACTGGAATCCGAACAACTTCGCAAGGAAACGCGTGATGAATTTATGGTTGAAATTGGTAAAATTAAAAAATGGCAAGATGTACATACAAAAATGCCTGTGAACTTCATGATAAATTTTCTTCCCACTAATGTATAAGAAACATGGATATCGTGATCCTTGTGAAATTCACGCAACCCAAAACAAAAAGACAGCCCGATATACGTTATGTGGGAGGTCTTGGTGAAATTTCATATGAAGTTCCACAGAGAATTCGCACAAATCAAGAAATAAAGTTACTAGAAAATTATCCAAGTTTAAAAGAACAAATTGAAAATAAAATATTTATACCCACATCATTTTCACATAAATTTTATTATGTAAAATCTGATCCACCAAGACCTCCATATGAATTGCCAGAAAAAATAGTTAATTCACCAAAAATACCAAAATCTACGATTCAGTCGATATTTCCCCAAGTAAAATTACCGAACACATGGGGCATTTAAATGCATAGTTGCTGTTTATATATACGATGTTATTCAAACAAGAGACACAGACGTTGTGCTTACAATTTATCTTCACCGGTCTCTTGTTTTCATAGCACACTACACACATCTTTTTTTTCTTTTTTGGAAATCTTATCCTATCAAAAAATGTTTTTACTATTTCGCCTACGTTTGTTATGGATGGTTGGAGTTCGAGAAACATGATCCGAACGAACATTTTTACTCTATACCATAGAAATACGTCACGATCATAATGCGTATGAACGTAACCTCTTATCAACCATGGTACGATAAATTTAAAATGAGACATATTGTTGTGCATGCGACAAAACACAACCGGAAATCCCATCATGCTCGAGTTGCAACTACCTTTTCTCGTGCACCTCCAACCACTTTTTGTAATACCGTAACAACGTAGGCCTTTTAGTTTAAAGAATCATCGGAACAGAGTGAAGTGTCGTCTTCTTCGTCATCCTCTTCATCATCTTCCGAAGGAACAAAGTCTTCGTCCGAAGCGTCAATTGATATATAAAGGTTATCACTCACCTCTTTGTAGCCTAATCTATCAATGTCCTTAAAAATAGAATAAAGATTTACTATATGTTCCTTGCTTATCCAGACAGAACTTCTGAATGAGTAATGACCTTGGTTGTCCGTCTCTTCTAGACAAGAAACCAACACTGAGTTTTCCTTTTCCTCGATCAATTCTGCGAGAATAACACCGTCACCAAGTTGTATATCCAAGAACATATTATCTTTTATGGGTCATAAATCTTTAAATGTCTTTTGCAAAACTCGAGACCAGATTGTGGTTTATGTGTACATAGTTTTCCATTGAGACATGTTGCTTTGCATATTTTTCTATTTTTTATTTTATGGATTTCCTTTTTTTCAGGTAGATCATCAAGAAAGATTACAGAATGTCTTTCTTCAAGATCTTTATGTATAAAATGTCTCTTCCAACCTATGATCATATTAGACAAACTAGTGAATTATTTAATACGCGTCGCCAAACCCAACTCTGTTATTAATTGGTAATCTATCGCCCGCGACGGATGTATTTACAGGTAGAATATTTGGTACATATCCAGTTGACGAGTCGCGAACATACAAGATATAAGCAGAGACGCCCTCGCGAACCTGAGGGAGCATCTTGTCCACGACTTGCTGATTCATTCGTGAAATTTGACTGGTGACATCACCATAAGGATTCGTCGCGTTATTTATATAGACATAGCGCATGAAGGTCATTACGTCCCTAGGGTTCTGTCTATCGATGGAAATACCGGTCTCGTCTCTGAACTGCTTCCGGAGCATCGCCTGGATACGTTCCAAATTAGCCTGTTGAAAGAAAGAAGAGTTCAAAACGGTAATGGTCTTGTGCATGGAAGTGATCATACTCGTTCGCACGTCCGCAGACGGGATGGGGTCCTGATCAACGCCATTCAATGGGGTCAAGTTAATCATACTATTACTTGTTGAGGTTTTTTCTTGGATTCTTGTTGACCGATCTCGGGTTGATGAAATTTCCCGAACTCTTTGTCTTGTTTGTTCTCTGTATGCAAAAAAAAGTACAAGGCTTGTCATAGTCGATGCCCCCCCGTTTGCCGTACATGTGATCGGCCTTTAAGGGATTGTAGATGCGCTGTCTGCTCGCGTCCGTTCTGGACACTGCCGTTCCGCCAGGTTTGTGCGACCAAGTTCCGTCGGAATCTTGGCGGTAGAAGTGGTAGTCTTGGCCCCAGCTGTTGATTGCCATGAACCCCTTATAGTATCCTCTAGGACACACATCCTTCACCTTTTCCAGAGACCACGTAATGACATACCTGGGATTGTCTGCCAACACGCGCCTCTTAATCGAGACGCACGTAATCGCATTTTCGTAGCCAGGACCCATCGAATACAGTCCGGGCTGCGGCTTTCCGGGACGGGGGTTCGCGCGAAGGTCGTCCAGAAAATAGGAATAGCAATTGTGTGTGGCTTGGATCATGGCGTTTCTTGACCACTCCTCGCCTCTGTATTTAGGCTCGTAGCCAGACCTAGGGAGAAGTCTCTGACTCATTATTATTGACGGTCATATTTATTTCGTTGATATCAATTCCAAGGTCATTCATGAGAGCACTTCGCAGTTCTTCAATATTTTCTGCATCCACTACAATTTCCGTAATGTATTCAATTGCGTTGTCCCGCGGGAGATCGAATGTCTCGGCGAGGTTTCTTCCGACCAACTGACTGCTCTGCAGGTTGGTTGTGACCATTCTGTCTCTTGACCTTCTCGCTTCTATGATGACCGTAATGTTATATTCTGGAATGTCAAAGTCCTGGCGACACACCGGACATGTATAGTTTCCTTGTCGCTTCCAGCGGTTGATACACGCCGTGTGGAACTTGTGGTTGCACGGAAGGGTTCGCGCATTTCTTTCACTCCTCGTGGTTATACTGTTCAGGCATATGGCACATTCGCGGAGATCAACGTGCAAAGGACAGTGCTCTTTCCCTTGTGCCTTTTTTCTTCGACAAGGCGTGCCTGCACGGGTCTGTGCACCACACTCACTCATAACGAGTTACTAACAATTAAGAAGTAAAACATTTACTGGATAAAATCGCAACGTATAATAGGGATGTTATCCGATAAAGAGATCACAAAAGTGTTAAAAGACCTAAAAAGTTCTGCGCCCCTCAAGTACTTCCGTGGGTTAAAGACCAAGGAAGATGTCGTGACCCGTGTCAAGAAGATTGAAAAGAAGACCTACGCGCCATTCAAGACGGACATCGGTATGAAGACCAAGACTTCCACGTGGACAACCAAGTTCTACCGGGCTTATCCAGGCGCAAAGTCACTTGCGAACAAGGCCAAGGCGACCGGAGTCTCACTTGACATCATCAAGCAGGTCTACGACAAGGGTCTGGCCGCCTGGAGGACGGGACATCGCCCCGGAGCCACGGCTCAGCAGTGGGGATACGCCAGGGTTCACTCGTTCCTGATGGGCGGACCGACCTCGCGCGGACCCGACCGTCTGCTTGCCATCGAGGCTGGACTCTTAAAGGTCTAAAGCGGCGTCTATCAATGACTTCTTCCACCAACCCTTGGCATCGCGGTAGAACGCCAAGGTCTTCTTGATGCCCTCCTCCCATGTGGTCTTTTCGGACCAACCGAGGGCGGACAGTTTGGCATCCTCGATGAAGTAGCGACAATCATTGAAGGGACGATCCTCCACGAACTGGATGGTCTCTTCCTTATTCAGTCCAAATACATTGCAGATTTCCTCGGCGACGTCCATCACCGACCGCTCCTTCTTGGTCCCGATGTTGTAGGTCTCGCCCGTCTTGCCCATGTGGAGAATGAAATCAAATGCCTCGGCTACGTCATCCACATACAGATAGGATCTCACCGCCTTGCCCTCGCCGTGAACGGGCAACTTTTCGCCTCGCATGGCACGCATGCAAAACTTGGGAATCAATTTCTCCGGAAACTGACCAGGACCGTAGACATTATTGCCACGGGTGATGATGACCGGCAACTTGTAACTGTGGGCGTAGGCCTTGACCAACATCTCGGCAGCAGCCTTGGTGGCACTGTAGGGGTTGGTGGGATTCAGAATCTGTCCCTCGGTGTAACCACTTTCAGCGTCCACGGGCGTCTCTCCGTAGACCTCGTCGGTGCTCACGTGGATGAAACGCTTCAGGTTCGGATTGTTCTTGACACTCTCCAAAAGTACGTGCGTTCCATAGACGTTGTTGTGGGTAAAGGTGAATGAGTTCCCGAAACTGTTGTCCACGTGGGTCTGTGCGGCAAAGTGCATCACCACATTGATCTTTCCAAAATCCATGATGTAGTTCACAAAGTCCACGTTGGTGATGTCACCCATCAGAAATTTGAAGTTGCGACACTCCATGACGTCCGTGAGATTGTGCATACTCGCGCAGTAGTCTAACTTGTCCATCACCACAAAGTTGTAGTCCGGGTAGTGGGTCACCAACCTCCTGGTGACGTGACTCCCGATAAATCCGGCACCTCCAGTGATTAGAATGTTCATTTCGGTAATTACTATTCATATGTTTAAATAAAATATTACATAATAAAAGATGAGTGACGCAGCGTTCTATTTCTACTCTGGCATCGCAGGCGCTGTGTATGCTGGGTTCGCGGCACTTCGCTACTATTCTCTTTCGGGTTCCCGTCTTCTCAGCGGAAAGAAAGCAAAGAAGATGATCAAGTCTGGTGAGATCAAACACGTCGTGGATGTCCGCACCAAGCTCGAGTGGGACCTTGGGCACTACAAGGGTGCCGTTCACATTCCCATTAATGAGATCGGGGCAGATCGATTAAAGGGGTTCAAGAAGGACGACGGAATCTTGACCTACTGCAACACGGGGCAACGCGCAAGGGCGGGTGCCAACAAGATTACGGCACTGGGATTCAAGAATGTCTACTACATTGACGGGACCTACTCTAAACTTCAGTGATTTCCCATCCAAATGGATACTCGAGCGACCTTCTCGAAAGACAGAGAATTGCCTCTAAATCTTCCTCGATGGGCGCAAGTTCGGGGAACATCGTGGGTATGTCGATAGGACTAATTTCACCCATGATCTCGTACATCACCAGAACAGATTGGTAGTCAAATACCTTGCAGTCGTAACCCAAAGCATACTCATAGTCCATGTTCATCATCAATTTCAGTTTATCGCCACAGTTTTTGATGATGGTCCTCCTTGGAATCATTTCCGTCAGCGTGGAAATCTTATCTTCCGAAATTGCCCTCGAGATGGGCACGTGGATGGGCATAGTCGTATTATACCTTTGCGAGAGTTCCTTGTGACGGGTCGGGACCACCCACAGATTCATTAATGTGCTCATTTATCATCAAGTGCACGATTCGTTTAATATTCATCCGGAACGAACAACTCGTAAGGAAATGGATACTCTAGGCTTCGCTTTGAAAAACACAGAACCGCATCAAGATCCTCCTGAACCACTGACATCTTGGCAGTCTCCGGAAACATCATCAAAAAATCTTCCATGTCGATATCCTGATAGAGCT
>Ga0233451_10000973_pt1 | contig 28208 bp, 31 predicted proteins | sample 011ome_29_FD_183052 | JGI IMG/M metagenome (GOLD analysis project Ga0233451, IMG submission 183052) | Coastal salt marsh microbial communities from the Groves Creek Marsh, Skidaway Island, Georgia - 011504CT (spades assembly) | ecosystem: Environmental > Aquatic > Marine > Intertidal zone >... | reverse complement strand
TCGCACAGGTTGTGGGTACCCTGCTCGGTGTCGAGATCGGCCGTGGCAACATTCCTCCTCAGATGGCTCTTCCAGCTCTATTCGCTATCAACCCTCAGGTTGGTTGCGACTTCATCCCAGTGGGCCTCGCCCTTGGAGAAGCTGAGCCAGAGACCGTCGAGGTCGGTGTTCCAGCAGTTCTCTTCTCGAGACTGATCACCGGACCGCTAGCCGTGGTAATTGCTTACGTGGCTAGCTTCGGAATGTACAGCTAGAAACAAAACAATCCTTTCGGGGGTTATCAGAGGATGGGTCGGCAATTCGGCCCATCCTCTGATCACACCAAATCAGAGACTTCCAAAAAACAAAGAGGTTCAAGGAGCTAAGAAAATGGCAGATTACAAAGCAGTCAAAATTGACAAGGGTCCTGGCGGCTGGGGCGGACCGCTAACCATTAAGCCAACCGCCGATCGACCTTACATTTACTCGGTTACCGGTGGCGGTATTCATCCACTGGCCGCAAAAATTGCGGAACTCACCGGCGGAGAGGCGTTTGACGGCTTTAACTCTTCAAAGCCATTTGATCAGATCGCGGTCGCAGTTATTGATTGCGGTGGCACAGCTCGCATCGGCGTTTACCCGATGAAAAAGGTTCCAACCGTGGACATCCACGCCACCAGCCCAGCGGGACCGCTCGCAATGTTCATAACCGAAGACCTTTTGGTCACCGGCGTGAAGCTGGACAACATTAACCCAGCCTAAAAACTTAGAAAGACAAGAATCGATGACCGTGCTTTACAGAAGCACAGTCACCGAGATAGGTGAGCTCGTCCCGACTTTTGTGGCCGAAGGCATGCTCGTCTTCTTCGGTGAAGGTGCTCCAGAGGAACTCAAGACCTTTTGCATCATCCACAAAGTGGAGCATCAAGAGGGACAGGTCAAGCCCGGGGATGTGGTCTCGATAGATGACCACAGCTTCGAAGTGTTGGCGGTTGGCTCTGTTGCCAATGACAACCTTTACAACCTGGGGCATCTAAACCTCAAGGCCGATGGCAACAATGAAGCTGATCTACCTGGCGATGTGTGCATTGCCAAGGTTGAGCTGCCGGGAATAACCGTTGGCACCAAATTGGAAATAACAAGGAGCAACTAATGCAGTACCGCCTGAAGCTAGCTGAGCTGGCTGAGAAGCAGGGCAGACCCTTCAGAATCGCGCTGGTGGGGGCCGGTCAGATGGGAAGGGGCTTCGCCTCGCAGTCTCACCGCCTTGGCCTTCAGGTTGCGGTTGTGGCAGATATTGCCCCCGAGCGCATTACGCAAGCTTTTCACGATTTAGGGATGGGTGATCCTGTTATTTCATCCAACGTCGAAGAGCTCAACGCTGCGATTGCCGAAGGCAAGCCCGCCGGAACTACCGATGCAGCCGTGGCGTCCAACTTGGATGTTGACGTGGTTGTCGAGGCGACAGGCGTTGCTGCCATTGGTGCGGACGTGATGTATCACGCCCTAAAGGCAAAGAAGCACGTTGCAACTTTGAACGTAGAGGCTGATGTGACCGTTGGGCCAATGCTGCATCGGATCGCCAAGGAAAACGGTGTTCTTTACAGCGTCTGCAATGGTGACGAACCAGCCGAGGCTAAGGAGCTTGTGGACTTTGCCAAGGACCTCTCTTTTGAGGTGGTGATGGCAGGTAAGGGCAAGAACAATCCCTTTGAGCCCCACTCAAACCCTGACACCGTTGCCGAGCGAGCGGCCACGAAGCACATGAATCCAAAGATGCTCGCGTCTTTCACAGACGGCTCTAAGACCATGATCGAGATGTCGGCTCTGGCCAACGCCACCGGCCTCAAGCTCACTAAACGAGGAATGCTCGGGCCACAGGCTTCTAGAACCACGCTGCAGGATGTATTCAGGCCAGTAAGTGATGGAGGCGTCCTTCAGGAGACCGGCGTTGTGGACTACTGCACCGGTGACGTAGCTCCAGGCGTTTTTGTGGTGATTAAGACAGACAGCCCTTATGTTGCCGAAGAGATGAGCTACCTTTCCATGGGCCCAGGTCCCTACTTTGCCCTCTATCGTCCATACCATCTGGCCTCGGTTGAGGCTCCGATGACAATTGCAAAGATGCTGGTTGACGGCTATGAGACGCTGACCTGCGACAGCTTGATGACAGAGGTTATTGCGTCAACAAAGAAGGAGCACAAGGCCGGCGAGATCTTCGATGGCATCGGCGGCTACTCGGCCAGGGGTGTTGCAGACCGAGTTGAGGATGCAAGGGCTGAAAACCTAGTACCTATTGGTCTGCTTCAAAACGCAGTTGCAAAGCGTGACCTACCCATTGACCACCTTGTCACCTACGATGATGTAGAGCTCGACGAAGATGCAACCATCTTTAAGCTGCGCAAGATGCAGGAAGAGCTGGGCATCTAGGGAGACCAATGGCAGACAAGCCAGAGATATGCGGTTTCTGCCACTCCGATAAAGGCCGAGAGACCATTTACGTCGGAAAGATCGAGTACGGCACAAAGTGTCTCACTTGCGGCGCAACTCAACAGTCCACACAGCGTGAGATGAAGCAGCAGGTTCGCGAGGTAACCCAGGTTGGCTATGAGAATTCACCAATTGGCATTGTTTCGCGGATGCTTCAAGACCCCTACAAGTTTTTTACCGGCAAAAAGCAAAAGCCAAAAGACTAAACCAACTTGTAGTTTTGTCTAGACCCCCTAGACTATTTGCATGACTGAAATTCACTTTGGACTAGATACCTTCGGCGACATTTCGCTAGACGAAACCGGACAGCTAAAGAGTGCGGGTCAGGTGATCAGGGACGTGGTCGCCGAGGCCGTCCACGCTGAGCAGCTCGGCCTTGACAGCTTCAACGTGGGTGAGCACCACAGGGATGATTATGCAGTCAGCGCCCCTGACACAGTACTAGCCGGAATCGCAACCGTCACCAATCGCATCAAGATCGGCACGGGCGTCACAGTCTTGTCTTCCGAGGATCCAGTAAGGGTTTATCAGCGATTCGCCACCATAGACGCACTATCTAATGGCAGAGCCGAGATCACCGCCGGTCGGGGATCGTTCACTGAGTCCTTCCCACTTTTTGGCTACAACCTCAGTGAGTACCACGTGCTGTTCGAGGAGAAGCTGGAGCTTTTGGTTGAGCTGCTCAAAGAGAATGCCGTTACTTGGCAGGGGACAAAGAGAGCTGGACTTTCAAACCAGGAGGTCTACCCAAAGACTGAGCGTGGCAACATTCCGCTGAGAGTTGGTGTTGGTGGATCACCGGAGTCGGTACTTAGGGCCGCGAGGCTCGGAATACCTATGGCCCTCGCCATCATTGGTGGGGATCCAGCAAGATTTGCCCCTTTTGCGAATCTCTACAGAGAGTCACTTGCCAAGCTTGGTCAGGAGCAGTTGCCGATTTCAATTCACTCGCCTGGCCACATTGCAGAGACCGACGAGCAGGCCATCGAAGAGCAGTGGCCACACTACGAGACTGCTTTCGGGCGCATTGGCAGAGAGCGAGGCTGGGGACCTACGACGAAGATGCACTTCATCTCTGAGGTTAACGGCGGTTCGCTCTACGTTGGATCACCAGAGACGGTGGCCAGAAAAATTGCTTATGCGGTGACCTCATTGGGGGCGACGAGGTTTGATTTCAAGTATGCAAATGGTCCAATGCCTCACAGCAAACTGATGAAGTCATTGGAGCTTTATGCAACCCAAGTAATTCCTAGGGTTCGGGAGCTTGTGGCCGAGGAGAAAGCGGCCGTTTAGGTCCTAGATTTTTTGAGTGGAACTTTTCCGAAATGTTCGGGCTTGTTCTTTATTGTTCGTTTGTGATTATTTTGTTATGAAATCAGCATCATTACCCCTATTTAGGGGATTAGTCTTTTCCCAAGAGTCCAATTAGGAGGTTCAATGCTGAACAAAATCTCGAACCACGAAGTTGACCGTCGCCTCGTTCTTAAGGGTGCGGCAGCTGGTGGTCTCGGTATCGCTGGTGCCACAATGCTTGCCGGATGTGCAAGTGATGTTGGCCCTCTTTCCTTCGGTGTTCGCACCGTTGACGAATCACCCGTCCGTCAGGCCGAGGCGCTAGTAGCCGCTTACGTCGCAAAGACCGGCAATGAGGTGACACCAAACTTCACTGAGTCGAACGCTTTCCAGAACAACCTTTCGCAGTACCTGCAGGGAACTCCGGACGACGCCTTCCAGTGGATGGCTGGCTACCGCATGCAGTTCTTCGCAGAGCAGGGTCTGCTCGTTGACATCTCGGATGTCTGGGACGAGATTGGTGACCAGTACTCGGAGAGCTACAAGATCGCTTCAACAGGTCTAGACGGCAACCAGTACTTCGTTCCACAGAGCTGGTACCCATGGGGTCTCCACTTCCGCAAGTCCATGATGGCCGAGATCGGTCTGAACCCAGAAGACATCTATAACTGGGACGACATGATGTCAGCACTCGAGGAGCTCAAGGGCCAGGGACTTATTGGACTCGCATCCGCCGACAAGGGTGGCTGGGAGGCCATGGGAACCTTCGACATTCTGAATGCTCGCATCAACGGTTACCAGTTCCACGTTGACCTACTTGCAGGTCGCGAGAAGTGGACCGATGACAGGGTTAAGGAAGTCTTCCGCCACTGGGAGATGCTAGTTCCTTACATGAACACCAACGTTCTTGACCTCGAGTGGGACGGCGCAATGCAGCTTCTGTTGCAGCGTCAGGCCGGCTTCTTCATGAACGGATCATGGTTCGGTGCTAACTTCCTCGAGCAGAGCCAGGAAGACTACGACGACCTATGGATCGTTCCTTTCCCTGAGATCAACCCAGACCACGGCCGCGACACAATTGACGCTCCTATCGATGGTCTCTGTGTTGCAGCTAACGGCTCAAATGCTGATGGCGGCAAGGACTTCCTGAAGTTCGCTGGAGACATTGAGGGTGTTCAGGCAATCATTGACGTAGGTATTCCTTACACCAGCGCCAACAGCCTGCAGGACACCAGTGCTTACGACCCATTCCAGCAGCAGCAGCTTGCTGTCATGGCAGAGGCTAAGTACATCACTCAGTTCCTAGACCGCGACACTCGCCCTGACTTCGCTGGCCCAGTTGTTGGACCTTCGTTCCAGGAGTGGTTCCGTGACCCATCAAGCGTTGACTCAATTCTTGAGTCCATGCAGTCACAGTGGGACGCACTACCTCCGCTATAAGCAGAGGATAGCTAGCAACAGAGAGTATGTCAGTAGAGACGGCGGCGCCGAGCGGGAAACAAGTTGCTCGGCGCCGCCGCTTCTTTACGCGGCAGGACAAAATAACACTCGGGTTCTTCATCGGAATCCCGACCTTTCTTCACATCGCGCTGGTGTGGTTCCCGGCGATCGCAACCATCGGACTCTCTTTTACCTATTGGACGGGTATCAGATTCGAGGACATCCAGTGGGCGGGAACAGCAAACTACGAGAACATCTTCTTCAACACCCCTATTTTTTGGGATGCGGTTCGCAACAACACAATCTGGATTCTTTGGTTTTTCTTCATAGCAACTCCGCTGGGCGTATTGCTCGCTTATCAAATTGACAGAGAGATTCGAGGCCACAAGCTTTATCAATCGGCTTACTTTCTGCCAGTTGTTTTGTCTTTGGCAGTAACCGGAATTATCTGGAACTTCTTGCTTCGTCCAGACGGATTCGTAAATGGTCTTCTCGGCCTCCCAATCTCAGAGGCAATCTCCTTCTTTGGCGATGAACGTTACAACATCTGGGTAATCATGATCATGGCCTCTTGGAGGCATATTGGCTACATCATGCTGCTCTACTTGGCAGGCCTGAAGGCGGTCGACGGAGCTCTTCGTGAGGCCGCAACAATCGATGGCGCTACTGAGTGGCAGACCTTCCGCAAGGTCGTGTTCCCGGCAATGAAGCCAGTGAACATCATCGTCATCGTGATCACAATTATCGAATCCCTGAGGGCCTTCGATATGGTTTACATCATTTACGGTTCCTCCGGAGGACTTCCGATCCTTGGTGTTTTGGTATTCAACAACATCGCTGGTGAGGGAGCATCCATGAAGGGTGCGGCCTATGCCGTTATTCTCTTCTTGCTCTCGATTGTGCCGATCATCACCTATCTGCAGCAGCAGTTTAAGGATGATGTCCGATGACGACCACTGTGAAGGTTCCGGAGCTACCTAAGCGTAAGAAGAAGCTCTATGCCCAGGACATTAAAGACCGCTTTATTTCCATTTTCATCGGCATCTTTGCTGTTGTATGGGTTTTCCCAATCGTGTGGACACTTTGGTCTAGCCTTCGTCCCTACGCAGAAATACGTGCTGGAGGCGTGTTTTCTCCACCACAGGAACTAGGTGTATTCAACTACACAGAAGCCATTGATCGGATGCAGCTGCCGACGTACTTCACCAACACGGTGTTGATCACTTTGCCCGCCGTATTCCTGATTCTCCTGCTGGGATCTCTGATTGCCTTCGTCGTTACGAGGTACTCATTCAAGTTCAATGTGGCAATGCTGCTGCTCTTTACGGCGGGTAACTTGCTACCACCCCAGCTAGTTTTCATCCCGGTATTCAAGCTCTACCTCCTGCTAGGGGATCTGGTTGGGGACAGGCGCTTTCTCTACGACAATCACTGGGGAGTAATCCTTATTCACGTCGCTTTCCAGATGGGGTTTGCGACGTTCGTGCTCTCTTCCTACATGAAGACCATTCCCAAGGAGATCTCAGAGTCAGCAATGGTCGATGGTGCGAGCGTATTCACTCACTATTTCAGGGTTATGCTGCCCCTTCTTAGGCCTCCGCTAGCAAGCCTTGGTGTGCTCATGATTACCTGGATTTACAACGACTTCTTCTGGGCGCTGGTCTTGATGTCTACCGACAATAAGAGACCAATTACCTCCGCACTTGGAAGGCTTACCGGTGAATTCGTGACGGACTATAACCTTCTTGCCGCCGGCGCGATGATTGCTGCCTTGCCAACGCTGATCGTATTCTTCGTGCTGCGAAAGCAATTCGTTGGTGGTCTAACCCTTGGCTCTACAAAGGGCTAGTCGGGACATCTGTCTTAGAAATCGAATTTCCTCGCTTATGGTTGGGTAGGTAAGCAACCGAGGAGGCAGATTATGGACTTTCAAACAGGGCTCAGGTCCTTCTGGAAGCGTTATCGAGACTTTGGGGGTCGCTCTAGGCGATCAGAGTATTGGTTCATCCAACTTTTCTTGGTTGTCACGAACATTGCCGTCGCAATTATTGACCTGGCACTGATGGGTTGGGATGTCGACCGCTTCATAGCTAACGGTGGTGGCGGGATCGTTGGACTTGTCTGGATTCTTGTGACAATCGTGCCAGCCCTTGCTGTGTTGGTGAGAAGACTGCACGACACCGGTAAGAGCGGCTGGTGGGCACTAGTTGGCTTCCTGCCGTTGGTTGGCGCAATCGTGCTACTGGTTTTTACTGTTACTGACTCGTCGCCAGGGGAGAATAAGTTCGGCCCTTCTCCTAAGGAAAGCTCAGCGGCTTAGCCTGCGGCCACCGGCACGCTTTCATAACCGCGGAGAACGAAGGTAGGTCTACGACTAGGTTCGGCTGTTAGTCGAAGGCTAGGGAACATCTCGAGGAGCATGGGCAGCGAAGTCGTCATCTCCATGCGCGCTAGAGGTGCACCAATGCAAAAGTGAATGCCCGCTCCGAAGCCAATGTGGGGGTTTGGGCTGCGGCTTAGATCGAGCTCGTCAGCGTCTTCAAATATCGTTTCGTCTCGATTTGCACTTCCCAAAAGAGCCGCTATCTTTGCGCCCTCGGAAATCATCACGCCACCCACCTCAGTGTCCTCAGTGGCGGTTCGCTCAAAAAGATGAAGTGGAGCGTCAAACCTAAGGAACTCATCAACCGCAGTTTCGGCCATGGCCCTGGGATTAACTGCTAAGGCCCGCCACTGATTAGGTGCCTTCATGGCAGCCACCATGCCATTTCCGAACCCGTTGACGCTTGCCTCGTGACCGGCATTTAGAAGCAGTACGCAGGTGGCAATTAGCTCTCGTGCAGAGAGCTTCTCGCCTTCCTCTTCGACAAGTGCAAGCTCAGATATCAGATCGCTACCCGGGCTTTTCTTTCTATCTACCATCAGGCCGTGCACATAAGCGGCAAACTCATCGCTGGCCTTTCTGGCCTCTGCCTTCTCCTGGTCGCTTGGGGATGGCTCATACATCTTCACGATCGCCTGTGACCAGGGCCTTAGCAGGTGCTCATCGCTTTCGGGAAAGCCAAGCAGTTCTGCTATCACCATCACAGGAAGGGGCTCTGCGAAGTCCGCGATTAGATCAAACTGACCTGTGTCACCAAGGTTTTCTTGAATGCGATCGAGGAGTCTTTTTGTGATGCGCTCGACATCTGGTCTTAGTTCCTCAATCCGCTTTGGGTTGAATGCCTTCATAACCAGCGAGCGAAGTCTGGTGTGTTTGGGGGGTTCCGAGTCGAGTATCGAGTCTGCGTGAAGATAGTTGAAGGTCTCCCAGTCACTCTCTGGTTCCTTGGGAGTAAAGATGCGACCGAGGGTTCTGGTTCGCAGTACCTTGCTGGCGTCCTTGTATTTTGCGGCTAGAAATAGCTGGCTTTCTTCGTGCCAGACAGGGCCCTCTTGCTTGCGCAGCTCCGCTAGCTGCGGATAGGGATTCGCTACAAATTCGGGGTCGGTGAAACTAAACATCTTTGAGCTTGATGTCCTGAATTGGCAGCCGCTCTGCCTCGAAAGAGTTCACCTTGTGGTCTGAAGGGTAGCCAATGGCTATGCCGCAGAGGAGTTTGTAGCCCTTGGGAATCTGAAACTGTTTTCTGATCGGGTCGGCCCAGAGGGCAACCGCTCCCTGCGCACAGGTTCCGAGCCCCCTGGCATGGGCACCAAGCATCAGGTTTTGCATAAACAGCCCGGCATCAGAGACGGAGTACTCACCAAGGCCTTTGTGGGTAAAGATGAACAGTTCAACCGGCGCACCAAAGAACTCATAGTTTCTTGCCCATTGAGATTGCCTAGCCACGTGGTCTTCACGCTTGATTCCAAGTAACCCATAGAGCTCCGAGCCAACTCGCTGTTGTCTTGGGACTAGCTCTTTGGGGTATGGACGGAAGACGCGGTAGTCGCTTTTGGGGAGTCCGAAGCGAGTGAAGAAGAGTTTGATTTTGCCCCAGGTGCCACCTCTAAGTGCCTTAGCTGCTGCCTCCCACCTGGCAAGAAGGTCTTTGCTGATCTGGTCTCGTTTTTCACCTGTGGCGATGCCGACAAGGTAGGGACGGGTGTTTGACCAAGAGGGGGCGGTCATCGCATCCTCAAGTAGCTCATCGATGAGCTCTCCAGGGATAGCTGTTTCTAAGAAATCTCTTGTGGTTCTGCGAGATGCAACAAACCGGGCCCAGTCGTCTCTAGATACAGCCACAGAGGAAGACTAGCGATAGTTGGCTAGGAAGCTGGGGAACACGGCCCCAATGAGTAGCATCACCGGGACGGTAAGCGTGAGAGCAAGAATCTGAATCAGATCCCAATCAATCTTTTTTCTCAATCTGTCTCCTTTGGTAAAGAAAAGGGGCGCAGGTTTCCCCGCGCCCCTCTCCCTTCTAAATTAGTCGCGGAACTCAGCCTTAGCGAATTCCTTGTCTTCCTCACCACTCTTGATGCGAGCGATGGTGAAGATCATCAGACCGAAGAGACACTTCGCCAAAATGTCGGCGATGGTGTAACCGGTCTCACGAAGCACGAAGCTGGTCTCGTCGAAACCAGTTGCGTTCATGTTTGCGATGAAGGCGATTGGGTAAACACCCCAGGTCGCGAGAAGAAGAAGACGTAGCTCCTTGATCTTGCGCTGTACAGCCTCACTCTGACGCTCGAGGCTCTTACCGAGCTCAACGAACAGTACGTAGAGGATGTATAGGAATGGGATGGTCGATAGCAGACCCCAAACCGAAGGCGCTAGGCCCATGGTCATGCCGGAGTCTCCTGGGTAACCCAGAGCGATCATCAGTGCTGCTGCTGGTACTAGGCGGACGAGCAGTGAGCTCTGAGCCTGGCGAGCTAGCGCGAGAACTGCGACGGTCTCAACCAGAAGCAGTGGAACAGTTAGGAACCAGTCAACGTAACGGTAGCCAACGTTGTACGAGGCTCCTGCTACTGCGTCTGGACCGAATGCGTGGACAAAGCTGTCGAACATTCTGAAGTAGTGGTAAGCGGCGATCGCCGTAACCGTTGCCGAGACCATGACAGCCATGCGGTAACGGGGGAGAACACGCTCACGTGCTACGAGAAGAAAGGTGGTAGTAAACAGCATGCTCGCAATTCCAAGCGAGAGCATGTTGAAGACTACGTTATAACCTTCTGCACTCATTTATATTTTTCCTTTCGGCCTTTAGGTGTAGGCCGACTCGGAAGCGAATCGAGGTCTTCGAGCAGCTTCTTCGCTGACCTACACATAATTCAAACTACACCTATTCTGAGAAAATCCTGATAAATGTAACGTTTTGGTAACTGCTAATACCCAAGAATTAATCTGCCATTAGAGATTTCAGTTTTAGTTCCAGTAAAGAAAAACTCGATGTATTGGGGTCCCTTGCTGCTAAGGGCCAGCTGTCCCCGCATGGATTCGATTCTCTGCCCCTCTTTAGAGCGAAGCTCAAACCAGAACTCTCTGCTTCCTAGAGCCATCCCGCGGTTTATGACCCTGAGCTTTGCGTTTACACCGAACTCAGTTTCTTCAAGTAAGAGCTCGTTTGTAACCTCTAAACCACCTGCGATTTCGATCACCCCACAGCTAGAGAGCTCGCAGTATTCGATTGCTTGTGGATTTAGCTGCTCGACTGTCGTTCGTTGCTGATCAAGCTGCAATTGACTACTCAAAGGCAGAAGCGCTAGACCTGCCGCGAGGACGCCCAACCACATTGTGATCTGCTGACCCCTTGGGGTTGTTAGCCATGGTCTTTTCAAAGGAACCTCTTCGAACAAACAATAGTGATTTACGAACTAGGTGAGGGTTTTAGACTCGGCTAGCCTTGTGGGGTGTTAGACGCCGCAATCAGAGTTCACCCAGAGGTTCAGTCCGCTTTGTCGGAGGGTGCTGCCGTTGTAGCGCTCGAGTCAACGATTATTTCTCACGGCTTGCCCCGCCCGCAAAACCTTCTTGCGGCCAGGGCATTCGAGGAGCTCCTACGCGCCCAAGATGTTGTACCGGCAACAATTGCCGTGATAAACGGAATCCCCACCGTTGGCCTCACTGATGAGGAGCTCGAGCACATCGCCAACGAAGACATACCCAAAGCATCGGTGCGTGATTTGTCAATACTTCGCGCGAAGGGGCTCAGTGGAGCCACCACTGTTGCTGCAACCGCGCACCTCGCAGCAAAGGCTGGCGTCAAGGTCTTCGCAACCGGCGGACTGGGCGGGGTTCATCGCGGAGCCAGTGCAAGCTTTGATGAGTCAGCAGACTTAACCACTCTGGCAAGTTCACCCATCGCCGTGGTTAGCGCTGGAGTGAAGAGCGTCCTCGATATCGGCGCAACCTTAGAGCGCCTCGAGACCTTGAGCATCCCGATCGTTGGCTACAGGACCGACGTCTTCCCAGCCTTCTGGCTACCCGCCTCCGAGTTCCCTCTCGACTGGAGAGTGGACAGCCCTGCGGAGGCCGCCGAGGTATTCAGAGCACTCCAGGTCCAGGGCTCTGAATCGGCGCTCGTTGTTGCCAACCCTGTGCCAGTTGCTGAAGCTTGGGATAAAACCGAACATGATGCTGTCTTGGCAAAAGCATTTGCAGCCGCCGATAGCGAGGGAGTCAGAGGCAAAGAGGTAACGCCATTTCTACTTCAGTACATCGTCGAGGCCTCTGAGGGAAGGTCACTGGATGTGAACCTGAGCTTGGCTCGCAACAACGTTTCTGTCGCGGGCGAGATAGCAAGCGCCTTGGCCAGTAGATGAAACGGGTAGTGGTCCTTGGGGATGTCATCGAAGACATCATCGTCATCTCTGACTCAGCGCGTCAGCTGAATACCGATAACCCAGCGGATATCTCAACAAAGCCAGGCGGCTCGGGAGCCAACTTTGCAGTTTGGCTCGCCTCACTTGGGGTCGAGGTAGAGCTGGTGGCGAGGGTGGCAGCAGCTGATAGAGCCAGGCTTACCAATTACTTTGAGACCAAGTTTGTAATCGCCAAATTGGAGCCCGACGAGAAAACCCACACGGGCAAAATCGTGGTCTTGGTGGAGGGAAACAACCGGACTTTTTTCACCGATCGCGGAGCAAATGCAAACCTCGTGGCAAACTCCGCCGACTTCTCAAAGACTGACGTTCTTTACCTTTCCGGCTATGCGGTGATGTCGATGGGGGTAGCCAGAACTCAAGAGCTAATTGAAAAGGCAGCCTCTGCAGGGGTATTGGTTGCAGTTGATCCTGGGAGCAAGAGCTTCATCTCTCAGTTTGGAGCCGCGGAGTTTCTAGAGGCAATCGCTTCGGCAGACTTTATTTTTCCCAATGCGGATGAGTTCGAGTTGCTCTCGCTTCAGGCGGATCTCCAAGAACTATTTTCAGAGGTAGTTGTAACCTCGGGTGAGCAGGGTGCAGAGGTGCTTGGGATTGCCAAGGCGCCAGCGGTAGAGGTTGAGGTAGTGGACTCAACTGGTGCAGGCGATGCCTTCGCCGCCAAGTACCTAGCCCAGAGGCTGGCTGGTTTTGATGTTTCAGACTCACTGAAAGACGCGAATGCCTTTGCGGCTCAAGCCGTCACACAGCCCGGTGGTCAGCCCTAAGAAATTAGTGACCCTTTGGGTGCCAGACGGTCTTGACTTCCATTAGGTCCAGTATGTGCTGAAGATTTCCCTTTGCACCTGTGCGGGGGTAGGTTCCGGCTCGAATCACACGCTTGACAGTGTCTGCCGCGGTTATCTCCAGCTCGGTTGCATTCGAGGTTCCCTCCAAGTCAACGGCATTGACATCCATGTGGCCAACAAGCCAGCTCGACAGTTCGGACTCTTTTCCGCTGAGGATGTTGACCACCCCTCCGGGAAGGTCGCTCGTGGCCAACACCTCACCAAGAGTGAGTGCTGGCAACGAGAGTTTCTCAGAGGTCACAACCACAACGGTGTTGCCCGAGACAATCGCCGGAGCAATTGTGTTTACGAATCCAACCAGAGCGGAGTCCTGCGGAGCAAGGGCTCCAACTACTCCTGTTGGCTGGTTGGTGGAGATGTTGAAATAAGGCCCTGCAACGGGGTTCATGCTTCCGGCCACTGAGTCAATCTTGTCGGTCCAACCTGCATGCCAGACCCAGGAGTCGATAGCTGCGCTGACCTCAGCGTCGGCCTGCTTTGCGGTCTTGCCCGTGAGTGAGGCTATCTCCGAAACAAACTGCTCTCTTCGGCCCTCGAGCATCTCAGCTATCCGATAGAGAACCTGTCCGCGGTTATAGGCGGATGCCGATGCCCAGCCAGGCTGGGCTGCCCTGGCGGCCTGAACCGCATCCCTGACATCTTTTCTGGAGGCAAGTGCAACGTTCGCTACATGCTTCGACTTTGAATCCTTGACCTGATAGCTGCGTCCAGACTCGCTCCTTGGGAACTTGCCAGCGATAAAGAGCTTGTAGGTCTTCTTCACATCCAGTCTCATTTACTTACCTGCCTTCAGGTAGCTGAGGAGACCTTGGCGGCCACCTTCTCTTCCGTATCCAGATTCTTTGAAGCCACCAAACGGGCTGGTTGGGTCAAACTGGTTGAAGGTATTGCTCCAGATGACTCCGGCATTGAGCTGGTCGGCAAGCTTGAGCATCTTTGCACCCTTCTCGGTCCAGATGCCTGCAGAGAGTCCGTACTCGGTGTTGTTGGCCTTGGTCACGGCCTCCGCTGGTGTGCGGAAGGTTATGACGCTGAGAACCGGGCCAAAGATTTCCTCTCTGGCGACGGTGTTAGCCGGGCTTACATTGTCGACAATCGCAGGGGCAAACCAGAAGCCGTTTCTGGGAATCTTGCACTCGGGCTGCCAAAGCTCACCGCCCTCGCTGACGCCCTTCTTTACGAGCTTTTTGATCTTGGCCAGCTGGTCGGCAGAGTTGATTGCACCAACGTCTGTGTTCTTGTCCATCGGGTCGCCAAGTCTTAGAGTGCTCATCCTGCGCTTTAGTTTCTTGATGAACTCATCGTGGATGGACTCCTGGACCAGGAGCCTTGATCCTGCGCAGCAGACATGTCCCTGATTAAAGAAGATGCCGTTCACCACGCCCTCGACGGCCTGATCAATGGGAGCGTCATCGAAGACGATGTTGGCTGCCTTGCCGCCAAGCTCGAGTGTTACCTTCTTATTGCTGCCAGCAACCTGCTTGGCAATGATCTTGCCCACCTCGGTGGAGCCGGTAAAGGCGACCTTGTTGACGTCCTTATGACCGACCAGCGCGGCACCAGTGTCGCCAAATCCGGTGACGATATTGACCACTCCCTCGGGCAGCTCCGCCTGCTGGCAGATCTCAGCAAACAGCAGTGCCGTCAGCGGTGTGGTCTCGCTTGGCTTTAGAACTACCGTGTTCCCTGCGGACAGAGCTGGAGCAATTTTCCAGGACAGCATCATTAGTGGGAAATTCCACGGGACAACCTGTGCAGCTACGCCCAGTGCTTGGGGGTTGGGACCCAGACCAGCATGGTCAAGCTTGTCGGCCCATCCTGCGTAGTAGAAGAACCATGACACTGCAGTTGGAACGTCAAAGTCACGGGTTTCCTTTATCGGCTTTCCGTTGTTCAGGGTCTCGGCAACAGCCAGCTCCCTAGCCCGCTCCTGCATGATCCTTGCGATTCTGTAGAGGTACTTACCCCGCTCTGCTCCAGATAGCTTGCTCCAGACCTTCTCGTATGCGGCTCTTGCCGACTTGACCGCAAGATCAACATCCTTTGCCGTGCCGTGAGAGATCTCCGCAAGCACCTCTTCGGTTGCAGGGTTGATTGTTGGGTAGAGGTTTGCTGGCTTGGTGAACTTGCCGGCAATGAAGTGGCCATAGCTTTTTTCAAAGCTGGCCAGCTTCGCCTCTGGTGCGGGTGCGTAGTCGAACATTTTCTCTCCTAGTCCACGCTTATGTAGTCAGGACCTGAGTAGGTCTTTGTCAAAAGTTTCTTGCGCTGCATAAGGACATCGTTTAGGAGACTGGAGGCACCAAAGCGGAACAGCTCGGGTGTGAGCCAGCGCTCACCCGCGATTTCTTTGACAACCACTAGGTAGCGAAGGGCGTCTTTAGCGGTCCTTATGCCTCCGGCCGGCTTGACGCCAATTAGTTCACCTGTCTCGTCGTACCAGTCCCTCACCGCTTCCAACATGAGCAGGGTTATCGGCAACGTCGCATTCACAGAGACCTTGCCGGTTGAGGTCTTAATGAAATCTGCCCCGGCAAGCATTGCTAAATAGCTAGCCCGGCGGATGTTGTCATAGGTCTGCAATTCACCGGTCTCCAAAATGACTTTAAGGTGCGCCGGCTTACCTTTGGGCCTTTGGCAAGCCAGTTTGATGGCCTGAATCTGCTTGAAGACCTCTAAATAGTTGCCGCTGAGAAAAGCTCCGCGGTCTATAACCATGTCGATCTCATCTGCACCAAATGCAACAGCATCTTTGGTGTCCTGAAGCTTGACCTTCATGCTGGATCTGCCGGATGGGAAGGCGGTTGCCACAGCGGCAACAAAAATCTTGCTCTTTCCGAGTGCCGCCTTCGCATAGGGGACCATGTCTCCGTAGACGCAGATTGCAGCTGGGCTTGGGCACTCAGGGTCAGCCATATCTGGAGTAATGGCCTTTTGGCAAAGGCTCTCGACTCGCTCCGGGGTGTCCATGCCTTCCAAGGTGGTCAAGTCCATCATCCTGATTGCCATATCCAAGCCCCAAGCCTTAGATGTCGTCTTGATCGACCTGGTTGCAAGGGACGCCGCCCTGGCCTCCAGGCCTACTTTGTCCACACCAGGAAGCGAGTGCAGCCAACGCCTCAGACTCTGGTTCGTGATTCTCGAACCAACAATTGTTTCGGCTTGCACAGATACTCCTTGAGCTAAAAAGCCTACTCCTAGGGCAGAAACTTCTGCCCGGTGAGCTCCTCGCTTATTTCCCAAAGCCGCTTCATCAACTCAAGGTCGCTGGAGCGCTTGGAACCTTTGATGAGGGCTGGCCTTCCCCAGGCTTCCCATCTGGGTCCTACAAACTCGCCCCCTGAATAGGATGTATCAGTTGCTGCCTTCACCTGGCTCCGAGCACCTATTGCTGCGCTCTGCGCTAAAAAGTCAAAGCGGTTTGGGTAGTTAATCTGTAATCCGGTCAATGCCCAGCCGGGGTGGGCGGCTATTGACTTCACCTGCGAGCCAAGCTGCTTGGCCCTAAGGTCTAGTTCCCTCGCAAACAGTAAACAAGCAAGCTTGGTATCGGCATAGCGCTGCCAGCGGTCGTAGGTGTGCTTGTTTGAGCCGCGAATTTCTTCCAGTGAATCAGCTCGGATTTTTCCCTTGCGATGGACGACCGAACTTAGCGAAATGACTCTTGGCGAAGTGGCTTGCTCAAGATTCTCCCAGAGCAGCGCTGTCAGGAGAAAGTGGCCCACGTGGTTCGTTGCCATTTGAGACTCGATGCCCTCTATCGAGAGAGCAAAGTCGGGACCCATAAGGCCCGCATTATTCATCAGGATGTCGACCGGCTCAGTTACCTCTCTAGCAAACTCCCTGACCTGATCAAGGTTAGAAATGTCCAGCACTCGCTCTTCGATTCGGGCATCAGGGTAATTCATTCTCAGCTGCTCAGCGGCCTCTAATAGCCGCTTTTCGCCTCGAGCCAAGAGTGTGATGCTATGTCCCGCTTCGGCGAAGGACTCCGCACTTGCCAGTCCTAGTCCTGAGCTACCACCAGTGATGACTATGTTTTTTTGGGTCAAATTCGAAGGAGCCTCTCGGTGTCCCCAAATACTTCCATGGCCCCCGAAGTTGCTTTGGACTCTAAGACAATCTTTCCTTGAATGCTGTGGCGAATTTCAAAGGTGGCGTCCATGGTCTCCTCAACTCTTTGGTGCATGGCTTCGCGCAGCGGAGCGTGAAGCAGGCCTCCCCGCTTCCGCTCAGCCCTTATTTCAAGCAGGCCATCTGGTCCGTCAACCCGCCAAGTCACGTGGCTGTCATCAAGCGTCAGCTCCAATTCCTTGGAGCGGTTGTAGGTGGTCCAGCTATGCAGTTTGTTCGAGTGGTGAAGGCCCATGATGAAACCCCTGAAGGGCTTCGAGAGCCAGGGGATGATAGCCGCTGAGGCGACCAGTGAAGCATCGGGGTTTTCCTCTAGATGATTCGAGTGGAGCCAGATGTAGCCGCTGGGGAAGTTCTTACCCCAGTCTTTTTCGATGTAGCCCTTCGAGCCCGCAAAGCTTTGCTTCTTACCCTCGACTACGAGCTCTCCCTCGATGCTGTGGCCAAAGGAGACGATTCCGTGGAAGCACTCCATGAAAGGCACCAGGCCATACCAGCCCATGATCCCTGGGCTAGCCAGGGTAACCGGCCAGGGCTTCAGCCCAGTGGTTATCTCGAGCCTGCCCTTGAGCTGAGGTAGGTCCAGCGTCGCGCCCTTAGCGCTGAAATGATTTGGCCCAACCTGGACATTAAAGCTGTCGGCGCTCGCAGAGAATTCTTCAACCGGGTAGACGTGGTACCAGCTTCGGCCTGTGGCGCCATCGAGCACCTGAACAAAAGCCTCGTCGCGGCTTTCTCCTCCTAGACCGCGGAATATGCCGGGGATAACTGCCCAGCGTTGAGATTGGTCCTGGGAGACAAACTTGAAATACCAGCCCTCGAAGAAGTTCTTGGTTTTTCCTTCGCCGTGAAAACCCTCTGGGTGTTTCACACCGGTGATGTAGCTACTCAAAGAGCGCATGGTTGACAGGCTAATACGGCGGGTAAACTAAAGCCAGTTTTGATCCGAGGTGATAAGTGCAACCAGGCACTCGCCTCACCATACGCCTCGGCATCGCCCAGATAATTGGCTGGGGATCCTCCTTTTATCTACCAGCCATTCTTGCGGTTCCAATAGCCCAATCTCTGGGCATCACAACCGAGCTCTTCTTCTGGGCCTTCACCATCTCGCTGTTGGTATCCGGGCTGCTCGGACCAAGGGTTGGGAAAGCCATTGATCGTCTCGGCGGCAGAAAGGTTTTGCCACTTGGCTCTCTGGCATTTGCAATAGGCCTAGGGTTGCTCGCCACCGCCACAGAGCCGGTTCAGCTGTTCATTGCGTGGATTTTTATTGGGGTCGGTGGCTCGATGGGCAACTACGACGCAGCCTTTGCCACCGCTGTCAACTTCTTTGGCAATAGGTCCAACAGGGTCATTGCGGGCATCACCGTTTTCGCTGGCTTCTCGTCCTCAATTTCCTGGCCACTGACAACGCTCTTGCTAACCGAGTTTGGCTGGCAATGGGCAGTGTGGTTTTGGGTTGCCACGCATCTGCTGACAGGCCTTCCGCTGAACCTAACCATTCCGCGTTCTGAGCGGAGGGACATTCCGGATATGACCGGGCCAATTCGAAAGATGGTGAAAAACAAGTTTCGCTTCGATTCACTTCTGGTGGTCTTTGCGATCATGTTTGCTCTCGAGGGGTTCATTGTTAGTTCAGTCAACACAACGTTGCCATTCATGCTTGGAGAGCTTGGTGCATCGATTGAGCTAGCGCTTATTGCCTCAATTGTGCTTGGACCCTCTCAGGTTATGGCAAGGGTATTGCTGCTAGCACTTGGAAAATGGGCTACGCCAATCAGGGTTGCGGCAATCTCGATAGCGGCTCACCCGTTAGGGGTATTGGCCATTTGGCTCTTTGGGACCAATGGCCTGATGGCCTTCGTGATTCTTCACGGCATTGGGGTTGGCCTGAATCCGTTTATTAGGGGCTCGCTGCCGCTTTTGTTTTTTGGCTCAGATCGATTTGGTCAGCGTCAGGGCTACATCATGATGCTGAGCAAGGTGGTGTCAGCTCTCTCGCCTACGCTGCTCACTCTCATGCTGCTTGCAAATCCGCAGCTGGCCATTGCCGCCACCTTCACCATGGGCGTCATGGCCACTGGGCTGTTGGTTTGGGTCGCGCTCCTGTTTAAAGCGCGAAATCCCAAACATCCAGAGACGGGCGAAATCAGAGAGATTAGCTAGCGCTCTAACAAGTCTTCAGAGTTTGCAGTCTTGATCCAATTGATGAGACCAGGCCAAGGCCCCCAGCCGTCATCCAAAGAGAAGTGTCCGGCACCCGGAAAAATCATTGGCTTGATGGCAAGGGCAGGCTCATAAATCTCGACGCCCCTAGGGAGCCAGCGGTCATTGTCCCCAGCGATTGCAGTTAGAGACTTGGCCCATTTTTTTGCCTGAGGGGCAAGCATGGAGTTGCCAAGGTCCATTGGCTCGCCCCCGATGCCCTCAGCTTCCGAAGTCATCTGGGGATCAGGTGGTGCAACGAGCAATACTCGGTCAAAGGGTTCGTTGAAGATATCTCCAAGCGCCCCATAGAGCCAGTTGATAGTTCCTAGAGAGTGGGCAATGCAGATCTTTTCATCTCCTGGAGCCTCGTCCATCATGTTGCTCTCTTGCCTAAGCAGGTCCTGCCACTCAAACGGCTTTGGCGTGTCTGGATCGGGAAACTGCGGATACCAAACCTGGTGACCTTGGGCACGAAGTGTTGCGGCACTAAGCCTCATCCAATGGCCCTCCGGACGGCGGTTGGTCCAGCCGTGGAGAAAAAGGATTTTATGCATAGTTATCTAAACAACTAATCTCGCAGCTTCATCCTCAGGGAGTTTGCCACAACAGACACAGAGCTGAAAGCCATGGCAACACCAGCAAGCATTGGGTTTAGAAGTCCGAGTGCCGCGACTGGAATTAGCAGGACGTTGTAACCGAAAGCCCAGCCGAGGTTCTGCAGGATGTTGCGGTACGTTCTCCGGCCAAGCCCCAGCGCGTAGGGAACTTTTCTTAGGTCATCGTCCAAGACCGTGATAGCACTGGCGGCCTGAGCCGCCTGCGCTCCGGAGCCCATTGCAATCCCTATATCTGCCTTGGTCAGTGCCGCGACATCATTTATGCCATCTCCGACCATCGCTCCTTTGTCGGGCTGCTCGGCAAGGTACTCAAGTTTTTCTTCCGGAGATGCTGAAGCCAAAGTTTCATCCAGGCCCAGCTCGCTGGCGACGGCATCGACTCTGCGCTGATTGTCCCCAGAAATCAACGCAACTCTGAGGCCACTCTTGTGAAGTTCGTCGACCGCTTCTTTTGCGCCCTCCCGAATACCATCGCTTAGCTCAATGACACCATGAGCCCAGCCCTCCCAGGCAACTACAACTAGAGTGTTTGGGCCCGCACTTGCGAGCACTGCATCGAGTTCCTCCTGGTTTTCATACCTGCCGGGCTTCTCCACGCTCACCCTGAGGCCAGCAACATCTCCCGCCACACCTTGGCCGGCAATTTCGGCAATGTTGCTTGCCACCATTCCCGTTGCAGCACCTGCAATGGCAATGGCGACCGGGTGCTTGCTTCCTGCTTCGACCGCCGAAGCATTCGAAAGGGCGTCTCCAGCACTAACTCCGCCAAGGCCATGAGAGGCCACTATTTGAAGCTTTCCGTCTGTGAGGGTGCCAGTCTTGTCGAATACGACCTTCTTGATTTTTGCCAAGAGTCGAAGTGAATCCGGATTTCTAATTACGACCGATTTTTGCGTCCCCAGCGATGTGGCAACAACCAGGCTCATCGGCACTGCTATACCAAGCGCACAGGGGCAGGCAATTACCAACACTGCAACAGCGGCCTCGAAGGCTTTGGTGCTGTCGCCGAGAACAAATGCCCAGGTTAGGTAGGTGGCTATCGAAACCAGAATTACGCTCGGCACAAAGAAGCTCGAGATCTTGTCGGTTAGCGAACCGAGCTGAGTCTTTGAGGCTGTTGCTTCGCGAACCAAGTCGGCGATCCTCGAAAGCCTTGAAGTTCCTGCGCTCGATGTGAGTTCGATAAGGGCCTCACCCGAGAGAACTGTCGCGCCCGCACTTAGCTGGTATCCCTTTGCCATTTCGACCGGAAGGCTTTCTCCGGTAAGCGTGGAGTTGTCGACCGACGCGAAATCGCTAACGAGTTTTCCGTCGGCAGGAACTCGGTCACCGGCAACGACCGCGACCAAGTCACCTTTGCGAAGGGTGTGAGTAGGTACCTGCTCTCGAGTGTCGCCGCGCAGCACGGTTGCGGTGTCGGGGATTGCGCTGAGTAATGCGCGAACAGAGTCGGTGGCACTGCGCCTAGCTCTTACCTCTATGAACCTTCCCAGCAAGACAACCGACGGCACAACCGCACTGACCTCGAAGTAGTGGTGCATGGAGCCATTTAGGACTAGGTAAACGCTGTAGAGGTAGGCGACTGAGGAACCGAGCGAAACCAAAGTGTCCATTGTGGTGTCGCCGTGGCGGAGATTCTTGATGGCTGCCGCATGGAACGGAAAGCTGACATAAAGAATTACTGGAGTTGATAGGGCCCAAACCAGAACCTGCTGACCTGCAAACTCAATACCCGGAACCATAGAAAACAAAATGGCGAGCAGTGAGAGGACTGCTCCGGTTATGAGCCGGGGCCTGAGGGTTTTTAGTTCTTCCTTACCTTCGCCGACTTTGTAGCCAGCAGACTCAACGGCCTGTTTAAGAACTTCAAGCTCGATCTCCCCTAGAAACTGCAAATGTGCCTTCTCGCTTGCAAAGTCGACATAAGCGGTAACGCCGTCAACTTTGTTTAGGGTTTTCTCGACTCTTCTGGCACATGCCGTGCAGGTCATGCCCTCGATGTCGAGTTCGAGAAGGTTATTAGCCATTTACTGAGGCAAACCCGGTTGCCTGGTAGCCGGCCTCTTCCACGGCAGCAGCTAGCTGATCCTCGGTCACGCCATCTCCCTCGACTGTAGCTTTGCCGCTCGAATGATCAACCTGAACATTGCTAACACCTTCTAGAGTTACAAGCTCGTTGGTAACACTCATAGCGCAGTGCGCGCAGGTCATCCCCTCAATGGTTATTTCAATCCTGCTCATTTGCTAACGCCCTCTCTTTCGTAGCTGCAGACATCTCCTGCACACAGCTGTGGTTTATCTTTTGCAAATCTCTGGTGGAGCCAGCATCCAATGCAGAAGCCAACAGCGGCCTCGGCAAATAAGAAGGTCATACATAGCGCACAGAGTCCCAGAACGATCTCGTCTCGCATGCCAAGCCAGCCCATCATGAAGCAAGCAAGAAGAACCATGCCAAAACCGATGGCCCAAGCAGTTTGCTTTGGTTTTGCATCCACCCATTCGGGCCTCTGATTTCGAACCAAAAAATCAGCAATTCTCAAGGTGGGTGAAAACCTCTGGCCCGCAAATAGCCTTACGAACATCTCGAACATGAAGAACGCTCCGAAGGCGCGAAGAAGGGAAAAGTCAGCTGTGAGGTATGCGGTCATCCAACCTGCGAATCCAAAGACGAATAGCAGGCCGGCTGCTGCCCGTATGGATCGCTCATTGAAAACCGGGTGATCGTGCTCCTTGGTTAGCACGCCAAAGGAGGTGTGGGTGACGGTCATTCGAACAGCTCCGAAATCTGATTCCAACGGTCTTTGTTGATCGAGTAGTGGACCCAGGTGCCCTTGCGCTCTGCGGTGAGTAGGCCGACCTCGGTGAGCTTTTTCATGTGATGAGAAACGGTTGGTTGCGATAGGCCCAATGGTCCGGTCAGATCACAGGTGCAGATGCTTGATTCTTCACCCTTGTTGACAAGAGCCAAGATCTGAAGCCGGGTTGGATCGGCAACAGCCTTCAGAAGACTCGCTATTTCACTCGCCTTAGTCCTTGCCATGGGCTCTAGGCCGGGGGCAGGAGCGCACTGCGCTATATCAAGTTGAATCTTCGTAACCATTTGTTCACCTATTCATAGATGGCTATCTATAAACTACCAGAGCAAATCGGATAGGGAAGCCCATGCAATTTACAACGCTCGCAAAGCTACTTGCTGAATTCTTGGGCACGGCCATGATCGTCGCTGGAGTTATTGGTGCGGGATTTATGACCGCGACCATGAACTCTGGTTATCCGCTTGGGCTAACCATGATTGCGGCTACGGTTGCCGCGTTGCTCTTCGTAGCTATAAGCATCCTTGGCCCCATATCTGGCGCTCACTTCAACCCCGCGGTCACGATCGCGTTCTTGGTTCGCAGCGGCATCACGCCATCCTCTGCCGCGGGCTACATTCTGTCTCAGCTGGCTGGAGCGGTCTCAGGCGCAGTGATTGCCAACCTCATGTTCGGTTCCGCGTGGATTGAGGTTAGCGAGATTGCCCGGTTTTCGATGGCCACATTCCTCGGCGAGGTAGTGGCCACCTGGGGACTGGTGCTGCTGATCCTGCTGCTAGTCAAGTTTGAGAGGACTCAGTTGGTTGCAGCTTCGGTGGCGGCCTGGATATTCGCAGGCCACATCTTTACCTCATCCACATCGTTTGCTAACCCTGCCGTTACTGTCGGCAGGATTTTTTCCGAGGCACCATCGGCGATCTCGCCTGACTCCGCACTGTGGTTTGTCATGGCGCAGCTCTTGGGTATGGCCATTGCCTTGCTCACCCTTATCCCGCTCATTAAGAAAGAGAGCAGCTAATGTCAGCACCCATTGCTTCGGTAATGTTCGTTTGTGTCCACAACGCCGGCCGTTCCCAGATGGCCCAGGGTTTTCTGCATCACCTAGCAGGAGATCGCATTGAGGTCCGTTCCTCAGGCACCATGCCCGGTGATCAGGTAAATCCGTCAGCCGTTGCGGCGATGGCTGAGCTGGGCATCGACATCTCATTGGCAAAGCCAAAGGTGCTGACCGATGAAGATGTTAGGGCTTCCGACTACGTGATAACCATGGGCTGTGGAGACGCCTGCCCCTTCTATCCAGGCAAGATTTATTTGGACTGGAAATTGGAGGACCCCGCGGGTAAGGGCGTTGAGTCCGTCAGGCCGATTCGCGATGAAATCCAGATTCTTGTCGAGAACCTGATTGCCGAAATAGACGCTAAAGCCAAATCTTGACAAACTAGTTAGGTTTACCTAACCTCTTCAGGTAGTCATCTTTTACCCTACTTTTGGAGAGTTTTGCTTTGAGGCTTCGTGGTGCCCTAACCATTCTTTCTGCTGCAAGCCTTTTGCTTACTGGCTGTGCCCCACAGACCGACTCACTGCTTGTCTACTCCGGTAGGAGCGAGGCTCTGATAGGTCCGCTAGTAGAGCAATTTGAGCAGCAAAATGGCATTGAGGTCGAAGTCCGTTATGCGGGAAGTGCTGAGCTAGCAGCTCAGCTTCTGGAGGAGGGTGCGAACTCTCCCGCTGATATTTTCTTGGCCCAGGATGCTGGAGCACTTGGCGCTGCCGCAAAGGCAGGACTCTTAGAAACCATTCCCGAGGAGCTCTACTCGCTCGTTCCCTCCAATTACTCGGCTGCTGACAGGAGCTGGGTTGGAGTCTCGGGGAGAGCAAGGGTCTTGGTTTATGACCCGACCCAGGTCGGCGATTTGCCAAAGAGCATCTTTGATTTGGAGGGTGCTAACTGGCAAGGACGCATTGGCATTGCTCCCACCAATGCCTCTTTCCAAGCATTTGTCACCGCACTTCGAATTCTTCATGGAGATGCCAGGACTTTGCAGTGGCTACAGGCAATGAAGACCAATGCGGTCATTTATGAAAAAAATGGTGCGATCCTGGAGGCCGTTGAGGCAGGGCAGCTAGATGCAGGGCTTATCAATCACTACTACTGGTATGCCAGGGCAAAGGAAGTGGGAACTTCCCAGATGAGCAGCAGACTCTCGCAGTTTGAGGGAGCAGACGCTGGAAACCTGGTGAATGTGGCTGGAGTGGGGATATTAGACGGCTCAGACCAAGCTAAGAAGTTTGTCGAGTTTCTGCTAAGCAGTGAGGGCCAGAGCTACTTCGCAGAGGAAACCAGGGAGTATCCGCTTGTGGGCGGAATAAGCCCTGCAGATGAACTCACCCCGCTTTCCGACATCCCAAGTCCCTCGATTGACCTCAGCGACCTCGACACCCTCGCAGAGACCCTTGAGCTCATTCGCCAGGCTGGTCTGATCTAGGGCTGTATGCAGAGGCCCCCATTTGCGGCAGTTGCGCTTGGCTTGGTTGCCGCGCTGGCTTCGCTAGTTCCAATTGGCTATTTGCTGCTAAGGCTTTTTGAAGGCTTTGAGTCTGCGTTCGCCGAGTTGGCAAGAGCCAGGACTCTCGAGCTCTTGGTAAACACCGTTGGTCTGACAGTCAGCGTTTCACTGACGGCCCTTGTGATTGGAGCCTTCCAGGCCTGGTTAACGGTTCGAACAAACCTGCCATTCGCACCGCTCTTTGCAGTCCTTGCCACCCTGCCGCTCGCTATTCCAAGTTACGTGCTGGCACTTGGTTATCTGAGCGTCTTTCCATGGTTCAGCGGCTTCTGGGCCTCTTGGTTCACGCTTTCACTTGCCACAGCGCCCTATGTTTTTCTAGCTCTCTCAGCTGCACTCATTAGCTCAAACTACGCAGCCGAGGAGGTCGCGAGATCGCTTGGCAAAAATCGGTGGCAGGTCGCAATCGGTGTCACCTGGCCACAGGTTCGCCCCGCGGCCTTTGCCTCGGTGCTGTTGGTTGCGCTCTATACGCTCAGTGAGTTCGGAGCAATTGCCCTTTTGCGCTTCGATACTTTTACCAGGGCCATCTACAACGCCTATCGCGGCTCTTTTGACCGAACCAGTGCGGCAGCTCTAGCTCTTGTTCTAGTGGTCCTGACGCTGATCGTGATCTATTTCGAGAGGCGCTATCGAGGAGATCGTTGGCAGGCTCCAACCTCTAGAGGAAGAAAACGAAGGATAGATCTCGGAGAGGCGAGGGTTGTTTCGATCTTTGGACTTTCGCTTCTTGGTCTTGCGGGAGCCGGAGTGCCAATAGCTTCGCTCATTGGCTGGAGCTTCAATCAAGTTAGCTTTGACCTGCTCAGACTCGGAGAACTGGTTGCAAGCTCGCTGCTAGTAGCCCTTGCAGCGGGAATTGTCATTGGAGTCTTCGCTCTCGCAATCTCGATTTGGAACCTTCGGTTTTCAAGCAGGGTGTCAAACGCGGTTGACCTCACAGCTTGGGCTGCGCATGCTCTACCAGCGGTGGTGGTGGCGCTCGCGCTGGTGTTCTTTGGGGCAAATATTGTTCCGGTTATCTACCAGACCATCTGGCTTTTGCTTCTGGCCTATCTGATCCTGTTTTTGCCCAATGCCCTGGGGCTGGTCGGAACGCCTATAGCGCAGGTTCCAAAGAGCATCGAGGAAGTCGCAAGGAGTCAAGGGCTCAGCAAAAATGCGGCGCTGCGAAAGGTGGTGCTGCCAATTGCAGCACCTGGAATCTTGGCGGGGGTTGCGCTGGCGGCTTTGACTGTCTTGAAGGAACTGCCGGCCACTTTGCTCCTGAGGCCTAATGAGTTGGATACCCTCGCAACCGAGCTTTGGCAGGCCACCGAGGTGCTGGCATATTCTCAAGCTGCACCCTATGCGCTGGCGCTGATTATCATTGCGGGAGTGCCAGCGCTGGTTCTAAATGCACAGGCAAGAAAACTGATTTCGGAGGTTAGCTAGATGCCACTTCTTGAAATCAAAGATGTCTCGATGAGCTTCGGTGCCACCCAGGTGCTATCCGGGATCACGTTAGAGCTTGAGAACAAGCAGCTGCTAGCTGTCCTCGGTTCATCCGGTGCTGGTAAGTCCACGCTCATGAGGCTGCTTGCAGGTTTTGATTCGGTGGCCTCTGGGTCGATAGTCCTTGACGGGACGGTCCTGAGCGACAGCACAACAACTATTGCTCCAGAAAAGCGAAGCATAGGCATCGTGCCGCAGGACTCTGCTCTCTTCCCACATCTCAACGTCAGGCAAAACATTGGTTTTGGCCTCTCTGGACTCGCCAAAGATGCCAAAGAGCAGCGGGTTAGTGAGCTTTTGCAACTTATTCGAATGGAGGAGTTTGCTGGGCGGATGCCCGAGGAGCTCTCGGGAGGCCAAATCCAGAGAGTCGCTCTAGCAAGAGCTTTAGCGCCCAAGCCAAAGCTAATTCTTCTCGATGAGCCGTTTAGTGCCCTCGATGCCGAGCTGCGCCAGCAGCTGAGAGAAGAAGTCCGGCAGGTGCTGAGGGCTGAAGGTGCAACGGCCGTTTTGGTAACGCACGATCAGGAGGAGGCACTTTCGCTCGCCGACCGAGTGGCTGTTTTGCGCGAGGGAAGGATTATCCAGGTTGGGTCCCCGTCTGAGATCTACAACTCTCCCGCAGATGTCGGAATCGCAACCTTTCTAGGAGAGGCCGTCTTGGTTGACGGAAAGGTTGTCGGTGGCAAGATTTTGACTGACCTTGGAAGCCTGAGTGCGCTGAACAACGTTGTTGAGGGCGCGAGCGGGGTTGTGGCAATTAGAAGTGAAAACTTCTATCTGCAGCCAAATCCGTCAGGGGATTCCGAGGTGGTTGGAAGGGTTTTCTTTGGACACGACGCTCTTGTCGAGGTCCAAACCCCGAAGCTAAGAATTCGGGCAAGATCAAATGGGCCATTCGCACCTGAGGTGGGCATGAAGGTCACAGTTTGGGTTCGCGGAGCGGTGAATTTCTACCCCGCCAGCTAACTCTCAGTTTTGCCTCTCTGTGCCCTAGTAGGGTTGAGCCGCTGTATTCGGATTCTAAGATTCTGAGCTTTCGAATTAGGTAGTCACTGATGTTCGAGAGCTTTAGGGTCTTATGAATTGGTTTGATGCACAGTCGATCATCGACTCGTTTGGCGACTGGGCTGCAATTGCAGTCTCCCTGGTTCTCTTTCTCGAGACGGCGTTCATACCGTTCTCGATACTCCCGGGGGACTCACTCCTTTTCCTTGCTGGGTTGGCGCTGTCAAACAGCGACAATTTTTTGCCGGACTGGTCCAGTTTCATAATTATTTGGTTCGGCGCCTTCTTTGGGTCTCAGACCGGCTACTGGTTGGGCAGACTCATCGGCCCTCGCTTGTTTGCAAAAGACCGCAACTTTCTGATTAACCGAACAAACCTCAATCGCACGCATGAATTTTTTGCTAGGTATGGCGCTCGTGCTGTGGTGCTAGCCAGGTTCGTGCCAGTGCTCCGTGCTTTTGTTCCTATGTTGGCTGGCATGTCAAAGATGCACCCAACCAAGTTCAC
>Ga0233451_10000971_pt1 | contig 28253 bp, 24 predicted proteins | sample 011ome_29_FD_183052 | JGI IMG/M metagenome (GOLD analysis project Ga0233451, IMG submission 183052) | Coastal salt marsh microbial communities from the Groves Creek Marsh, Skidaway Island, Georgia - 011504CT (spades assembly) | ecosystem: Environmental > Aquatic > Marine > Intertidal zone >... | reverse complement strand
AACCGATTTGATGCCACCGCCCACAGTGAGTGGAACAAAGACATTTTGGACGGTTTTTTCGACGAGTGAAGTCAGGTTGTTTCTCCCGTACAGGCTGGCAACAGTATCGATAAAAAGAATTTCTTGAGCTCCATCGTGATAGTGGCGCTCAGCAAGTTGAGAGGGATCTCCCATGACCCGCAATCCCTCAAACTGCACGCCTTTAATGACGTTCGGGCCCTTGACATCAAGTCGCGCTACAAGCCTCGGGACAAGAGCCTCTGAGCCGTGACTTCTATCCATCAAGCGATTGGGTGTCGAAGTTTCCAAGAGTCTTCCCATATCCATAAGTGTGGAGATCGGAATGAATCTGCAAGCTCCATGAAGTAGGCCTCATCCATAATTGGTCTATCAAATTTACGAGAGGCAACTGGAAAATCTTCCGGTGGCATAGACAAGTACTCCATGAGCTCTGGCATGAAACGTGCAGGGTATTCGTGATCGAATTTTCTCACTAATGCGACTCCCTCCTCCCTCGTGATATCTCCGGAGCGAATCTCTTGTGCTGCATCATACGTTGCCCGACCGATTCCAAACTTAACCCCTGTGGTGAAGTAGTGGAGGTCATCAATCTTGTCGTCGATCGAGTTGTACTTCGAGTATGTTCCCGGTGTCCTTTCTGGCGACGGAATAAAGCCTCCGTGCTCGACCGCATAGTAATAGCAGGCTTGTGGATGCCACTTGAGGTAATACCCCAGGTAGTGAACCTGAGGTTTCGGCTCCCCAAGCTCAGGAGTCATAGGCAAGTAAGGTTGAAGATCGACTAGCTCCAAACCATAGTCTTTGAGCAACGTCGCCACAGGGACACCCCCGAGGAAAAACTCGCTCTGCGAAGCCGCGGAGAAATAACTATCAGAGCGTGTTGCGGAATCCGTATCCGAAATCGGGTTTCCATATTCGGCCTCGTTTTCGCCATAGAAAACCAACTCAATGCCGAACTGGCGGGCAAGCCTTGGTGCCAACAGTTTTTGACCGAGCATAAACGGTTGAAAAGGGTGGAACAGATTTTCGGTCGCCAGTCGGGTCAACAGGCGATGCACTCTCCCATTGGGAGTCATCAGAAGATTGTCATGCCCGGCCTGAATCCACGAGTCATGATTATTGCGCCCCCAGTCGGTGTAAATGTGTGGTGCCCACGTCACGGTCAGAGGGTGCATACCGTACTTGGTCTTCAAAACGTGAGACGCATAAAAAGAGTCTTTGCCGCCAGAACCAGGGACTAGGCAGTCGTAGGAGCCGTCATGAGATCGGAAGCGCTCACATAGCTCCTCAAGTTCAGATTGCCTCTCATCCCAGTTGATTGTCTTCTTTTTCTCGGCAAACCTGCACGCGTCACAGATGCCATCCTGGAATCGGATTGTTTGCTTGAGCGAACCTTTGGTGTTGAGAAATTCGACGGCCGAATTTGGTCTTTGATTAGAGATGACACACAGAGAGCAGTACTCAACCACACTTGGCAACCCATACTTGACTTCGAGGTTATTTCCCTCGCTCGAGAACTTTTCAACGGGTTCGGTGTCCATCGAAGACTTTCCTTTGAGTACTTAGTTCCAGTCGAAAACTGGAAGGATTGTTGATGCCCACGACTCTTCGTGGGCAACCATCAGACTAGCCCCAAAGGCTTTTCGTAGAGCGATTGAGACGAGTGGTAACACCTCAGATGCAGGAAATCTCCCAATGATTTCGGTCGAATGGACAGCACCATTTTCGGGGGTGAAAAAGCTTGACATACCCCGATCACGAAGAAGAGATGGTTGCGCTTCCCAAAAGTAGCGAGACTCGCGTAAATCCACCCCCGCTAGAACAATCCGCTGAAACCCTGCGAGGGCAGCAAGCAGGACGAGTCGGATGACTGTAGCCCCTGTGTCGAAAGGGAGCGAGAACGGGACAATGCCTGTCTTCGCAAGCCAAAGATACCAGGCAATTTCCCTCTCGAGTTCTCCCAGATTCTTTGATACTGGGCCGATTCGGCCATAGAGGAATGTGCGACTATTCCAGTAATTCCCCAGCGGGGACAAGCGAGTCAGATCTGAGACAATAGGCGGACGAAAAAACAGGATTTTGGGGTCTCGCTCTTGCACTTCTTGCCGAAGGTGCCAGCCTTCTAGCGCCTCCCGATAGGAGCGCTCCAGCCCTGTTTCACCGTTGAGAATTCCATCCCGCTCCGGCTCCCTCTCAATGTGTTCCAAGGCCAGGTAGTTCGGCACAAACGGGTGAATAGTCCAGGCACCAATCCCGATCGACACCGCCTCGCCAACGTGGGACCACTGTTCAGTTCTCAGATGCAAAACGCTCTCCCCGGAACCAAGAATGAAAAGGGTCCGGGGATGGGCACAAGAGGCACCCACCAAGTCCGCCTTTTTAAGTATTGGCAGTCCTGAGGTCGCTCGGGTTAGACGAACAGCGCGCGACTGTCGAAAACGCTCGCCAGCCAAGTGAGGAAAAGTCAAACTTTTGGCCAACATCGCCGTCACCTCCCTCTATGTGGAATATCGGCCTGCATAACTCTTGATTGTCCCAGTGTTCTATGGAATCATTGCAAATCTTGGCATCTTACTTTTGACCACATCATAGAAATTGGCCGCTTTGTGGCCCGGAGGATTCATGGATTGGCGCGACAGAGCTGCATGTCTCACGGTTGACCCTGAGCTTTTCTTTCCCGTCGGTAACACTGGGCCAGCAGTTGAACAAATTGATCGGGCGAAGGCAGTGTGCTCGCATTGTCCCGTCACTGAGTACTGTCTTCAGTACGCTCTTGACACCAACCAGGACTCGGGCGTGTGGGGTGGTCTCAGTGAAGATGAGCGCCGGGCTCTCAAACGTCGCGCAGCTCGCGCTCGAAGGGCGTCCTAGCAACCCTAAGATTCGAGGAATCCGGTGAAGCTGCGAAAGAACCTCGTTCTCCTCGGAGCGGGAGGACATGCGCTCTCGGTCGCGGACGCTGCCCTCTCGGCAGGTTGGAATGTTGTAGGTTTCTTAGCTCCCGACGCTCCATGCGGACATTTGCTTCCGGGAAGGCGCTTGAAATCGTTAAGGGAAATCGATAAAGCAAGCCACAACCTTGCCTTAGCTGTGGGCAACAACACGGTGCGTAAAGAGATTTTTCTCAGTGCCCAGCATGAAATGGAAGGCATCGAATTTGCAACGATTATCCATTACTCCGCGTTTGTCTCGACATCCGCAGAACTGGGTGTCGGGACTGTCATTATGAGCCAGGCCAACGTGGGACCACATTGCTCGATTGGAATTGGGGCTCTTGTAAACTCCGCCGCAAGCCTCGACCACGAGTCATCTCTTGGTGACTTCGCCTCACTTGGGCCGGGTGCAATCACTGGAGGTAACGTCAACCTCGGTTCAATGTCAGAGATTGGAATCGGCGCCAACATTTTGCCAGGCATCGCGATAGGTGAGGGCGCTGTCGTAGGTGCGGGTTCGATGGTGAACAGCAACGTACCCTCCGAATCCATCGCTTACGGCAACCCGTGCAGGGTTAGGCTTTGAAGGCTAAACCAGCTTAGTTCTTCAATCGGCGCCTCCAACCGGTGTCGATGAGGGAAAAGCACTCGCAACCGATACCTGCCTCGCCCTAGGCTAGAAGAGGGAGCAAAAGCTCCACCACTTAAACACCCGAACTTTCAGTTGGGAGCATCCTTGTCCCACTCGACCTCTGAAGCAGAAGTGGCCAAAGCCGTAGTGGCCTTTTTCCCAGCCCACAAAGCGCACCTTACGACGATGCGGAAACTCGCCAATACATCCAGCCTGCTATCGGGTTATGTGTACGTCGCAGTGCTGAGAACACCCCGAACGTTTAGGACACGTTTGAAGGAAGTCAAACCTGGTTACTACGAGATTGAATGGCCAAGCACGCTACACGGAACATCCCTTGACGGAGGAGCCGTGATTGAGGCAAATAAAATCGGCCGATTTCTATTGAAGAAATTTGGAGCCCTCCGCTACACAGTGTCCGGAGATTTCCAAGGTGAACACGCCCTCACTGGACAGATTATTACAGAAATGGCGGGGTCAACTCAGGTGCTAATTCCTGAAGGTCTTGGAGTCTTTAGATCGATCACTTCTGGCTACCCTTGGGTTGCCAGAAGTTGGAGAAGCTCCATTGGTCTCATTGCGACAGACACGATCAAGGAGGGTGCCGACTGGCTAACGTGTGCGGTCAACAAGGAGAGACAACGAAGATGGAAACGTCGGCTACGACCTATATGGAGGCTCTATAGGGTAGCGATCCTAGCCCTCCAGCGGCCCGGAACCTGCGGTTTGTCAAAGTCCTCAGAATTTCACACTGCCGTATCGAACTGGCCACAGGACGTTGTGAAACTCTTGGGAATTCACAAGTCCGAGTATGTGTCGCCACAGTGGTTAAAAAACAACCGCAGCAATTTGGGAGATGGTTTGTCAAGGACCAAGTACGATGCATTACTGGTTCATCAGTCACTCGGACTAACTCACGCTGAATGGTTGCAAATTCTCACCAAGTTGAGTGACCTTAACTTTACAAGTGTTCTCGTCAAACCAGACCGACACAAACTTGACTTAGGCAGTTTTTTATCATCTTTGCGCGACGCTTTGCCAACAGTTCAAATCAAGGTGTACTCCGGAACCTTGAGTGCGGAAGAGCTGGCGATAAGTATCTCTGTCGCGAAGGTCGTGAGCCTAACTAGTACTACCCTCTTCAACCTGGCCTGCACAACGCCGACCCAACCCTCGCTCATTTCGCTAGCCCCGTCATATTGGGAATTGATGAATCCAGGCAAAGGGAGACCAGAACTCGAGGACATGGGGTATGCGTTTCTCCCACTTCGGCTAACGGGGCGCGAGCGTCACATAAAATTTCTGTGACCTAGCCCGTGGTCCTAGTTGAGAGCTTCCATCATCTCTCCATCAGGCCCAAGCTGAAAAGCAAGCCTTAAGACTCAGGAACGAGCGCCACGGCAAAAATACTTGTCGATTTCCCCGTCAAAAACCGGGGGAAACCCGCTCCTCGAAATGGGCGAAAAGCAGCTCTAAAAAATGGTGCTTTGCCAAAATAGGCTCTCTTACTTCGCACGCGCAACCCAGGCAAGACTGTGACACTTTCGAAGCCGTAGGCCTGCAACAAGATTCGAAGCGCCTTTGGCGTGTAGGGCTGGACATGAGCCGGATTATCAAAAAATTTTCTCCATGAGTATTGCCAATTAGGTGTCGACAGGAAGAGGACGCCTCCCGGCCGCAATACGCGAAGCGCCTCCCGAAGGAAGTTATCTGGATTGTGCAGATGCTCAATCAACGCCAGAGCGAACACCAAATCAAAGGACTTTGGTTGGGCCGGAAGAGGGTCTCGGTCAAGATTGCCGCTTTCGATGTCAAAACCCTCGTAATCGATACCTCGCTTTTTGGCACCAAATGCCATCTCTCGACCACCACAACCGACATCAGCGACCCGACCAATTTCTCCTGTCGAAATACCAAGGAAAGTGAGAATCGCCTGAATGGTTTCCCATTCCCGCTCCCACAATTCTTCATCGTGAGGAGTTTCTCCCGAACGGAGAGACTTCAGGGCGACTTCTACATGTTTCTGCATCGCGTACCTACTCCTTTGATCACTTTAAGCGGAAGAATTGTGTGCTGTTGAGGAAAAATCGTCCAGACCCACATAATAGGGACTAGTCTGCAGAGCCGTAGGCCACGATAACTTCCACCGACGGCCCCGCAAGGCTTTCAAGATCGTTCAGGATCTCCCTCTGAAAAGATTCAGAAGAGACAAAAACCGCGTCGACCGCTCCCCACGGAACATCAGATGGGGCCAGAACCGGTCGACCAAGAAAATCTGCGGGTCGCCCGGTCTCTGCTTTCTTGTCAATGAAGCCCGAAACACCTTGTAGCCAGGCCTGGTCACCCAATACTTGCGCTGAGTGCTGCCCAGCACCCCAGACGAATAGGTGTTTCCCCGATTCGATTTTCTGTTTGAGAAGGTTCACCACTTCCTCAAACTGTAGTCTTAGCTGCGTTCGTTCCTGAACATATTTTTGAATCGTGGTGCGGATAGTAGTGTCGTCGGAACCGGCCCCTCCATTCCCACTAATTTTCAAATCAGCGGACGTGCCTAATTTTGACGAGACACTGAGCAAAGCACCGTCCGGCATAACCTCCGTTCGGATATTCGCGAACCCCGCATGCCGCTGTATCCTCGCCAAGGATTTAGCCGAAAAATGGACCACGTGCTCAAAGCCAAAAAACTCTCCAAGCGAAAGTCTCGGTTGGTGAGAGTCAGGAACAAGAAGCCAGAGGAATCCTGTTTCCCTTAGAAGCCCCTTAATAAATATTGTCGCGTCGAGTGGGTTAGAAAAATGCTCGAGCACAGACGAGAGCACGATTACGTCGAATTTTTCACTGCCCACCGATTCCAAGTCTCTGAAAATCGAAAAACCAAGGCCTTCGAGGACGGCCCTTCCCTTTTCCGACATTTCAACTGCGTACTTCGTCCACTCGATTGGCAATCCTCTGAGGAATGTGCCATTCCCCGCCCCGATGTCAAGCACTTTCACCTCCGACGGCAGGCGCCCCGTCATTTCGAGCAGCTTAGAAACCCTATTTCGCACCCTCTCTTCCTGGACATGACCGGTGCCTGTCTCACTTAAGGTGTTACCGCTCGCGAAAGGGCTTAGCTCGTAGTACTTATTCAGAGAATCTTGGTCAGGCATGGGATTCTGGAACGCGAAATCGCACTCTGCGCAATGATCGAGGCGAACCTCATAGACCCCACGTTCAAAACCAGGAAGGCTGATTCTCGAAGTGTAAAAGCCCTTTGCCGTTTCGCCAATTCTCGAGAAGCAAATTGGGCAGTTGACGAGCGAAGTCGTGCTTATCTCAAAGTTACTCAATTCCGAGCAACTCCTCTGGTGCGACCGAGCTCTCTAGCTTGTGTTTCTCAGAATCTGCATGTTCAAGGACATCCGCTCGCTTCTCAACAGCGCTACGCAACTCATGAAGTTCAATTGGTGCAGGACGAGGTCCGACGATCCCTTCGACCGGATAATCCTCCATGACTCGCCGAGTGTTTTCTTCCAACGCCCATAGAACGGAAGGAAGCCCCCGAGTCGCAGCGATAATCATCCCGTGGCGCCGGGTTGTGACCAACACATTCAAATCATCATACACCTGACACAAATCAGCCAGAGATAACAATTGGTCACGGACCCCAGAGGCCTCCAAGCCGAGTGAAGTCATCACTTCCCGGTTAGTCTCATCGTCATTGGCATCGGCTCCCCCGGGATCAAGGTAATGCTGTTGCGCGACGGCTGTGAAATCTACGACGTCGACGATTTTCCCGAGGACCCTCGCCTGCTGGGATATCGCCATCCGCGCCTCCGCAGAGATAGCCCTGAAATTTATTCCCACTCGCATCTTTAGATTGTTCTCAGCAAATTGGTGGCTATGCCTCGAATCGGGCTTGAGAGGCTCTCTCGACATAGCCCAAGCAAAATCTGGCACCACCCTAACGCGGGAGGGAGATGCGCCGTACTTGACAGCTATTTGAGCCGAATCGGAATCCCGCAGAAACAGGAACTTCGCGCCACGAACTATTTGCGCAAGAAGCTCCCCGCCTCGCTTTGATCGAGGCTCCACTAGGGTCATCGACCATATGACGTAGGGCGTATTCGAAACAGTGGCAAGTGAGGAAAGCAAATAGAAATAGGCCAAAGGGCCACGCGCGCGCCCTAATGAGTAGTCTACCAACAAGCGACCATTTCCAATCAAGAGGACGTCTGATGCTTCAATCTCCTGTGCAAGTATCGAAAGGCGATCTCCAGGGTCTCCGCGGTTGAAGCCCTGTAACATCTTGCCTTCGGCTTCTGCTGACGTGGCCCAGTCCAGGTTTTGGATTTGCTTTACGAACGGGAACTCCCACGCAAAGGAGTCACGAGGATGTCGCGAGAAGTGGACAAAATCTGGAGACAGGTTATGGGATTTGAGAACATTGACTAGTCCACTGAAGGACGCGTAATCCCCGAGATTTCCGGAGTCAAAACCGCCGGCCATCGCTATTTTGAATGATCCCAAGTATGTCTTTGCTTTCGTAGTGTGAAGGCCGGCCCCTCACTCTACTAGTCTTTCTTATTGGCAAGTCCATGAGAAAATCTTGCCATCAGAAAAGGGGTGTTATGCCGCTGAGAGTTTTGGTCTTGGGGTCATCTGGTTTTCTTGGATCAAACTTGGTTGCCTCACTCGCCGAATCTGAGGACCTTAGCGTTGTTGGAGCCTCTCGCAATCCCTCTGTTCCGGGCGAAATGCGCCTCGACGATTACGACGAAAAATCCTTGGATCGTATTTTGGAATTGGTCAAGCCTGACTTCATCATCAACAGCGTCGGCATGGTTGGACATCTCAAAGTTGAGGAGAACCCAGAAATTTCTCATCACGTGAACGTCTCTATTCCAAGGAGGCTTGGGATAATAGCGCGTGACCGAGAGATTCGACTTGTCCATTTCTCGAGTGATTCAGTTTACAGTGGGAACCCGGTCGAGGCCCCTTTTTATGAGTCGTCGCCACCGAGGCCTTTTTCCACCTACGGTCGACAAAAACTTGAGAGCGAGCAAGTCCTACAAGAGGAGAACCACGATGCTCTAATCCTTCGAATTAACTTTTTCGGTTGGTCTAAGTCCGCAAATTTGGGAATGCTTGACCACTTTGTTTCCCATGCTTTGGCAGGGACTCAGCCAATCGGTTACGCGAGATACTCCGTCTCCAGTATGGCGACACCAACTGTCAGCAAGATTCTCAGGAAGGCGCTCTTGCAGAAGCTCTCAGGCGTTTACAATTTGGGGAGCGCTGATGGTTTGAGCAAGTATGCCTTCGGGCAAGCTGTATTCTCATATCTGGGGCTCGACCCAAATCGAGTGATCCCTTCCGATCCATCGATTTGGGAGATTGAAGGGGTTCGGGAACGAGACCTGAGGATGTCTGTTAGCTCAATCGAAGAGCAATTGGGAATTTCAGTTCGATCCCAACTGGAAGACTTGCGAGAGGCCCTAACAAGCTTGCCAATATTCCTGGACTACTTCGGAGAAAAAATAGAAGACTCTCGAAGATCTCTCAGTGGACGTCTCTACCAATGATGCGCGCGATACCGTACGGACAACAAACAGTTGGACTTTCCGAAGGTGCAGCATCCTTTAGGGCAACCCTTGGAGCACTTATCACTCAAGGACCTCATGTTCGAGCACTTGAGGAAAAGATGTGCGAACTTACGGGTGCCAACCATGCAATCGCCGTCAGTTCGGGAACTGCCGGTCTGCACATTGCGGCTCTTGCAGCCGATGTCGATTTGTCCGAGGAAACAGTTGTACCCGGGTTGACTTTTGCCGCGTCTGCCTCCTCTGTAATCCTGGCCGGAGGGCGCCCTAGTTTGTCTGACATTAGTCCGTCTACTTGGAACATCGACATGATGAAAGTTCAGCCACGAGTTAAGAGCATCGTTACTGTTGATTTCGCCGGGCTCCCATCAGGAATTACCGAGAGAACAACCCACCAAAAAGCCCGGGTGATACAGGACTGCGCGCATTCGTTGGGTGCGAGGACTCCCTCGGGACCAGTAGGCAGTGCGTCCACGACCTTGATGAGTTGCTTTTCACTCCACCCAGTGAAAGCCATCACATCTGGGGAAGGCGGGATTGTCACAACGAATGATGATCAGGTAGCAGAGAGGCTTCGAGAGTTACGATCCCATGGAATTAATCGAGACAATGCTCGATTTGGATGGGAATACGACATTAATTCAATTGGTCTGAATTATCGGCTCACGGACATCCAAGCAGCAGTTGCGGTCGTGCAACTGGGTAGGATCCAGAAGTTTATCGATTCGCGCAATGAAATTGCCGAACGATACAGAGCGTTGCTAGCCGAACTTCCTATCGGACTGCCGCCCGCGGCTCCGCCAGGTTACCTGCACGCCTATCACCTCTTTCCGATCCTCCTCAGAGATGAGAAACAACGCAACTTTGTGTACGAGCACCTTCACAGACAGGGAATCCTTGTTCAAGTTCACTACAAGCCGCTGCACAACTTATCTGTGTTTAGAGGTTTGCCAAGGCATAGTGCAAATCTTTGGGAAACTGAAAATGTGGGGTCTAGAATTCTGTCTCTCCCCATCTTTCCCCGGCTTCGCAAGAGCGACCAGAAACGCATCGCGATAGCACTTCAATTAGCAATTAGCGATTCTCAAACTATGCTGAAAGAGTGACCAACTCATCAGGCTTGCTCGCCAACCAGACGGACACTTCGCCTCTTATCATCGCCGAGATTTCTAGTAACCACAATCAGGATCTTGAAAGAGCCTGTGCCCTCATCAGAGCCGCAGGGGACGCCGGTGCGACGGCGGTGAAGTTTCAATTGTTCGAGCTGGAAAGCCTTTTCGCCCCCGAAGTACTCATGGCATCCCCTTCGCATCGAGACCGGAAGAGCTGGGAACTCCCGAGGCACTTCATTCCAACGCTTTCCGAAGAAGCACATTCGAGGGGAATGCTCTTTGGGTGCACTCCGTTTGACCTGAACGCGGCAGATTTCTTAGAACCCTACGTGGACTTCTTTAAGATTGCATCCTACGAACTGTTGTGGCATGACCTGATAGCCAGGTGTGGAGCATCCGGAAAGCCTGTGATTCTCTCAACTGGCATGGCCTCTGAATCAGAGGTGGCCTCTGCAGTTGAATGCCTCAGAGAATCGGGTTGTTCAGATATAGCTTTACTGCACTGCGTTTCCTCATATCCGGCGCCTCGAGAGGACACGAACCTCAAGTCGATACTCACCTTACGTAATCTTTTCAACGTTCCAAGCGGTTGGTCAGACCACACTCATGACCCATCAGTCGTGCTTCGTGCCATAAGTCGATGGGGTGCATCAATCATCGAGTTGCATTTTGATCTTGATGGTGAAGGCTTTGAAGCGGGAGCTGGCCATTGTTGGCTTCCAGAAGAATTGCGCCTCTTGACAGAGAATCTCATTGAGCAGGCTCAGCTCGACGGCAATGGAGTCAAACTTCCGGCAACATCTGAGTTGCCTGACGTACCGTGGCGAGCAGACCCCTCTGATGGTTTGAGGCCCTTATTGCACTTGAGGGCGTCGCTAGAGTAATGGGTCAGATCGACTGCAAGGTAATCCTTCTGGCAGACGATGGACCAGATTTTGGGTTGGGTCACGTGAGACGTTTGGAGTACCTACAACAAGTACTCGAGCCACCAATCCGAGAAAAGAGCCGCCTGATATCGAGGGAAAACCACCCGCCAGGCGCTCCCAATAACGGGTTGCGAAGGGAGTTTTGGCAGGAAGTTCGGGAAGAGTTCTCTTCTGGTGAACCAAACCTCTGTGTATTCGATCTGAGTTACTCAAGTTGGGAAACAGTTTGGGGTGATCTCGTGACCTCGCTACCGTCGTCGACGACAACTATAGGGATAGATGTGCCGCGAGAGTGGATGCATCGATTTGATTATGTCATTCATCCTGGAGTTGGAAGATCTGAAGGCTCAGAAGATTTCCCCAATTGGCGGGGTGGGCCTGAGTGGGTAATGGCGCACAGAAGTCCTTCCTGGAGCCCTGGCAATGGTGTTCCCAAAATTACGGTCACGACAGGTTCCCAAGCTTTTGATTTTTTCCGGCCCTGGCTTGATCATGAACTTGCCTCCCTCTCAGAAGTCGGAATCGAGGTTTCATGGGTCGTAGGAAAACACAGTGAAAACCAACTTGATTCGCTGAACTTTGCGGAGGGCTCAATCTCCTATGTCGACGATTCTCAGCTCAACGAGAGGTTCTCGAGTTCTAACCTCGTGATCACTCGCTTTGGGGTGACCGCTTTTGAGCTAGCAGCCCGAGGAGTGCCGACGATAATTCTGCCTGGTTGGTCCGACGCAGAGAGCGAGGAAGTTTTCGAGCTTGAACGCGCCGGAGTTGCACTGGTTGCGCGATCGAATGGTGAGGTGGCGAGTTTAACGCAGAACTTGGCTAATGATCCTGACCTCCAGGCCAAACTGTCAATTTTGGGTAAGGAATATTTCAAATTAGAGAAATCCCACCCTCTATCGCTGCTCGTCTCCCAACTAGTAGAGGAAAAGAATTGATTGGCAACAACGGAGAAGTGCTTGACAATCCACCACGGATGTACTCGGCATGGCACTTGAATCTTAATTATTCCTCCGTCGATATAAGCGCCAGGCCAGAAGTTATTGACCGATGTTACTGGCCCCTGTTAGCTCTGGCAGAGTCGACTGGTTGCCCACAGGGAATCGAAATCAGCGGTTCTACCCTGCAGACTATTCAAGAGTTAGACCCGAGTTGGATCGCAAAGTTCATCGATTTAGAAAATTTGGGACTCGTCGAGGTTTTGGCTTCAGGGTTTGAGCAAATTGTTGGACCTCTCGCTCCGGCTAACGTCAACCACGCGAACATCAGCCTTGGGCAAAAAGTACTAAGTGACATTCTCGGAATTTCTCCCTCCATATTCTTTGTCAACGAACAATGCGCGTCAAACGGTGTCATGAGCCTTGTTCAAGATTTAGGTTTCAAGGGTGCGATCATGGAGTGGGAAAACGCCTGGATTGCAAATCAGAGTTGGCCAAGGAAAGTTGGGTTCGCGCCACAGCGGTTCCGCACCAATGAAGGCATTGCAATCATTTGGAATCACTCTCGGTTGTTCCAGGGCCTTCAACGTTACGTTCACGAAGAGCTACATCTTCACTCTTTGATCAAGATGTATGAAGAGTGTCGAGATGTCGGCAACGCGGCGTTATGTTTTTACGGCGGTGACGCAGAAACCTTCGACTTTCGAGCCGGGAGGTTCTCGACAGAAGCCAAACAAGTTGAGGGCGAGTGGAAGAGAGTTGAGGATGTAATAAGGCTGACAATCGACACGGGTGCGATTTGGACCCTTCCACGTGACCTGCTCTCAGGTGATTTGGGGATGGGAGTGAATCCTTTTTCCTTCGAGAACCCAATACTCACGAAAAAACAGCCCAAGTACAACGTTGTGAGATGGGCTGTCAGCGGCAGAAATAATTACGAACTCAATAACTACTCACACATGCTCGCCAAACAGCGGGAAACCGAACTCCGTGAATCAACTGGCACGCAAAGTATAGAAGCACTTGAGCTTTGGGCATCTGACCTGAGAACGCATATTACTGAGAAGAGATGGTCAAACCTCACGGAACAACATCCAGGGGTAGGCGTTACGTCTCCGACTAGGGTATCGAGGCTCGGATTCGCTGAAATCGAAAAGCCGGAGTTGCGTAGTTCGGAGATCTCAATGGAAAACGAGAGACTCCAGTTAGGCCTCGATCTTCGGAAAGGTATGACGGTAAGTGCAGCAGTATGTAAGTGCAAATCCGGCGCGCCATTACTTGGGCGTCTCCCCTTTGGTGCTCTCCAAGGACCGTTACACTCTCCCGATTGGTATTCAGGCAATTTCGTCCATACTCCCCCAGGCAAACCTCAGGACTCCGACATCTCGTTCTTGCCTAAATCTGCACGGTTCTCGCGGGACAAGCTAAGCCTCGAGACCAGGTTCTCCACCACTAATTTCGAGTTACTTAAAACCATCTCGATTGATTCTGAACATGCGGCTTACACGACAACTTTCGAGTTCGAATGGAAGCATGAGCCTTTCGGGAGCCTTCGAGCCGGCTTCATGACGCTTATCCCTGATTCTTGGGACTGGGAATCGACTCACTTCGGCAGCCATGACGGAGGATTTGACGAGACGATTTGGAAAGTCTCTGATGCCGCTTTCGACATGGGGGGCCCGGTGTCACCTTTCGTATCCGCCCGAGGCTTGGCGGGCATTACGGAAGGTCAATTTTGGGTGGAGGACTCCAGTCACAGGGTGGAAGTTGAGCTCAACGAAAGTTCAAGAGGAGCTGGGCTGATGTTGGCAGGGAAGTCAGCGAGCTCGACGTTATTCAGATCTTTCTTTTCGATCCAGGAATACGACGATACATTTCAGCCCGGCAGAAGAAGAACTGTCGTCCTGTCATACGAGACTCGTGTGAAGTGCGCATCGCTCTGAACTGAGTCCACACGCACGAGGGACTTACGAAGCCCTCGCCAAAACGTCAACACTCTTTACAATTTTCAACAGCTACCCAAAAACAGAAAAATTCTCCGTTGTCTGGAGCGGGACGCCACCACGATATTAGCCGCTAGACAAAAGCAGGTCGGTGAGAGTCCTCTGCGTTGAAGGGCCGGTCCTCGAGCGACTCGAATCAAGGCCAAACAGGCACATCGCCACCCACGGAGTCCTGAAACTCCAAGCTATTATGCTATGTCGATTTCGATCAATCCAAGGGCTGATTCAGCCCGCGCAACAGCTTCCTCTACTGTGTCGCCGACGAAGATCACAAACCCAAGTCTGTCCGAGTGAGACCTGACTTGCGGTTGCTGGTCCCCTGCATTTCGAAACATCCCCACTCTCACCAATCCGGCCAGTGACTGCACCTTGTTCAGACCTGAAATCTTTGTAATCTTTCCAGACTGAGGAAACAGATATCGAACTGCTACTGCGCTCGAGAAAGCGGGGACCACCTCGTTAACGACCAACGGGAAATCAAGGGCACTCTTGATTGCTAGCTCCATGAATGAAATCCCTCTGGCCGCGGGAATCTGATCGCTAGCAAGCCAGCCTCCGGACAGTCGGCATGCCAATTCAATGACCTGTAGAGCCCCATCGGGACCGCGCACCAAATCGCCCTTAACTGTTCCAGTAACTGCGCCCAGCGCCTTGGAAGCTCGTTCAACAATTTCCGTAACTTCTGCGCCTAAAACGGGATCATCAGTTTCCGGAATTTGACCTCCATCCTCAATCACATGGAGCCCGAACTCGCCTATACGTGAATAATTCCTCTGACTGGTAACTGCGTTGTGGTAACTCCCGCCGACAAAGATACCCTCTGTGGAATATTGTGGCCCGGGAACGTATTCCTCGACGATTACCTCACCCCTTGAGCTTGCCTCTTGGGAGACAAGAATGGCATCTTCAAGCTCGTGAGGTTTGCGGAGGTCCACCAACTGCACACCTCGCGCTCCTCTTCCGTCCACGGGTTTCACAATCACTAACCCATGAAAAGTCTCCCGGATTACTGCTGCCTCTACTCCAGTTTTGAAGACGAGGTGACGTGGTGTCGGCACACCCTGGTCGACAAGCGCCTGTTTCATCTGGACCTTGTCCGTAAACCTCTCAGCGACACTGACGGGATTCCCGGGCAGTCCAAAACGAGACTGAACTCTAGCTACAGAGACCGACACATCGCTTCCTAAGGTAATCACTCCACTCAACTCGATGCCCTGGGTCTCCAAGGCTTCGATGATGCCCGCCGAGTCGGCCGAGGAAACGGGTACGAAAACGTTAGCGCTACCGGCTGCGGGCGCCTTCGGGTTCAGATCGAACCCAATAGTCTTTAGGCCCATTGACGTTGCAACTTTGTAAATGGGCTCTTGCTCCTTGCCGCCACCCAAGACTGCTAGCCATTTCTCATCCAAGGTAGCTTCCTCCATTCACGTTGATCACTTGACCCGTGACATAGCTGGCAGCATCGGTGACAAGGAACCCAACAACACCAGCAACCTCCTTAACACTCCCTGGCCTTCCTACAGGCACTTTCGCAAGTTTGGACTGTCCATCTTCGCGACCTAGTTCAGCACGTGACATTTCGGTCGCGATTAAGCCTGGGGAGACAGCATTGCTAGTTACACCCTGGGATGCGTAGAGGTTGGACAGCGATTTAGTCAAAGAGATCAACCCGGCTTTGGAAGCCGCGTAATGAGCCTGATTGACGCCGCCCACTTGACCACCAATGGAGACGATGTTGACCAAACGTCCCCAGTTACGGCTAACCATGCCGGGGATTGCGGCTTGCATTAACTTTGATGGCCCAATTAAGTTGACCGCCAGCATTTTCTGCCAGTCTTGTACCTCGAGTCGCTCAAACTTCTTCTCGGCGCTTAGCGCCGCGTTGTTGACTAGAACCGACGCGTTCTCAAGTGAGGCTCGCGCTTCGGCAGGAATTCCCTCTTCAATCACCGTTTCCAGATCGAGCTCAACAGCGTTGAGTTGACCGAGAAATTCTTTGTTGTCGCTCAACACCTTATCGATGCCAACCGATGTCTTGCGATAAGAAAAATCGACATGGAAACCCATCTGAAGTAGTTGTCGAACTATTTCACGACCGATTCCACCAGTTCCACCAGTTACGAATGCTCGTTTCAGTTCACTAGTCTGTGGCGTCTCTTGACCCTGCCATTTAGACTCGACCTTCTTCCCCGAATCTCTAGATGCCTGGCTCAACGGGGATTCTCACTTATAGAGACAATTCATGAATGGGGTTAGTTCCCTTAACAGACGGAGACAAACGCGCCGCTGGGTCGACCTCAACCTCGACAAGGATGGGGCCGGGAGTACCGAAAAGGGCGTTCGCCAACTGATCAGAATTAACACCACCCGGGAACTTTTGTGATGGTATTCCATACGCTTTGGCCACTGCCACAAAATCCGGGTGAGAATATCCATGCTCCGCGTCGGTTGCCTCATACCGACGCTCTAGGTTCCCATCCTGGTACTCGTGGATTGTCACGTAAGCATGGTTATTCCATAAGAGAATCTTGACAGGAATCTTGTAGTTGACGATGGTCTGAAGCTCTTGGATGTTCACTTGAAGACCGCCGTCCCCAATCACACACACGATTTCCTTATCTGGATTTCCCAGCCAGGCACCAATAGCGGCAGGCAACGAGTACCCCATTGGAGAATTACCCCAGGACGAGAACACTCTCATGTTCGGGGGAAACTTTAGTGATTGAACCGAAGCCACCACGTTCTGTCCAACATCGAGTGCCACTACACAAGGCTGCTTTCCAATCGCGTCGACGAGGATCTCCGCCAAGTCATACGGATTCACTGGTCGTTCGCCTAGTGACTCCAGGTCCCGCGATGGGGCAATATCAATTGAAGCTTGGCCCAATAGGTCAATCCAAGCTCTCTGGGAATCATTGATTCGAGGTTTCCAGGAATCCAATAGAGGTCCGAGATCTGCGTGAACTTGAACATCGATATTTCTTGGAGAGGCAGACATCTCCGCTCGATCAATGTTAACTGACACCAATCTCGCTCGCGGGGCAAAGCCCTGGGGGTTGTTACCCAGTTGCTTTTGCGCAAACCTGCTCCCAAGAGCAATAACGAGGTCACATTCTCCAGACGCCACGTTGGCCAAAGGGGTCCCAAATTGCCCCATTACGCCGAGATAGCTTTGTTCAGTCGGACCCAAGATATCCACGGCCGCGTATGTCGCAATCGTAGGAATTCCCGATTCTTGAACGAGGGCACGCAATGCTTCGGCTTGATCGGCATGGCGAACTCCCCCACCAACGAGAAGGAGTGGTTTTTTGGCCTGCGCAATCTCTGTGTCAAGTAATGTCACTTGGGAGGAAACAAAGGCCAAGTCATTATCAGTTTCGACTTTCGCTCCGGCCATTGATGAGCTATCAGATTGCAAATCCACGGACTCATATTGGAGATCCATAGGTATATCAATAAGCACTGGACCAGGGCGACCTTGCTTCGCGAGCTTGACGGCAGAAAATATCTCTTCGCGGACGGTTGTCGGATCCGTCAGGGTCTTCGCATACTTCGTTACGCTTCTGGCCATCGAGACTATGTCCAGCTCTTGAAAACCCCCTTGCAAGCGTCCCAGGTGAATCGCGCGCTCCCAAGTCCTTACCTGGCCAGTCACAAAAACTGCCGGGACGCAGTCGTACCATGCGCCGGCAATACCAGAGATCAAGTTGCTCGCTCCGGGACCGCTGGTTGTCAGGGTAACTCCGAGCAGTCCCTGGGAATTCGTTCTTGAATACGCCTCTGCCGCGAAAGCAGCTGCCTGTTCATTCTGGAAGCAATAATAAGGACTTGTTTCTTTACTTCGTGCCGCTACAGAATCAATGACGTGACTAATCGCCCCTCCGGTGAAGACAAAAAAAGCCCCTGCACCGGCTTCGACGAGGGTGTCGGCAATTACATCAGAGAGTTTTCTAACTTCCACAGCATCCCCCATCATAGATAGGTGTAATCACTAGATGGAAATGTGCCCTCAATAACCTCGCCAGCAAAAAGATTTAGGCTTCTCACCGCCAATTCGTAGAAACCATCTCGCCGCGTTTCCCTTCCAAACCGAACTACATCAGGCTCAGCATTGAGAGAATCAACAAAATCTCGCAAGGAATCAACGACGTAGTTCTTCGCGAACTTGGGTCGAAAATCTGGGTATAAACCCAACAAGTCATGGATGATGAGCAGCTGACCATCGAGATTGGGGCCTGCCCCGATTCCAAAGATTGGAATTTCTACCGAGCTCCTGATTCTTTGTGAGACATCAGGCGGGGTTGCCTCGATTAGGATTGCGGACACACCAACCGCCTCGAGAGCCTCAGCCTCAGAAACCAGCCAATCTGCCTCCCTTTCTGACCGCCCTGTAACCCTGTAGCCACCGAATTGAGCTGAGGACTGAGGCGTCAGCCCCAAATGACCAACTACCGGAATCCCAGCGTCAACAATTGCCTTCACCCTAGGGGCAACTCGAGCCCCTCCTTCAAGCTTGACAGCCTCACAGTCCGCTTCTTTGCAAAACCGCATCGCACTCATCACCGCGACTTCATCTGAGGGTTCATACGATCCCCTCGGCAGGTCTCCGACTATCGGTTTAGAGGGCGCACCTTTTCGCACAGCACGAGCGAAAGTGACCATTTGGTCCATAGTGGCGGGACTCGTTGAGCTCTCGCCGAGCATCACCATTGAACCGGAATCACCCACGAGGACGAAGTCGACAGAAGAATTTTCCACTGCCCTAGCGAGCGAGTAGTCGTAACACGTGACCCAGCTCACGGGCTTACCTTCCGAGCGTGAACGAAGAACCGATGAGAGTGACATGACATTCCTTAGTAGTGGTAACGCCTCAAAGTCTAGGGTTGTGAAGCAATTCGACCAAAAGTCCAGAGCCAGTGAGTCGCTCGGGTTATGGCATCGATTCATTCCTGCGTATGTGGCGATTGGAGATTTCCGTCAATTCGAGACTGGCATAGGAACTGAGAATGCTTGAAGCCGAAGGCCTCTCTCCCACGAAACCGACCCGGCCCAGCAGATCCCTCAGAAAATCCAGGTCTTCCTGTTGATCAACCGTTAAGCGAACTTGAGTCAGGCCACTAAAAACTCTGACTGGGTGAATCACAAAAACGTCAGGATTCCGCTTAAAAAAGTAGGTCACGTGTTCTCGATCAAGACTTTCAATTGATTGCGAATGAGCCTTTTCAAGCGCATCGGCTGTAAACCCCTCGCAGTCGAAGCCATCAGGGAAACCTCCGTCCAGGCCGAAATAGTCCGCGCCGCTCTCCAGGCCCTCCCTCAACACCTTCGAAACGGTCTCGGAATCAAGCAGAGGGCAGTCGGCGGTGATTCTCACGACGTGAGTTGCACGGTATTTGGTCGCACAGTCTGCGTACCGCTTGAGCACATCCAGAGGCTCACCTCGAAAACAGTTGACACCTTCACTCAAACACCATTCCTCAATCGCCTGGTCCTCTGAGTTTGTAGTTGTAGCGACAACAATCTCATCAACACCGTCGGCGCGCTTTACCGCCTCTACAACCCAATCCAGAACCGGACGCCCTTGAAGATCAGCGAGCACTTTTCCCGGAAACCTTGTGCTCCCCATCCTGGCTTGGATAATGGCGACCACGTTCTGCTCGGAGGGCTGCTGGCTTGGCATTAGTTCGACAACCTTTTGAACGTTTGGTGGGCTTCTCTGGAATCGAGCAAGATCTGAAACTCAGTGTCATTTCGATGCTGAGATATCAGACCGAAAACTTCACTAAGGGAATCGAGATAGTCGTCGACGTCAGTCTGAGCATGGGCAGTGGAAACGTAAAAACTGGTTCCAGCAAGAAATCCGCGTTTCAACATTTCCTGGGTGATGAAAGTCTTGAAAAGGTTGTGACGACTATCTATAAACCTGAACATAGCCAGAGCGTCAAGACCGAATACTTCGATTTCGAGCTCATGTTCCGCTGCAAGACTGCGCCAATCCTCTTTTATTCGACTGCCGGTCTCCGATATCTGAATCCACGATCCGACCTCTTTCATAACAGAGAGAGTCCGGATGGCCGCTGCTGTTCCAATTGCCTCTGTCCAGAAAGTACTACTGATAAAGCTTGTCTGCGCAGCTTCCATGATGCTCTGGCGGCCAACTATGGCGTTGACGGCGTAGCCATTGCCAAGCGCCTTCCCAAACATTGCCATGTCAGGCTCTATCCCCGTAGCGAGATGTAAACCTCCGTATGTTTCACGGAACCCGGAGGTGCACTCGTCGAACACCAAGACAATTGATTCCCTGTCACACAGCTCGCGAAGCCCTGTTAGAAACTCAAGATTTGGCTTTTCTCCGCGGGCCACCTCGATTACGATCGCTCCAAGCTCAACTTGCTTGGCCAATTCGGTTATTCCCGCTATGTCACCGTAATCAAAAGCGTGAGTGGTGCCAGACAATTGTGACGGAACCCCGTTGGGTTCTAACCCAGGAAGCAACAAAGAGTCGAGGCCGGTGGGATTCAACAAGTTCAGAGATAAATACCAGTCATGCCATCCGTGATATCCGCAGACAGCCACATGATCGCGACCAGACGCTGCCCTCGCGATTCGAACCGCAACAGCCATAGCCTCGCCCCCCGACCGGGTGAAGCGCACCATATCTGACCAGGGATGGAGCGAGACCAACATTTCCGCCAGCTCAGGCTCAGCCGGATTGTTAAACGAGGACATGTTACCTCGACCTACTTGCTCAATCACAGCCCTATCAACTTCAGGGTGCGCATATCCAAGAGAGTTTGTGCCGACACCCATGAGGTAGAAATCTCTAAATGTTCGACCATCGAGATCGGTAACCGAGATTCCTTTCGCCGCGGAAAAATACGTTGGCCATAAATCGGGGAGAAACATCTCTGCACGTTTCGAAAGGAGCATTCCTCCACCTGGGATTAGTCCCTGAGCTCTCTGCCAAAGTTGAGGGCCTCTATCGCTAGCCTTGATGTCAAACTTGTCGTCCATTCAGAACTTCCTCAAATCGATATCGTGACGATACGGTTCAAGACATTTCTCGACATAGTCAAATGTTCCATGCTCCAAGGGCCCCATCTCCAACCATTGTGAAACGGAGTCTACTTCTTCCAATCGGGAGACCCCGAGAACAAGCCCATCGGTGATTGGGTTGCCAAGCGCCCAGCGAAACGCCAGCTCAGGTGGATCGATTTCAACCTCCCTGCAAACTTGATCGAAAGCTGCGAGCGCTTGACTCAAGTGTGAATCCGGAACTTCAGTTGTCACGCCAAAAAGAAAACCCTGAGCAAAAACGCTTCGGGCATAGATTTTGTTGCCCCGCAATTTATAGTCACTTAGTTTTCCTGAGATAGAGGCGGGGCTCAATATATTGAATGGGACCTGGATTACCTCAACTTCTTCAAACTGAAGAATCGGAGACTCCAATTGGTCTGTGTACACCGCGGCGCCAAAGGCGAGAGAGCTCACCCGTAGCTCCGAGAACTTGGCCCGCCAGTGCTGTCTGGAGACATCATTTATACGTGACGCATCATGGCAAATGTACAAGAGATCAACCGACTCCCGACCTAAGTCAACCAAGGACTTACTCAATGAGTTCAACGGATTGTCGTGCTCGTCAAGTTTTGTGTGCAGTTCGCCATCCCAGTGCAGGGATCCCAAAATCTTCTCGGAATTCCCGTAGGTTCTTGCAGTGTCGATCGCTTCAAATCCGACCGCCCGCGTTCTTGTGAGTAAGTCCTGCACCCCACTCGCTTTTTCAAAGCTTGTCTTTCTCACCAGCCCGTACTGTTGGCCAATTTGGGCTCCACCGAGAATCAATTTCTTGCCGAAATGCATATGGCAACTCTAGAGTGCAGTCCTTCTCCTCAGACGCTCGGTACGGCCGCGGTGATGTCCTTCTCGTGGAGGAACTGCATCGGGACGGAGATAGTCACTTCAGTACCCTCCCCATTCAGGGTGTGCCAGTCGATCGACCCGCCCAGCTCACCTTGGACAAGTGTCCGCACAATCTGAGTTCCTAAACCATCCCCCACTTTGCCCTCGGGGAGACCGCCACCGTTGTCTCGAACAGTGACACTTAGGGTCTCCTCGGTTCGCTGTGAGGAGATGACAACTTCGCCGTTGTCTTTTTCTTTCAAGCCGTGCTCCACGGCATTCGTCACGAGCTCTGTGAGCACTAGGGCCAGAGGGGTCGCGTATTCGCTCGGCAAAATACCAAAAGAGCCCTCGAGTCGTGGCTTCACGACTTGCTGGGACCCTGAGGCCACCTCTGCCACCAACATCAGGACGCGATCAAACACGACGTCAAAATCAACATTTTGGCTCAGGCCCTCAGACAGGGTGTCGTGGACGACAGCAATCGCAGCCACTCGCCGCATTGCTTGACCTAGGGCATCCTTTGCCCCTTCGTTGTGGGTACGCCGTGCTTGAATTCGCAACAGCGACGCTACGGTCTGGAGATTGTTTTTGACGCGGTGGTGAATCTCACGAATCGTGGCGTCTTTGGTGATCATCTCTCGCTCACGGAGTCGCACCTGTGTAACATCACGAGTCAAGACAATCGCTCCGAAACGCTCGCCCTCCAAACGCAAGGGAATGGCACGGAGCGTGACTGTCACTCCCCCAGCCTCGATGTCAGTTCGCCATGGTGCACGACCCGTGACCACGAGAGGCAACGACTCATCAACAATCAGAGTCCCCTGAAGCATCCCCGCTGTCACTTCAGCCAGCATTGTCTCTTCCAGTTCTTCCTGGAAGCCCATGCGACGAAAGGCTGAGAGAGCATTGGGCGACGCAAAGGTCACGCGGCCGTGTTCATCGAGTCGAATGAGACCATCAGATGCTCGAGGAGCACCTTGCGCCGGCGCACTCGGGGTGTCAGGGTCGGGGAAATAGCCCTCAGAAATCATGCGGAAGAGATCATTCGCACACTCGTTGAAGGTGAGTTCCTGACGGCTAGGAACACGCGACTCGCTGAGATTTGCGTGACGGGTGAGGACCGCAATGACCGTGTCGTAAGAGGGAACACCATCTGACCGACGACCCATCCGGATGGGAACAGCGCGAACTTTCGTAGGAGCTTCCTCATACCCATCAGGAAGCTTCGAGTCCACAATGTCACCGGTGGTGAAAGCTTTAGAGACTAGATCAGCCCATTCAGGACGAATTTCACTCTCGACGACATCTCGATAGAACAACGTGGCTGCAGAGGAGGGCCTCAAGTGAGACACCGCCACGAAGGAACCCTGGTCAGTGGGAGCCCAGATCACGATGTCGGCAAAGGCGAGGTCAGCGAGTAGCTGACCTTCGCTGACCAGTTGATACAACCAAGCGACCTGTCGATCAAACAGTGTCGTCCTCGTGAAGACGGATGCCGGTTGCGTTGCCACCCCCTCAGGGTAATGGCTCACGCTGTTGCGGTGTCAGGAGCGTATGGAGGGATTGTCGAGTTCGCCCCCGTGGTTTTCCACAAGTTCGCAACATTTTGGTTTTTGCCTGGCAAATAGTGCTTGGGTGAGAAAGCCCACGGCATGGATCCTCATCCCGCTGGTTGTTCGTCCCCTGTGATCTGAACTGCTAGAAGAAAGGAACTGCCATGTCCATCACGCAAATCAGTAAACCTTCCGAGGAGCCTCGCAAAGGGAGAAAACGAGCAGCACCAAAAGGCGATGACGCCTTCGAAATCCAATGGAGCCCCACAAAAGATCTTCCCGATGCTTCACTCTTCGCACTGAATTTCACGCAACGCGCCCTCGAGGTGCTCTACGGTTCCAGGGACCTAGCCCAAATCGCCCGGTGGGTCACCGATGACGTATACAAAGCGATGCAAGCCAAGGTGGACGCGAGGACCAGAAAACTTAGCCTGATGCCCGCCGATGTTCGCGAACGCATAGCCCACCACTTCACCCTGTCCCACGTCACGATTGGAAAGCCTCGAGAGGGCATTGTCGAAGCGTGCGTGGTGGTCAGAGGAACTCAGCGCATCCGCGCGGCGGCACTGCGCCTTGAAGAATACGACCATCGTTGGCGGGCCACATCCTTCACCATCCTTTAGCTACCGCTTTTTCTTCTTCTGCGCTCGCCGTTGGGCACGATTAGCAGCGGGCGGGGCTGGTCGCGACGCTGGTGGTTGTGCGACTGGCCTCGCTGCGGGAGCGCCACCTTGCGCAGGCGCAGCGGGGGTTGCGACCCCAAAAGCTGACCCGGCGGCCGGCGGTGAGGCCACAACCTGGCCCTGCTGGTTGCGGACTTCGACACTTCCATCCGCAGCGGGGGCGGAGTAGCTCAGGTTTTTTTGCGGGACAACGGATTGCGCGAGTCCCTTGGCGGAAACCTGGGCTGCCATTCCACCCTCAGGAGGCTGAACCTGGACCTCGAGGTTATAGACAAAACCGGTAGTGTCCTCTTTGATTTGACCCATCATGGTGTTGAACAGCGCATAGCCTTCACGCTGGTACTCAATCAGGGGATCTCTTTGCGCCATCGCGCGAAGACCAATACCGTCTTTGAGGTAATCCATCTCATAGAGGTGGTCCCGCCAACGGCGGTCGATGACGCTCAAGACCACTCGGCGCTCTAGCTCGCGCATCGCAGCCGCTCCCAGCTGGGTTTCGCGTTTTTCATACGCCACGAGAGCGTCCGAGGACACTTCGCGGACAAGTTCGCTGGAATCCATACTCATCCCGAGCTCAGCGACGACCTCATCGATGGTCAACCCAATCGGATAGAGGGTTTTGAGCTCTGTCCAGAGAGCATCCCAATCCCATTCGCTGGGGTTCCCCACAGACGTGTGCTCAGAAATAATCGAAGACAGGGTGTCATCAATGAAGGCACGAACTCGGTCCGCAATGTCATCACCCTCAAGAATGTGGCGACGGTCGCTATAAATTGCTTGTCTCTGGCGATTCAGAACATCGTCATACTTGAGGACGTTCTTGCGAATCTCGGCGTTCCGAGCCTCCACCTGACTCTGTGCCGACTGAATAGCACGGCTGACAACGCGTGACTCGATCGCAATGTCTTCCTCGTCGTTACTGGTGCGAGCCATCAGAGCCTCGGCAGCACCGGCGTTGAACATCCTCATGAGGTCATCCTGGAGCGAGAGATAGAAACGGCTCTCACCAGGATCACCTTGACGCCCGGAACGTCCTCGAAGCTGGTTGTCGATGCGTCTCGACTCGTGGCGCTCGGTTCCTAGAACATAGAGGCCACCGAGTTCCCGAACCGCTTCTGCCTCTTCCTCGACCTGGGCCATCATGGACTGGAAGACAGCGTCCCAGGCGGCTTCATACTCTTCAGGCTTCTCGTTGGCGTCGAAACCCTTCTCCCCCATCGCAGCAACGGCCATGAACTCTGCGTTTCCGCCGAGCATGATGTCGGTTCCACGACCCGCCATATTGGTCGCAACCGTCACAGCACCTCTGCGACCCGCTTGAGCGATGATGGTGGCTTCTCTCGCGTGATTCTTCGCGTTCAGAACTTCGTGCTTCACGCCTCGCTTTGCGAGCATGCCCGAGAGCTTCTCGCTCTTCTCCACGCTGGTGGTTCCCACCAGAACGGGCTGCCCTTTTTCGTGGCGGCCGACAATGTCCTCAACGACCTGTCGATACTTGGCTTCCTCATCGCGATAGATCAGGTCAGACTGGTCGAGTCGAACCATCGGTCGGTTAGTGGGAATCGGCACCACACCCAGTTTGTAGGTGCTCATGAACTCAGAGGCTTCGGTTTCCGCAGTTCCCGTCATACCGGCGAGCTTCTTGTAGAGGCGGAAGTAGTTCTGAAGCGTAATCGTGGCGAGGGTTTGGTTCTCTGCCTTAATCTCGACGCCTTCTTTGGCCTCAATGGCCTGGTGAATACCTTCGTTATAGCGGCGACCGGACAGGATGCGGCCGGTGTGCTCATCAACGATGAGCACTTCGCCGTTCATCACGACGTAATCCTTGTCACGCTTGAACAATGACCGCGCTTTGAGAGCATTGTTCAAGAAGGAAATCAGCGGGGTGTTCGCGGACTCGTAGAGGTTGTCAATGCCGAGGTAATCCTCGACCTTGTCGATTCCTGGCTCCAGCACACCCACGGTGCGCTTTTTGATGTCGACTTCGTAGTCCTCACCCTCGGTAAGGCGACCGGCGATGCGCGCGAATTCGCCAAACCACCGGTTTGCTTCCCCCGAGGCAGGTCCCGAAATAATCAGCGGGGTTCTCGCCTCGTCGATGAGGATGGAGTCCACCTCATCGACGATGGCGAAGAAGTGACCCCGTTGCACCAGATCAGTTTTCTGGAGCGCCATGTTGTCGCGAAGGTAATCAAACCCAAACTCGTTGTTCGTGCCATAGGTAATGTCAGCCTGGTACTGGAGGCGACGCTCTTCAGGCGTTTGGCCCGAGATGATGCACCCTGTCGTCATTCCGAGCGCACGGAAAATGCGGCCCATGAGGTCCGACTGGTAGGTGGCGAGGTAGTCATTCACTGTCACGATGTGAACACCCCGGGCAGGAATGGCGTTCAGGTAGGCAGCCAGAGTGGCGACCAAAGTCTTACCTTCACCAGTCTTCATCTCAGCAATGTTGCCCAGATGCAAAGCGCCACCGCCCATGAGCTGCACATCAAAGTGACGAAGGCCCAGGGTGCGCTTGGAGGCTTCCCTTACGGCCGCAAAGGCCTCAGGTAGTAAATCATCGAGTGATTCGCCCGCGGCATAGCGGGAGCGAAGCTCCTCGGTCTCACCCTTCAGTTCATCATCGGTGAGGTGTGAGAAAGCGTCCTCAAGCTGGTTGACAGCCTTGGCTTGGCTCTCAAGTTTGCGGAGGATGCGCCCTTCGCCCATCCGAAGAAAACGCTCTAGGACGTTAGCCACACACAACCTCGCCTTGCAAGAGAACCGGGGAAAACTCGTTGCCCCATGCTACCAACGGGGACTTATCGCGATTTACTCGCCCAGAGAGATGACCCCGTAGTTCCACCCTTTGCGTCGATACACGACACTCGGCATCGACGTCTCCTTGTCAATGAAGAGATAGAAGTCGTGTCCCACGACCTCCATGTAGTCAACGGCTTCTTCAGCACTCGCCACGTGAGGCTCGAAGACTTTCCGGCGAATCACCACGGGGCTCTCTGATTCCTCAGAAATGTGCTCCTCTGCGTCCTCAGGGATGATGCCGATACTTCCGGTGGCGACGCTCCTCAACACCTCAACACTTGCCGGCGTGATGTCGATGTCTTGGAAGCCCCTGGCGCTCAGTTCACTGAGTGATTCGGGGCGTTGGCGGCCGTGGTGGACCATTTTCTTGTCTTTGGCTCGACGAAGACGCTTGAGCAGGTGCTCGAGCGCCTGGTCGAATGCCACGTACTTGTCCGGTGATTTGGCTTGAGCCCTGATAACGGGACCCTTTCCGATCACGGTCAACTCCACAATGTCCTCGGATGCTCCGCCACGACTGGAGTTTTCCCTCGACACTTTCACCTGGAAGTTCTGCGCTCGCTCCGCGAGCGCCAAGACTTTGTCGGCCTTCTCGTCGACATAATCTTTGAATCGGTCAGGGATTGCGACTCCGTGAGCTGCCAGTGTGATGTCCATAGGACCCTCCTTCAGATGTGAAGCGCTGTGCGCCTGTCGTGAGGTGTCTCTTCAGCGTAGACCCGTTGAGCTATATGTCACATGGGCATCCCCAGAACTCACGATTCTTACCGCTGGGTAGTGAGAACGCTTGCCCTCTCCCCCGTGGCTTGCCAGCCATTCCCTCGGGGTTGATAGATGAGGCCATCCTCTGCCAAAAGGCGAAGTCCCGAGAGTCCTCCCACCCCACCAACCAGGGTCACCGGTCGGAATGGTCGACCAAGCGTCGAAGATTGCCCGCTGACATCAAAAACCAGGACCTCACCCTGCCCGGTGGAGTCCTCCGTAATCGCGACGGCAATCCTGGAGTCATCAATCCAGGCCGCATCGACGGCCGCGCCATCCACTGGGCCCAACTCCACAAACTCCCCCACAGAAACCGGCTGACAGGTGTCATCCCGCGTGATCGCCCCCAGCAGGACCCGCACTCCTGTTTCCGTTTGAACAAGTACCACCAAGCGGGCGTCA
>Ga0233451_10000966_pt1 | contig 28276 bp, 19 predicted proteins | sample 011ome_29_FD_183052 | JGI IMG/M metagenome (GOLD analysis project Ga0233451, IMG submission 183052) | Coastal salt marsh microbial communities from the Groves Creek Marsh, Skidaway Island, Georgia - 011504CT (spades assembly) | ecosystem: Environmental > Aquatic > Marine > Intertidal zone >... | reverse complement strand
TCCTGCAACTAATGTTGATTCGAAAGTAATAGATGGGTTTAGGGTTGTCAATTCAGCGATGTAGATATTATGCAGTTCAGTTAGAATATCTTTACCTGCAAATTCAGTATCAGAATAATTTTTGCCCATAACTGCAAATCCCACGAAATTATAAGATTCAGGGCTTTGAACAGCTTCTTGACCTGTTTCTGGATCAGCTGGGATTTCTGATGCTGGATTGATTGTTACTGGTTGCAACCAAGTTGATAATGCACCTTTTGATGGTGTAGAGAAATAGATAATAAATCCTTCAACTTTATTTGAAGTGATTTGATCCTCGCCTAAAACGATATTGTTTTTTTGAAATTTAATCATGATTTTTCTTATTATTTTTTTATATAAATATAACTGTTTTTTGTTTTTTTGGTTTTTTTGGGGGTGGTGGACGGCGAAAATGAAAAAAATTAGATTGGGGGGTTTGCCAATTCGTATTCTTTCAAGTATAGGTCCTCCAAACCCAGTATTGTGTGTTTAACATTTTCGGGAAGGGGCCAAACGATAAAAGGGGTTAGGTTGGGGTTTGGTTCGTTTTCCCAAAGGATGTCGACGGCAAATTTATCCACACCATCGACGGAAATCGGTCCCAATTCGATGATAGCGGAGATGGGAAATTCGCCATTTTCGCCGTCCAATCCCCCCTTATTTTCCGCCGTCCACCCCTCAACCTCATATTTAAAATATCTCATAATAATTATCTTTTTTTATTCCTGAACCTCTTCAACATTTGTAAAAGTTAAATCCTCCTCAATAGGATCACCCAAAACAACCGTCAAAGAATCATTAAATGTAATGTAATAAAAATTACCCGATTCATGAAAATTATAGTCCACCCAAGAAGAAGTCACACAGCCTTCCTTGGGATAACCATAATACGAATCACATTGTGCCTTCGCCGCAATAGCAGCATCTTCTGTTTCAAATTTGTAAATTAACATAGTCTATTATTATTGTTTTAAAATTTGTTTAATTGTCTTGATAATGGAATATTAATACTTAGTTCGCTTGGTTGTGTGAGGATTTCTAAAATTGTAGTTGAATTATAAGGTATACCATAAATTTTTCCATTAAGTCCAACAGTACCACCAATCCATTTATCAGTTGTTGAGTAATTAGCAAAAGTATTCACAGTTTTTGTTATTGGATCTATTTCTAAAATATTTTCTGTACCCCTAGGTATTCCATAAATCTTTCCATTTGGTGCAAGAACACCACCCGCCCATTTTGAACTCCCAGTTAAATTTCCAAAAGTCGTCGTTGTTTGTGTTAAAGGGTTTATCTCTAACACAGCAGTTGAATCGTAAGGAATACCATAAATCAATCCATTTTGACCTAAAACACTACCATAATACTTATTAAATCCACTTAAAGTACCAAAAGTTGCAGTTGTTTGTGTAATAGGATCTATTTCTAATATTGTCGTAGAAGCAAACGGTGCGCTGTAAATTTTGCCATTTGAAGCAAGAACACCACCAAACCATTTGTTACTATCTGAACTTAATGTCCCAAATAATGTAGTAGTTTTAGTATTAGGATTAATTACTAAAATATTGGTAGAATTAGCTGGAATACAATATATATTTCCATTTGGAGCTAAGACACCGCCAATCCACTTATTACTACCCGATAAATCCCCAAAAGTTGTTGTTGTTTGTGTTATAGGGTCAATTTCTAAAACCGTAGTTGAACCATAAGGTACGCCATATATTTTACCATTTGGTGCAAGAACACCACCTGCCCACTTTGAACTTCCAATTAAATTTCCAAAAGCAGCAGTTGTTTGTGTTATAGGGTCAAATTCTAAAACCGTAGTTGAATTAAAGGGAATCCCATAAATTTTAGCATTTGGTGCAAGAACACCACCAAACCATTTTGCGTTACCACTAAAATTCCCAAAAGTATTCGTTACCTGTACCTGCGGCTTATTCAAATTCCTCGAAATATATGATACAAATGCGTTGGAATCGGTGATTGAATAATCCGCTTTGTTCCAAGCAGGTAGGTCATCATATACATTATAATACCTATTAATATTCGATTCGATATTAATTCGGTTGGAAAATTGATTATTAGGATATATTATTATTTCACTCCAATTTATAGCGGTAGCACCTAAAACTCCTGTACCGATTTGTAAATTAGAAAAACGTGATAAAGTAACATTAGTTAATAAAGAAGACCAAATTAACACTTGTGACGTGTTAATTTCATTTAAAACAGATGTTTGATTAGGTAATGTCAACAGATTGCCATTCTTATAAGTTTGAGAAACAGTTAAACCCCCCGAAATTGAACCTGAATCTACCCTAAAAGCGTAAATATAATCGTTACCTACATCGGTTCCACTATAAATAACGCCTAAAGTATCATTACATCTAAAAGTTGAAAATATTGAAGTATTTGTTGCGAAATCAACAGGTGAACGTAAAGTATCATTAACATCATCAAAAATAATACATGGTTTATTATTTTGCAAAAGCACATTTCCCGAAGCAATTATCTGGGGTTGATTTATAGCTGTGGTTTGGACGGCGTTATTACCTAACCCGCTTTGATCATACCATGTGGTTACAAAACCATTGCCTCCTGCTCCGACTGTTGTTCTATTATAATCAATAACATTAGAGCCTTGAACTAACTGTGCACCCCACATATGTACAGATACAGAAGTGTCTGTTCCTTCAGTTCCTCTTAATCTAATACCTGACGCTATATCAGTAGCAATCGTTGTGTTTTGTAAAGAATATCTTTGCCAACTATCAGTAAGTGTGATTAATATAGATGTAGCCATATTTAATCTGACTTTTTTTCCTATGTCCCCAGACGTAGCTGCTTTTAACCAAACTGAAAATGTGTAGGTTGCACCTAAAACGACTGGACTACTTTGATTAATTAAAGAAAAGTCAGAAGAAGTAGTACCTGTATTCTGAAGAAGTATGGTATCAGCTGTTAATGTGCCATCTGGTGCGATAGCTGTATTTGCGGTAACAATTGGTGCTAAACCTACACCTGACCCTGATTTAACCCAATTAGTTTGGTTAATTTCCTCGGAATAAAGCAACAAGTTTTCCGTCCCAACAAAACTCCTTAATGCAACAACATCCAAATCCCCGTCGGATGTTGGAAAAATGTCTTGCTCCAAATTATCCGAAGAACGTCTAACCTTAACTAAAGGACCCGTATAATTCGATTTCAATTTCCTCAAAGAAAAGGCCGCTGCTGCATCGGGATATGTATCCAACAACAATTTTTGTTGTCTTGTTGTTGCTTTTGTTAATACATCATCCGAATAATATTGATTTGAAAAGGAAATATTTTTTATATTTAAAGGCACATCTGTCATATTAGAATTTAAAAATTCTAAGGTTGATGAATCAAAGGTTGTACCCGTAACCACTTTTAAACCATTCACAAAAACATCAAAGCTGGTTGCATTCCATCTAACAGCCGCTTTGAAATCGTCTGTTGTTGTTTGGAATAAATCTGTTTTACCTGATGCCTGATATTTAACAAATTTATATCTGTTGTTTGCAGAACTGCTCAATGCTATGCTATTATTTGTTCCCGAAGCATTTGAACCCAAAATTAATTGCAGGGTTTCGGTGTTTCCGCTGTAAACAAAATTATCAACCACCTCAAAAAACCAAGTGCCACCAGAAGAATAAATTAAATTATTCGATAGCAAATTGCTTTTTGAGAAATTATCTGCCAATCGTGTCGCGGTTGAACTTATCGTTGGTATATAACTGCTTGTATAAGGCCCCGCTTCCAATTGTGCGCCCCATACATGTGTGCCTTTCACACCATCACCAGCTATTGTTTCGGTGTTGTCCGCGCTTGCCAAACCCAAAGTAACCCTTCCTGTTCCGCCTGTTAATGAAAGCCTTGTGGCTTCTATTCTATACCATCCATCTCTAAATGTTTCAACGGATGCAATAATATCAGGATCCCTTGTGGCAACCGTTCCGCCCGTTAAATTGAAATAAACAATATCATTAGCAAATACCCCATTCAAATTATCGAATTTTATATAAGCAAAATCGTAATCCTTTTTCTTAACAAAAGAAGAAAAGCTATAACGGGTTGCGGTCAATAATCCGCTAACATCCTTGTAAATACCTTGAATCGAAGTGGAATTAGCCGTAACAAGCGTGCTGGCATTAGAACTCCCATTCGGCGAAACCGTTGTTCCAGATGAAACGGTCAAGCTGTTAAGCTTTACCCAAGATGCGTCGGTAAAGGTTTCGCTTTGGGTTAATAAATTGGTTCTTTGGGGCTCCAATTGGATGCTTGGGATACTATTGATATAATTTATCGAAGGGACATTTTGCCTTGTTGTTGTTTTTATGTATGGTAATAACTCCGAACCAGCATTTAATTGTGCACCCCAAAGATAATAAAAGCTTCCTGTGTTGATAGTACTCCCTACACCACCTAAATATAAAATAAAATTATTTGCTTGTGCAGTAGTTAATGTACATGTAATATAAATTCTAACCCACCCGTCCTCTTCTTGTATAACACCGTGTTTATCTGCTATACCAGAAACAACACTTGTTTGATTAGTTAAAAAATTATATGTTATAAATCCTATTGACCCAGATGAAAAAAAACCAAATCTTAAATTATTGTTGCTATCAAAATTACCTTTTTTAATATAACAACTTAAAGTAAGGGGACCACTTTTAACTGCTGTAATCCCTCTCGTTAATAAAACTGCTGCACCCGTCTGTTCGATTTTATCTGCTGTTAATGCACCGTAAGGATTATTTATGGAGTTAGGTGTTACGGTGGTTCCAGCCCCCTTTGTCCAATAACTATTTTCAAATTCTTCACTGTAACTGATTATGTTATATGGTACATTATCTATATAACCATTTTCATCTATTCTTGTTTTAGTAGATGCCCTTGTGAAATTTAGGTCGAGGGTGGACAGCGAAATCGCATAAATTTTTCCCTCCGAATATGATGATGGTGATATTATATCTATGTTCATTTATATTAAATTTATGTATTTTTAATAAATATTGTAATATCTATTGATGTTATTTTCGATGCCTAATCTGTTTGAATTTTGGTTTGAATTATATAATATTAATTCATAATAATTTACATTTATATTTCTATTTGATGCACCCGTTGCAGTGGCTATATCTAAATTATCGGTAGATACAGTTGCAGATGTTGCATCCCCTGATGCAATCAAATTATTATTCATATACCCTATGTCGTTTACACCATCAAACATTGTGTAGCTTATATATTTTATAGTTTGAGCAGCAATATTGTTAGTAACAACAGAACCATTAAAAATATTCCATCTGTTTAGCATTGTTACATATGTGGTGACTCTATCACCTGAATTACCGTATATATTTTTAAAAGCTGAAGGTAAAGTTAGTAACCTAAATGCGGCAATAAAAGTTAAGTTATTAGATAACGTGGTACCAAATACACTTCTTAAAAAGTCATTGACCCCATCAAAAAGTATTGTTGGTTTTCCACCCTCCAAAATCACACTCCCCGAAGCAACTATCTGGGGTTGATTGGAAGCTGTGGTTTGGACGGCGTTTCTATTATTCCCACTCTGATCGTACCATGTCGTTACAAAACCATTGGTTCCAGAACAAAAAGATGTCAGGGCAACAGCATCCAAATCACCATTATATCTGGCATATACGTCGGTTTCCAAATTATCAGATGCTCTTCTAACCTTTATCAATGGTCCTGTGTAGGTTGAACTTAAGGCCCTCAAAGAATATGCAGCCGCAGAATTCGGATACGAATCAAGTATTCCCCTAACTGAACCATCCCAATAAATATTATAATACCTGTTGATGTTTGATTCTATTTTGGCTCGGTTATTTGTTTGATTGGAAGAATACATTATAAATTCTTGTATATATCCATTTGAAATAGTTGTTACATCGTTAGTGTTAGCGCCTATTTGTCCAATTTCAAAATTATCAGAACTTACAGTTGAATTAGTATTTATTATATTATTTTGATAAATTATACTTGAAGTTGTAACTCTATTCCAAGATAGTAAAGATTGATGTTGTAAAATTCTTGAATTTAAGTTTGTTATAACGTTATTAATACGGTATCTATTTTCTATCGATCCAGACTCTAAAAAATGAGCATAATTAGATATATTACCTAAAATTCTGCCTTTAGTAGTACCACCAGCTACTAAACTAATAAAATGCGTAGAAGTTGCAACTTGAGGAGTAAAACTTAAAAAATCATTTACTCCATCTAAACTAATTTCAGGCTTCCCATTATCCAAAAGCACACTTCCAGAAGCAACTATCTGGGGTTGATTTGCAGCCGTTGCTTGTGTTGCGTTCCTTCCATTTCCGCTTTGATCGTACCATGTTGCAACAAAACCATCTGTTCCAACACAAAAATTACTTAAACCGATTACATCCAGACCCCCATCATACAAAGCATAAAAATCGCTTTCGACATTGTCAGATGCCCTTCTAACCCTAACCAATGGTCCTGTGTAGGTTGAACTTAAAGCCCTCAATGAATATGCCGCAGCCGATGATGGATACGAATCCAATATGCCAGCCTTTGTACCGTTCCAATAAATGTTATAATATTGATTGATGTTTGTTTCAATTCGGGTTCGGTTTTGGGATTGGTTGGAGGGATAAATTATTATTTCTTGGATTTCGCCGTCCAAATAACTTGACCCATCAATATCAGCCCCAATTATAAAATTGGTTCCATCGTCAAGATTACCTAAATTATTAACACTACTAAAATAAGCTAAAACACCATTAACCCATAAATTTCTCAAATTATTATTAACATATATGTTACTGTATAAATGTTGAGTAGTATCAGTTATAGTAAAGTTAGAAGCATCAAAATTCCCTTCAACGTAGAAATCTATCGCATTAGGAATATTTATCGCGTTTGAGGCTTGCCTTGTTATTAAAAAATCATACCTCGTATTTATAGTATCTTGTAAACCATAGATAATATCTCTTGTTGCTCTTGTTGAATTATCAAATTTACAAATTGCAAAACCGCTACCTGCGCTACCACCTAAAAAATTACCATTAAAAAATAAAGAATCGTTTACACCATCGAAGGACAAGGAAGGTTTTTGATTTTCTAAAATTAATCCTCCTGAAGATACTATCTGCGGTTGATTTGCTGCTGTGGTTTGGACGGCGTTTCTACTATTCCCACTCTGATCATACCATGTGGTTATAAATCCATTACCAGCCACCGCTGTTGTGGTTCTGTTGTATTTAACAGGTGCAGAAGATTGAGTTAATTGTAAACCCCAAAGATAAAAACTATCTGTTGTATTATTAACAATTCTAATTTGATTCCTGTTACTTGTAATAGTAGTTGAGCAAGATAACCTCCACCAACCATTTCCAACACTTTCAGCTATACCACCACTAATAATTCCTGTATCAAAATTAAAATTAATAGTATTTGTATTTGCCCCACTTTGATGATATTCAACATTATAACTAAGAGTTGAACTAATATTTTTTTTAACATACCAACTAAAATTAATTATTTGCCCAGTAGTTAGGTCCAATAATTGTAAAATATAACTCCCATTTACTGTATTAGTGAATAAATCAGCTGTTAAAGTACCGTCTGGACTATTAATAACATTTGAATTTATTACTACACCATTTAAAGACCAAGAACCAATAGTTTCAGAATTTAAAGCAAAATTTTGGGTACCAACGAAATTAGTCAAACCATTTATATCCAAGCTCCCATCTCTAAGGGCATATATGTCTGTTTCAAGATTATCAGATGATCTTCTTACTTTAACTAATGGCCCAGTATAATTAGAATTTAAGGCCCTCAAAGAATAAGCTGCTGCTGCGCCGCTAAACTCATTTAAAATTGAATTTTGCGAACCATTCCAATATAAATTATAAAATCTATTGGTATTTTCTCTGATGTTTGTTAATTGATTACTAATATCACTATTCCAATATATAACTTCTGATAATGTATAGGTATAATTGTTGTTTACTGTATTTATTCTTGTTGTTGGTGAATGTAAGGTTAAATTAGTCCATTGATCTCTATTAATATTTACAGATGAAGGTGGAATATTATTTCTAACGTAATAAACATATTGAGAAATATTATCATCTCTTAAACCGCCAAATTTATTTATTAATATTTCATTATGTTGATTTAAAGATATAGGCCTATTAGTTGAATTGATAAATTGATTACCTTCACTTGGACCGTAATATCTAAAATTATTAGTGTAATAAGTTGTTCTAATTGTAGAATCAGCTGACCAAGAAGATTCATTAATAAAATCTAAAACATTAAAATTCTCAATATATCTTTTCACAACAGACTTTGAAAATGTATCTGCTGTGAATGTATACGGTGTTGTTAAATTAAAAGATTGGACGTTATTATCGAACAGGGCAACAATATTTCCATTATCCCTTTGTATAACCCCCGAAACCACAATTTTTGGTTGATTTGCTGCTGTTAATTGGACCAAATGATTTCCTTTGCCTGTTTGATCGTACCATGTAACGATATGTGCATTAAATCCCCCGACGAATGTTAATAGTGCCGCTTCATCCAATACGTTATTGGAAAAAAATATATCTGTTTCAACATTATCATTTGATCTTCTGATCCTTACACATGGGCCTTGATAATTGCTGCTTAATTTTCTGAAACTATAAGCAAAAGCCGTATTCAAATTATTATCAAGGATAAAGGATTCGGTTGCTTGAAGAGAGGTTTCCAAATCATAGTTGAGGATTTCGGGGTTTTCGACAGTTCCGCCGTCCACCCCAACCCTAGCAACATGGGATAAAATTTCTCCGTTATATTTAATAGGATTTATCATATATTAAAGGTAAATAATAGATTAAAAGTTTAATGCGTATGTGCCATAATAATTCGTACCATCATACAATAATGTTATCACATCTTGCTTTCCAACAGTAGGTGTCAAAGTGGGTGTAAAACCTCCAGACCAAAGAACGTTTACAGGCCAAGAAACGGTATTTGAACCAGAGCCACTTTGTGTAATTTTTATAATGTAATTACCAACAGCAGCATTTGAAAGAGTCAAGGTTGTAGATGATTGTAACACTAAATCCACAACATTACCATTTCTGAAAACAACAGGGGTAGTTATTGATGATGCCACAACAATTTGTCTTGCACCATTTAATATTTCCCATTCGGTGCCATTATATACCTGCTTAGATGTTATTGTCGTATTGAATATTTCAAGCCCTTGTGCAGGCGAAACAATAGCATCCCTCTGTGCAGTGGTCATTCTGGGGGATAAGAAACCTTGGGTGGTAGAAGCTACCTCAAGCGCTGCGGACGCGTTTGAGACTGTAGTTCCAATTTCTACCTTTCCTGTAAATTTTGCACTACCAGTTACTTGAAGTCGATTTACTCCATCATCTGTAAAAGTGCCTGAATTTTGAATTATCACATTGCCTGTATTGCCTACTATTAGCATTTTTTGCTGATTGCTTGCTTGGAATTGCAAACTACTTCCATCGCCAGCCATACTCAAACCGCCCCCAGATCCATTTGTACCAGTTGTAAATGATACTGAATTGTTTGTAGTTTGAATATAAGCATTTCTGACACCATTTGTAACCCTAAAATTGTCGCCTGTTATTCCATTGATTTGTAATTTAACAGTAGGGTTATTTGTCCCAACACCAACATTTCCGTCGTTTCTGATCATCAAGGAATTGCTATTTCCGAGAGAATTATGAAATTGCGCCGTCCACCCCGTATCACTCGTATCAGTACCATGCACCTGCAATCTTGCATTTGGAGAATTATTACCGATCGCCACATTCCCGTCATTTCTGATCATCAAGGAATTGCTTGTACCACCGCTGTTATGGAATTGCGCCGTCCACCCTGCTGCTGTAATACCAGAACCAGCAACGTGTAATCTTGCAGAACCCGCAAGATTTGGGCCTATCCCTATACCAACATTTCTACTTGTTCCATCAAAATTAATTATAGTTTGTGTAGTTGCCCCATTTGTTATGTTTAGAAATCTGTCACCACCTATTCCTATAAAGGCATTAGTTGCCCCAGGCGTAGATATTACGTTATTTGAAATGGTAAAAATATTTGACACTCCTACTCTAAGTGCACCAGCAATGTCAAGTGTAGAAGAAGGTGTAGAAGTACCCACACCCAAACGGCTGTTAACATTATCCCAATACAAATTGGAACTTCCCTGCAATTCGTTTGTGGATCCGCTTTTCCAAAATGCCACCTGTGTTGCCGTACCGCTTCCGCTAACCAAATTAGCAGCAGCAGCGGTTTTATTTTGCCAAACTTTAAGAGCTGAATTGTAGAATAACATTTCTTGGTTTGTTATTCCAGATGAAATTAAAACATTATGTAATTCATCTAACTCATATCCGTTTTGGATGGAAACAAATATTGCTCCTTCAGTTGCATGTTGTCTTATACAGAAACCTACTTGAACACCGTGGCTGGGTTGTGTAGGTCTTGTTGTGGTCATACCACCTAATTCTGTATCTGATAACCAAACAATTTTTCCTTCTTCTAATGTGCTGGTATCAATATCTCTAACGTAACCAAAAGTGGTGCAAAGAGCTTTACTTCCGCCGCTAGCATCTTCAGTCATTAAACCAAAAACGCCTGCTGATTCAGATTCACCTGAAGCTATAGCATATCTAACTAATTTATTTGTACCATCTGAACTAACATAATAAACTACTTTACCATTTTGTAACCCTGCATTATCAGCATGTTTTACTGGAACAGGTAATTCTTGACCAATTTGTTGTAACACATTCCCTCCCCCCATCATAAATTCATACGTTCTGTCAGTATTATTCCATCTCAACATACCCTCTTGCATAGGTGTTGATGAACCAGCAGTACTTATTTGCAAATAAGGGGTTGTGACACCGCTGGAAGTCGAAGAAAATAATCCCAAGTTAAGGTTTTGTGTGGCACCTGTATAAGGCACATATCCGCTAACTGTTACACCTGAAAGCGATAATGTTCCACCGCTAAGTAAGAAATTGGATCCTAAAGCAACATTTGATATATCTCCGTTAGCATCTCTACCCAAAATAGATACAGGTGTACCAGTAGACCCTGTTAAACGCATTGTACCAGCTACTTCAAGGGTTTGGTTGGGTGTAGCTGTACCTATTCCCAAACGGCTGTTTAAATCATTCCAATAAAGAATAGAAGCACCACCAAATGAACCCCCGTTATTATATTGGATATACCCGTCAATACCTGCGGGTGTTCCACCGCCGCCACCACCGCTAACAGTGGTCCAACTAAGATTATTATTACCGTCTGTGGTTAATACTTGACCGCTTGTACCACTTGCTGTTGGAAGCGTGTAAACAATATTATAGGATAAATCGCCTGCAACAAAACCAGTGTAATTGGCGTTACAATCACCAGCACAGGTTCCAGAGGCACTTAAATATAATGATTCTAATAAGGTAGGACAACAAGGGAGCTTTACCCCGTCGTTAAAATATACCACGTTGGCCATATTTAGTTTTTTTATTATAAATATGGTGGATGGCGAAAAAAACCGCCCAAATTCTTCGAAAAGAAATTGGACGGCGATATTTTATATACTAGCTAAAATTTCATCTGAATTTTCGTAAATTTCTTCTAATTCCAAATCGGAAATCGGAATAAATCTACTTGCTTTAAATGAGGGCTCAAAACTAAAACCATATCCCCCATCAGCAGTCGTATCTTGTGAAATGTCTAAATGAGGATTCGTAATTTCATTTAATAATACAACAGCCTCACCTTTTTGCCTAAAACTGTCTCTAATCGTATAAATTTCATTTTCAACTGGTAAATTAGGTATTAGTTTTTTTGATTCTTCATGAAAGTTACCATTAATACAAACTACCTTCTCGTTTACTTTTAACATATTGATTTATAATTTAGAATATTTAAAATATTTAATAACAAAATCAGAATTCGGGGGATTTTTTACATTCACTTTCTTTGTAACAGCATTATTGATAATAACGTTCATTCTAGTGTTGTTAAAATCCTTTAAAATTTCTGGGTCTTCAATAACTCTAACCAACTTGTCATCATAATAAAAAGCAACTCTATCTTTTGTCCAATCGGCTCGATATTTAATGAAGTTCTTAGTTGGATCCTTAAAACCGAAATCGTGGGTTTTTCCTCCACAATCACCTTTTACACCATCTATCTTATAGTGAATATTTGTCTCCACTTTCCAAATATTTTTGGGTTTGAAAATATTAAAATGAAAGTAATTAGCAAAAGTATCGCTATATCCCTCGAAAATATCTATCTCTGGTGGCCAATCATACCAACTCCACATCCAAAAAGCAGGCCATAAATTTTTACCTTTGGGTAATTTAGCTTCTACCTCAAAACTACCGAAATGAAATTCTTCAGTACAAGAAACCAACCCAACCCCCACATTAGAAGTTAAGTTGTGTTCTTCAAAATATTTTGGGTTATGCTTTGTTTTTAAATGTAGATAACCTAAATCATCTATTTCAACACAAGATGGGTCGTACCATTGTTCTGATTTTTCGAGATGAATGGTTCCCCATCTTTCTTGGGGAATCCATTCATACCCAGACCACTTTATTTTTTTCATGATAAGAACTTTAATACGTCGCTTACTTTATATTTCTTTGATTCCTGCAATTCTGTAATCTCCTGTTCTACTGGGGGATTACCCAATTTATATCCATTGGTATCTTTATACAAACACATTTTCTTTTTAATATTTTGATCAGTATCAACAAAAAGAATATGCTTGTAGTTGCACTCTGAATCAGGCCATTGGAAATCAACAGACTTACTTAACGATTTTTTGGGATTATTGTTGTAATTTTTGCAAAAAGAATAAATTTCAACTACGTCACTAACTAAATCATATCCGTTGGTATCATCAATAAATTCGCTTAGCAAACCGCCGCCATCAGACTTCATTGCTTTTGGATTAACAACTACCTTTGCTGAAGGGTTAGCTTTATTGATGTTTATTGCTTCTTTATCAGTACCAACAACGATTTCTTCTTCAACATTTCTACTTTTCTTATCCTTTTCAGCTTTTTTGAAATTATTTTTCATAGTAGCAACTGAAGGCATATCTTCAACTGCTTTATACACCGCATCTAATTTTTTAATCATAGATGGATCTTCTACATGTTGCTTGAAAGCTGATTTGAATTTAAAGATAAGTGCTGATAAACTTCTACGAAGTTGATCCACTTCTTCTTCGCTATATTTTTTACTTTTAGCCTCGTTTAAAGGTCTCTTAGTGTTTGCCATATTATTATTTAATATTTTTGTATATTTTGTTTTTATTGTTGGTAGTTGGGTGGACGGCGAAATCAATTTTATTTTATCTTGACTTTTCGTTTTCCACATATCGTTATCTAAATCATATTGCTTACAAGAAATATTCAAATTATATGTCTTGGGCTTATACTCAATAAAGATACCTTTACCACCGCCTGTCAAATTCCAAATAAATTCACCGACCGTTTCAAGTGTTATGAATTGTTCGGCGAAAGAACCTTCCTTGCAAAGATATTCAGCTAATTTCTTTACAGCAATATATTTTTCTGTTTTTTCGCCGTCCAATTTCATAAAATCTAAAAATTAATCCATGTAAGAAAATATATCTATCTTAATTTTAGTTCCATCTCCTGTCTTAACCAATAACAAACCGTTCGGTGTGATAACATCATCAATGAAACTATATTTTGCAGATAGAACAACATTTCCTTCTTCATCTAACAAACCCATCAAACCATTTTTTTCAAAAATCTCTAAGCCATAATCCTCAAGGCTGGTATTCATTGATTCTCTTAAAAACATTTCATCATCATCATCATCATCACTTAGTGAATCATTATAAACGTATTTGTTAATATTAATGTAATCTTTCTTTCCGTTCTTATTGATAATATTAACATTGCCTCCATATCTTACTTCATCGTCGATATATCTGTACATAGGTTTAACCATTATAAGACCGCTAAGATCTTTTAATCCATACAAACCATTTTTTTCAAATATCTCAAGATTATAGGCACTTAAAGGAGCTTCATTTAAAAACATCTCATCGTCATCATCATCATCACTTAGTGAATCATTATAAACGTATTTGTTAATATTAATGTAATCTTTCTTTCCGTTCTTATTGATGATATTAACATTACCTCCATATCTTACCTCATCGTCGATATGTTTGTACATAGGTTTAACCATTATAAGACCGCTAAGATCTTTTAATCCATACAAACCATTTTTTTCAAATATCTCAAGATTATAGGCACTCAAAGGAGCTTCATTTAAAGAGTCTTTTTCTTCTTCATCATCACTAACATCAAAAACATCTTCAGCCTTTTTCATCACCTCTTTTTTGGATTTATCATCTAAATCTTTACCAGCGGCCAAAATTGATTTGAACATACCAACGGTCATTTTACCTTTACCGTCGGTAATTTGTGTGCGAATATCTTGTGACAGCTTCCCTGTCATTCTTTGCATATCTTTAATATCATCTTCGCCTTCGCCACCTTCAGCTTCGCCCTCGGCATCCTCGTCTCCCATATCAATATTTTTAATGTCGGAATCACCTTCCATGTCGGCATCCATTTCTGGAGCAGGAGCTTTTTCATCCCCCATTTCCATTTCGCCGTCCAACCCCTCAACATTATCACTTTGAGGAACTTCAGGTGTAACAACAGGTATATCTAAAACATACTTGTCTTCATTCAAATAAAGATGAAGATATTTTATGGCTTCTTGTAATGTACCTCTTTGAAAGCGCTTCCTATTACCGAAACCATCAATATAATTGAAATCTTCAGCTACAATAGTACCTGACCCTTTGTCACAAACTTTAATTGTGTAAAAAGTGCTTTCTTTCACTATACCATAAGTTTTGTCGTCAACTTTCTTGGTATATTCAACAAAAGTGCCCTTACCAGTGTTTTGTTTCTTTTCTAACTGGTCAAATAGCTTGTTGGCCTTGTTTAGCTTAGATTCGTTTATTGAATAATTCATTTTTTATTGAAATTAAATTTGTTAGATTCTATTGTACTTTGTATTCCATCGCAATCCTTCACCATTAAAGTGATTTGAATTGGATCGTCTTTTTTTATTATTGTGTTCGGTAAAGAATTAATAAAATTCACAATACCGTTGTTTTCTACACCTAATCTTAAACTTCCATAAGTTGAACCATTATTCATCTCCGTAATATCATCACCTAAACTACCCCAGCCTGTTTCATACACCAAATACCCTCTACTCTTTATAACCCACTTGAATAATCGCTCACCTATATTTCCGCTGTCATAAAATGTGCTGTCTTGTACCAAAAAGAACTTCTTTAAAAAAAACCTTGGAACAGGAGCCGTATTCCATTTTCTACAAAAACTACCACATTCATAAATGGTAGATATGTTAACAAATTCCTTACACTGTCCCATTGTGTTTTTTTTATAAATATTCTTATTTTTTATATATTACTTTATAATCTCTGTATTTTGGATTTTTTGAATGAACTCTGTACTGAATTGTTGATTTTTTTTCTCCAGTGGCTTTACTAGCCTGTCTTAAAGATGTAAATAATACACCGTGAACACTATAATAAATACCATCATTGTAACCTTTCTTATCTTTATTTTTCTTATCAGTACGATCAGCTATTTTATCTAATCTTGCGACGTGCTTCTTATCCCCAGAAAGTATCCTTTGCTTTTTACTGTCCAAATAAGATCCTAATGTGCTACCACGACTTGAATTTTTACTCTTATCATAGGCTTGTATCTTAATTTGTTTCATTTTCTTACCTATACCCTTATTTCTCAAATACTTAAAAGCCAAATTTTCAACGGAAAATTCTCCATCCCTTTGCAACCCTTTAGTACGCTCATCATGTAAATAATCAGATAAGCCCTGCAAAGCGTTAGTTAATTCTTTGGGATTATTTTTTAACTGCATTACGCCGTCCAACCTCTTCCCAAAACCTCTAATAAAATTCTCCACACCTTTCCTGTCAATATCCATTTCCATATATTCAGGTTTTCTCACCCAAGAATCATACAATATACTATATATACCTCCACTCTTCACCTCATCTACTTCACTGTCCTGAACGTACAACTCAATCTTATGTGGACCAATTTTTAAGTTGTGGCTATTATTCCATAACGCACCCTTATCCTTAAAGTAAGAATCAATCATATCCTGACCCATATTAACTTCACTGAAAGGAATTAAAAGGTGAACGTCTACATCTGAATATTCAGACCAATTGTAATTAGCATTGCTACCTACTAACCAAATATCAGTGTATTCAACTTTCAAATTTAAAACCTCATAAAAGTCATCAGCTATCTCCAATAAAATGTCCCGAACATCCATCTTCATCTTGTCGTTTTCCAAGTCGAAGATTTTGGGGTTCAAAGTGGTCTTATTTTCGAAGTCACTTAAATCTATTTGTTCAAATATGTTATCCACAAACTGTATATTATTTTTATATATAAATAGTTATATTATAGGTTTATTTTTTAAATCTTCGATGTCTTTTAATATCGACTCAATTGTTTCTTTATCTAAAACTATATCTGCTTTATAGCTTTTATAATTTTTTATAATGTGTTCACTTAAAGCCTTTCCTTGGCTTTGAGCTGTTTTAAACCTTTGATAGTGATATGGAATGACATTTTCATAAACATATTGATGTCCTTTTCTGAAAATAATTGATAGTTTTTTCTCGGAAAAGATATATTTTGACATCAAAATGTTAGATGAATCATAATAAGAAAAAAAAATATCACCTTTTTGTTCTTCGTTTAATAACATAATGTATATATTTGCAGTTTAAAAATAAGAAAATATGAAAAAGATAGTATTGCCACCCGCTCTAAATAAATTAAATCTTTCAGAAGAATTACTGTTTATTTTCAATAAATGTTCAAAATATGCAGTTTTAGATAAATCAAATGAAATATCAACGGCTAATTTCCTTTATGCTATTATAGCAGATGATAGAGAAAACATTATTATAGCTGCTTTACAAGCTATGAATGTAGATATAAATATCTTATATGAACAATTAAAAGAAATAAGAAGTATTAAGTTCACAAAAAAAAGAACCAATATAAAAGAAGGGCAAGAAGTTGAAAAAGATAATAATGTTATAACTCTTTCAGAGGAATTAAAAAAACTTATTATTAAAACATATAATAAAGCTGTTGAATCTAAACCAGATTATGAAATCATTGATTTGTTTTTAGCAATCCTTGAAATCAAAAACAGTGTAACAGGTATCTTACTTGATAATGCTATTGAAATTCATACTTTCAATGAAAGTCTTAATGAACTCCTAAAAGGCTTTGATGAGGCTTTGTTTGAGGGTTTCTATGACTTTTCAGATGATTTACCTGATTCTATAGAAGAACAAAACGAAAAACCCAAAAGTTTTGGTCAAATTAAACAACTACCAATCAAACAAGTAATGACTGTTGAAGATATTATAAAAACTTTTACAGTTAACTTAAACGAAGAATACGAAAAAGGTAATTTACCTGAATGTATTGGTAGAGATATTGAAATCGAAACATTAGAAAGAGTTTTAAGTAGAACCAATAAAAAGAATTCTTTATTAATTGGTAAAGCAGGTGTAGGTAAAACACAAATCGTTGAAGGTTTAGTTAGTAGAATTATTAATAGACAAGTATCAGCTAACCTTCAAAATAAAACAGTTTTGTCTTTAAATGTAAATGATCTTGAAGCTGGTACTTCTTGGAGAGGGCAATTAGAAGAAAAAATAAAGATGCTTGTAAATTACTTACAAGAACATCCAAATGTTATTCTTTTCATTGATGAAATCCATTCTATTATCGGTGTAGGAAAAAATAACAACAGTGATCTTTCTAATGCCCTGAAACCATATCTTTCAAGGAATAAAATGCAAGTTATTGGTGCTACAACACTAGAAGAATATAAAATGTATATTGAGAACAACAGAGCTTTTACACGCCGCTTCTTTGTTCAACATGTAGAAGAATTGGATGCCAATTCAACTTTAGATATTCTAAAGAAAATTAAAGACAAGTATGAGGAATATCACAATGTTACTTATTCAAATGAAATTCTTTTAGATATTGTAACATTTGCAGATAAATACTTAAAGAACAGGAGCTTCCCAGATAAAGCCATTGATATTATGGATGATCTAGGTGCAGCATTAAAAGTTCAACAAAAAAATAATAAAGATATTGTATCTTTAAATAAAGAGTTGAATGATTTAAAAGTAACAAAGAAATATATTATCCAAAATAAAAAATATGATGAATCAGAAAGAATCCTCGCTCTGGAAGAAACATTGAAGAAAAAAATGGATAGTTTATTGAATGTTGAATCAAAGAAACAAAAGATAACAAAAAAGATGTTTGTGGATTATTTAAAGAAATCCCTAAACATTGAAAACTATTATGGGGATAATTTTGAAGAACAATTAGAACATTGTCAAAATGAAATTAAAAAAGAATTCTTTGAACAAGATGAGGTGTTGGACGGCGTAATCAATCAAATTAGAGTAAAAAAATTATTCGATGATTATAGTAGTCCACTAACACTCATGTTTGTGGGTGATAGCGGGGTCGGTAAAACATTCTTAGGGGAACTTATTGCAAAACATCTTTATAATAATAAAATTAAAGTTGTTAACTGTGAATTGTACAAAGAAAAACACACCGTTTCTAATTTGATTGGTTCACCCAAGGGATATGTTGATAGCGATAAAGGAAGTGATTTATTTGAATTTATCAAATATAATCCCGAAGCAGTTATTATGTTTGATGAAATAGAAAAGGCACACCCTGATTTCTATGATGTTATTCTAACCCTAATCGACAAAGGATTCGCAACAGATAAAGATGGTTCAATTGTAGATATTAGAAGATCACTTATTATTATGACTTCTAATAACGGTAATGAAACCAAAAACATTAATATGATTGGTTATAATAATAAAACACTAGATTTAAAAGCAAGTAGCAAAAAATCAATTACCAATAGATTTAAACCAGAGTTTGTTAATAGAATTGATGAAATATTCCATTTCAATCAAGTGGATAACTTTGAAAAGATTTTGAATATGGAATTTGAATCAATCAAAAACTTTATGAAGTCTAAAAACATTGAAGTCGATTTAACAACAGAAACAAAAACTGAAATTCTTGAATATTGTAAAACAGAATCAGGAGCAATAAGAAACCTGAAGCATATTATCAGTAGAAAAATTAAACAAAATATTGCAAAGAATTATCAAAAAGAAAAGGCACTAAGAATTTAATCTTAGTGCCCATTTCCTTTTTTTAACGAACTCTAGGTTTCGGTGCTCGGTCTTCAGATAAAACTGGTTGAGTTGGTGTAAAGTCTACATCCAAATCTTCAACCTCTTCCACATCATAGTTTTGTTCGATTCCATCTTCATAAAGAAGATTAAATTCCTCGTCAAAACGAATGTTGGTTTGTGGGAGACCAGCACCCATAATGTAAGCAGCGATAACGTCTTGCATTACTTTATCTAGCCCCTGAAGCTCCTGTTTCAATCTGTTGATTGTTTCTACGTCGGATTTGATTTTTTCTTTAAGCGCCTGTGGCAATTCATGTTTGTGAGTCATATATAACTTTGTTTTTTACAAATATAGGAAACTATTTTTTATTTTGTAATTTTTTTTTTATAATTTTGTTAACGTCATTGTAACGCTTAAACCCTGATCAGGAGTTGGTTTGGTATTTAATATATTTAAACTTATTGTATCACCCTCATTAACAACAGTAGTTAACCCCGTTTTGGAATCGAATTTACCACCCAAGGTTAAAGCAGAACCACTAACCACAACCCCATTAACCATTATTTCTACTCTAGTTGATATACCTGATCCTACAACAAAAACAGATGCAGTGTAATCAGTTAATGTCCATCCATCCATTTCAGTTGGAACAGTAAAGAATTTTAATCCACTTCTAATTGTTATATTTGCATTTGAATCAAACTCACAGATATTAACCCTCTCTTTCGGTGCAACCCAAGTAACAGAACTTCCAACAACGCCTAAGTATTCACCATCAGTTCCACCTGTAAGTAACGCTGTAACAGGCTTATATTCAACCGTACCACCCGATACATAAGATAAGACAGTGCCGATTGCAGGGGTTTCATTAACCCCATCCATAACAACAATCTTATTTTGTTCTGCAAAGAAACCAGATTTTATTATATATGAATCCTGATAAAATATAGCAGCATCATGTAATGTTGTCCTAACAACAAATTCATCAGTTAAATTACTTTTTGTGGAAGATAAAGATGTGCTCTCTAATTGTGGGACAACTTTAAGGGCATGATAGTTATTTGTTGTTTGATTGCTTCCATCTATAACAACATATCCAGCAATTTGATTATTTGAAAAGGATGTAACATAATCCCCATTTTTGGTATCATGTCTATAAGATGACAAATCATTTAAAATAAAACCGTAAGTATTTCCGCTACCGTCTATTACAGTATTACTATTCAAAAATCCACCCAATTTAACATTTGAGGAATTTAAAAACAAACCATTGGAGAAAGTATAATTCGTACTACCACCACTACCAGATATGGGTTGGAATTGACTTGAACCGTCTGCCATATAAGTTAATACGTGCCCAGCAGAAGGAGTGTTTACGCCGTCCACCACAACAATCTTATCCTCCTCAACCTTAAATCCACACTGAACAACATTACTATCTAAAAAATAAACACCAGCATTAGTTAAAGTTGTCTCTACCTTGAAACGTTTGTTTGTACCATCGTTTATGGAATTAATATTAGTAATACCATCACCACTGTCCATCCAAAATAGTTGTCTAGTATTAGCATTCAAATCAAATGCCTGCATAAATGTTTGTCCAGCATAAACACCATCTGAAAGATTACTTCCGAAATCAAATTGGTGTTCATTAGAAAGCTGATCTAATCTGGTAGTTCTAACAAAAAATTTAGATAAACCATTAAATATAACACCGTAATTGTGAAAATCCCCGTCAATTGTCGTAGTTTCAGTTAAAGTACCACCCCATTTAATATTTGATCCAATAGCCGTTAAACCGTTACTGAAAATACCAGCCCCTCCACTAATTGTGTTGGGCTCCCACTTACTTGTTCCAGAATTATAAACCAAAGCCTGACTATGTAATGGAGTTTGAGTGCTCACATTTTGCAAATCAGATAAATTCGCCGTCCAATCCACCGAAATTTCATTCACACCAGTAATAGCTGTACTAATAGTTCCACCGTTACCTAATAAACTAACAGTAGATAAATTAGCCACATTAAATGTATCAACAGCATCAGCCTTCAAATTAAAACTATATGAAGCCCCAGCCGAAGGCGCAACCGCCCCCCATTTTCCTGTAGAACTATTATAACCCAAAACATATCCGTTAGGTGTCGAACCAGTTAAAACAACATCATTCAACACATTTAAACCTCCATTGAAACTTAATACAACACTGCTTGATGCAATTGTCGAAACAATAGGAGTTGAACTGATTATACTTAATGTACTACCATTGCTAATATTGAGACTTGACGGGGGATTATTAGCCGTTACATTAAAACTAAACGGAGAACTAGTAAATACATAGCCGCCGCCGTCCCACATAAGAAATTGATTACTTGTCGTAGGAGCAGTTACACCCGATAAACTTGTAATAGTAAGAGCAGAAGCTATATTGTTTACATTTACATCCAATAACAAAGTCTTATTACTTAAACCTACACTAACCTTATTGCTACCAGCAGCAAAGCTCCGCATATCAATTGAAGATCCATTCTTGAAATCAAAAGTCCCAATACCAGAACCAACATTAGTAAAACTTAAATTAGATATAGTGAAATTTGAAATCAAACTAACAGGAACACGCTCTTCTTGTGGAAAAGCATCGGTCACTGGGTTTTGTTTCAATAAATCTTCAGAACCATTCAAGGGGTTTGTACGCCTAGGCCAATCGACGGAAGGAATTTGCATCATTTTGAATTTATAGTTTTCATATAAATAGTTAAAAGATATTTATATCTAAAACATAAATTCTTATGAATAAACATAAATCATTAAAAATTGTTGATATCATCTTCGAAGGATATCATCCGAATTTCAAAGAAACCATTAAAGAAATTATCAGAGAGGAATCAATAGGAACAAAAGCAAATGTCCTATTCGAATCCACAAAAAAATCTAATCTAACAGCCGCTCATCATCTCTATAATTTTCTATATGAGCATAACGCATTGTCAAAGTATATCCAACTAGCTGAAGAAATAGATTATCCATCTGGAAGGGACCTGTATCCATCTGATCATGATTATTTCGGAAGCGCAGATAGCATTATAGATATGCTTAAATTACCCGAAGATAAAGTAAACAAAAAAGAAAGAATCATCTATACCAAAGACGGAACCCCAGATGAATTTTCTTGGGGTAAGAGCATGATGATATCCCAATTAATCAAAAGATTCGGATACAAATTGGAAAAAGAAGAAAATAAACCAAGCAGTATAAATCCAAAACTTTTGGCTTGGAAAGAAAGACAAAAAAATAGAATGAATAAATAAAAAAATGGGGCAATTAAAAAATGCCCCATTTTCTTTTATCAAAACAATATAAAAGGAGAGTGGAAAAACCACCCTCCTTTCTTTTTTGTCTTTAGAAAATCCACCAAGACGTACCGTTTGATTTAACTTTGATCGAAACATAAGATGAACCGATAACATAGGTGCTTGCACCGTCGATAAGTTCACTTGCATTAGGATCAATAGTTACAGTAGCAGTAGAAGTGCTTATTTTCTTAATTACATACTCTCTTCTTGTTGTAGAAGAAGCAGATGGTAAAGTAAGAGTTACGTTACTTTCGCTATTTACAAGAATCATGTAATCACTATCAGTCAATGTTGTACTTCCAGTTACAGTTCTGATTGCACCACAAGATACACTTGTGTTTACATCAAATCCAGACAACGGAGTTGCAGCATTAACACCTACTTTACCTGTACCAGATGCAGCCAAATTCAAGTTGAAAGAAGCCAAACCAATAGTGGTGTTAGCAACCAATGTACCACCCAATACTGTAGTAGTACCGCTCAAGCTCAAACCGTTGTTTGCACTAGAACCATTCAAAGTAGTGTTAGAAGCAGCAGTCAAACGACCGTAAGCATCAACTGTGAATGTTGGAACCTGCGTAGCAGAACCGTAAGAACCAGCTGATACAGCTGTAGTTGCTAAGTCAATGTTATCAGCATTAACAACGATTCTTGAAGAAGATGCAGTACCAACGTCGATAGTGTTACCTGTCTTAGTTAAACCCGCACCAGCAGTAATCTGACTAGCACCGCTGAATTGTGCGAAAGACAACGCTGTACCTGAAGCACCACCGATAACGATAGGATCATTTGTGGTCAATACCCACGCACTATCACCGTTTACAGTACCTTCAGATACGAACATCGCGGAATTCGCTGTTACCTCTGCATCAGAATCGAAATCAGTTGCACGATCCCAAACACCGTTTGAACCTGTACCAACAGTAGTAACTACCCAGATACCGTTTTGAGCACCAGCTGTCTGATCTTTCAATAAGATTCTATCACCAGCTTGAAGTGTTACACCATCAAGAGTAGAAGGTGCACCTGTGATAGCACCACGGCCACTTGTACCACCAGTAGCAGTATAGGTTACAGCTACGTTAGCAGTAGAAGCTACACGTACAGAATTCTTCCAGTCTAAACCTGTAAGTAAGTTATCAACATAAGACTTAGAAGCAGCGTGAGTACCTTGAGTAGGTACAGCAGGAACAACGATGTTGTTAGAGAATGTATAAGTACCTGTGATTGTTTCGGTACCGTTAATTCTAGCTAAGATGTTACCATCGGTAATTTGTGATTCAGCAATCTGGATAGTTACACCAGAAGCAGCAGTTAAACGACCTTTAGCGTCAACAGTGAATGTTGCAACAGTTGAAGCATTACCATAAGAACCAGCTGTTACAGTGGTGTTGGTAAGGTCGGCTGTGATAGATGGAGTGTTAGTTCCAGTAAGAGTCAAATCAATGTTTGAACTGTCCGTTACAGCAACAGAGTTAACGATTGTGCTGTTTACCCAGTTAGTTCCGTTGAAAGTTAAACCCTGATTTGCAGTAGGAGATGTCAATACAACATTTGAAATATCATCCAAAGTTGCATTCAAAGTTACCGTAACCTGATTTGTCGCACCAACAGATGTGTCAATACCCAAACCACCAACGAATGTCAATGTTTCACCGTCATTAACAACCTGATTGCTACCAGAATCAGCTGCAACTGTAAATGCAGCAGGCTCAAAATTAGCAATTCTTACGATGTTACCAGAGGTATCAACACCCAATGTTCCAGTCGTACCAGTAGCTACTGCACTAGTCGCTGTCAAATTGGTCATTCTAATACCAGAAGTACCTGCTACGCCTGAATCAACTTCCAATTTTACGTTCGGAGCTGTAGTTCCGATACCCAAACCAGTCGCCGTTAAGCGCATTCTTTCTGTGTTGTTCTGAATGAATGGAATTTCGAAGTTACTAATGGTACCGAATTTCTTTGCTTCCGTTACCGTGTTACCACTAAAGAACCAGACATTATCTACGAGGTTTTTGGGACTGACTGCAATGTCTGTTGACGTTCCAGCTAATATGTCCGCTTGCGAGGCCGATCGAATATATGCCATGTTCTACTAAAAAAAATTTTGTTTTGTGTTTATGTGTATGTGTTTAAATAAATATCTTCATCCTTAAAATACCAACCAGTTTATTCCATCGCTTTTTACTTTAATTGAGTTAAACTGTGAGTACAAATAGTAATCCTCCGCACCATCAATCATACTACTCGAATAAATATGCACTAGGTTAGAAGTATTATCAATTTTTTTAATAACATATTCTCTCCTATAACAATCATCAGCCAAAGGTAAAGTTATCATCACATCTCCTGCACTTGCATCAACAACTAACATGTAATCATCAATAGTTGCTGTATAATTAGCATATATTCTATTTACATTACCTAAACCAACACTTCCATCCGCCTCTATTGTAGAACTAGGTGAATTTACGCCCCAACCGAATCTTCCATCAGTAGTAAATACACCAACTTGATTTCCGTTAGTATAAATAGGTATCTCGAAATTATTTAAAGTACCAAAAACTAATTGTGTACTTTCAGTGTTACCACTTAAACTCCAAGAACCACTAGAAATTTGTGTAGCAATCGGTTGGAAAACGAATTTGGTACCATTATAAACTAATATATCGTTTTCGCTGGGATCCCCTAAAATATTCGATAAATCCTGTAAATCAATGTTATTAGCAACCGATTCAATATTTAATGAAATGGTTGTTTTCTTAGTTTGTAATGGTGGGATACCTGTTAAAGTATTGTTCGTATAAATGAATAATTCATCACCAGCTATAATATGTGAATCATCATTATTTAACACTAAATTAATACCGCTATCTGCTTCAACGCCCAAATTGAAATCCAAAGGACTTTCAACTGTTACCCACTGACTACCATCATACTTCAAATAACCCTCTGGTGTAGGTACACTAACAACGTTTGCTAATTCTTCCAGATTAATTTCATCAGCTATTTCAGTTGAAACAGCATCTATCAATATGTTATTTGAATTTAAACTAACATCAACTTTAGACGATCCAGCTGCAACATTTCTAAATTCTAAATTAACCCCCGTTTTCTGATTGAAAACCCCGTGACCACTAGTACCAACATTAGAAGCAGTATTAGATTCACCACCACTTTGCGTAAACCAAGTAAAACCACTACCAACCCAATAAAGAGTTTGGTTAGGTGCAGTGGGATTAGGTATATCATTCAAATCCAATAAACTAGCATTTAACTTAATCAACGCCGTATCCTGAACCGTAACGTCAACCGTAATACCACTCTGACCTAATAATTTTAAAGTGTCATTATTATTTAGTACCTGACTACCATTATTACCAAGCAAATTAATCCTTAAAGGAGCATTCACCCACTGACCAGTACCTAAATCATAAGTTAAAATATCATTAGCCTTAACAGATGTAATTGTTACATTATTTAATTGCTGTAAAGCAGCATTCAAAGTAACATTCAAATCTGTAGTGGAAATTCCCCAAGACGTTTCAATACCATTGGTACCATATATTCTTAAAGGAATTAATGAAGAAAAAGTGTTGGTTACACTAGTTTGATCTTTTACTTCAAAAGATAAACCAGCAGCCAACCCAGAAACAAATTCCCAACTACCAATACTTGAATTATATAGTAAAGTATCATTATTAGCTGGAACACCAGATACTCCAGCCAAATCCTCAATCCTAATCTCATTGGCAACCTGTAAAGGATCTACATCAATTCTGATATTGTTTGACGATAAACTTAATTGAACCTTTGATGAATTTGCCGCAATGTTTCTAAATCGTAATATCGAACCTAATTTACTTGAAAAAGTACCAAAACCCAAAGTACCAACATTCTGACCATCAGTGATACTCCCAGTACTTACAGAACTAAAACTTGACCAACTGTAACCTGTACCATCCCAAGTTAAAATAGTATCACTTACAGTAGGAGCAGGAATGTCACTTAAATCCGATAATTGTGCAGACCAAGTGATATTAACATTGTTAACAGGTGATACAGATACATTTATATTGCTACTTTGATTAAAAGTAATAGTTTTATTTATCCCACTCAAAGTCTCCGTTACAACCCCATCAGTAATGTAAAATTCATCAATAATACTACTAGTTATCCACCCACTTCCATTAAATTGTAAAAAATCTCCAGCACTAGGAACATTCGTCACATCACCCAATTGTGATAAACTAATACTGTTCGCAACCGCAGTAGCATTTACATCTATGTTTATGGTGTTGTCAAAAACAGATAAAGATACCCTAGAAGAAGAAGCAGCAATGCTCCTAAATTGTAAACTTTCAGAAAACTTACCGTGAATAACAGGTATGCCATAACCTACATTGTCAAGAGTAATTTTTTCTATTATAAAATCTGATACTAAATTAACAGGTATTCGTTCCTCCTGTGGTGCAGCATCAGTTATGGGATTTTGTTTTAACAAATCCTCCAACCCTGTAAGCGGCGAAGACCTCCTAGGCCAATCTTGTGATGGAATTTGAAACATTGTTATATATTTGTTTAATAAATATTAAAAACTATTTGCTTTTTATGAATGTATTAAATAAAACTGGAAACTATCTTAATTGGGTGAATTTTGTAACACTTGTTATTATACTTATACTATCTTTTTTTAAACAAGGTAGTTTGAAGGAGGTGGACGGCGAAATGTCTTTTGTTTCAGATAAAATCCACTCTATAGAGAAAATGCAAGCCGAATTATTACAAAAAGACACATTAATCCATCAAATCACCCAAGATAACCTCAAAATCCAAACATACCTCCTAAGAGAATACCACAACCAAACCCTAAAACTAAATAGTCAATTTAAAGATTTTGCTGACCTAAAAATAAAATTGCAGAATTTAGGGGTCGATATTGATGACTTAAACCAAAATTTTGAAATATCAATCAGTAAAATAGACTCATCTGTCACAAAATTAAAACGCGACACTTTTAAACCCAATCAACCTAACCTCTACTCTTTTGCAGATTCATCAAAACATCTCAATATATTCGGTAAAGTAAACCTTAAAGATGAATCAATAGACTACACCTACAAATATAAAGCTACCTATAACATAGTAACCTATACAGAAAAAAATAAAAATAGATTGAAAGAACCCCTGCACTACGCAAAAGTCACTTCAGATGACCCAAATGCAGAAATTACAATGAAATCACTCCTAATTAAAAAAGATAAACCCAAATTCCATATAGGTCTAGGACTAGGAGCAGCAGCATACTTCGATAATAATAAAGTAAATCTTAGACCAGCAATAAACGTATCATTCTATAAACCAATAATAAATGTTTATTAACAGCCTATTTATACAATAAACAACTTAACAATGAATAAAAAATTAGAAAACGACATAAAGAAAATTATTAAAGGAGAATTCAAAGGCAAAATAAACGAAAATATTTTT
>Ga0233451_10000940_pt1 | contig 28687 bp, 25 predicted proteins | sample 011ome_29_FD_183052 | JGI IMG/M metagenome (GOLD analysis project Ga0233451, IMG submission 183052) | Coastal salt marsh microbial communities from the Groves Creek Marsh, Skidaway Island, Georgia - 011504CT (spades assembly) | ecosystem: Environmental > Aquatic > Marine > Intertidal zone >... | reverse complement strand
TCCTACGGCCTGCTCTTTGGCAGCCTCGGATCGCTACTCCTGGAGTACCAGGCGATCATCAGCCGCATCCTCGGCGTGATCGTCATCGTCATGGGACTGGCCTTCATGGGCGTCATCCCTGGGATGCAGCGCGAGTGGCGCATGCACCGCATGCCGAGTTACAGCGTGTGGGGCGCCCCTGTGCTCGGTGTCCTCTTCGGACTCGGGTGGACCCCCTGCATCGGGCCAGCACTCACGGCCGTGCAGAGCCTGGCCTTCACGGAGGCGAGCGCGGCGCGCGGTGCCCTGCTCTCTCTGGTCTACTGCCTGGGCCTGGGCCTGCCCTTCATCCTGCTGGGCCTGCTCTTCCGCCAGGCCGCGGGCACGCTGGCCTGGGTGCGCCGCCACTACGCGCTCATCATGCGCATCGGCGGCGGCCTGCTCGTCGCCATCGGGCTCCTGCTCGTCTCGGGGGTCTGGGACTCGATCACCATCTGGATGCGCACCCTCGTGCCCGGATTCGAGACGCCCCTCTAGGCCACCTGGGAGCGCGGTCGGCCGAGAGCCGGGGCAGACTGGCTAGGGATGACGACGACGACCGACCTGCCCTCGACCCAGCCCGCGGCCCCGCCGCCGCTGGGTGGGGTCGGCTTTGCTCGCTGGTGCTGGCGCCAGCTCACGAGCATGCGGATCGCGCTCATCCTGCTCTTCCTGCTCGCCATCGCGGCGATCCCCGGCTCCGTCCTCCCGCAGCGCGGCACGGACCCCATCCGGGTCAACGAATGGATCGAGGGCAACCCCACCTGGGGGCCGGTCCTGGACCGCCTCGGCTTCTTCGACGTGTACGCCGCACCCTGGTTCGCCGCCGTCTACCTGCTGCTCTTCGTCTCGGTGATCGGTTGCGTACTGCCGCGCACCCGCCTGCATTGGCGCGCGCTGCGCAGCCAGCCCCCGGCGGCGCCCCGGCGTCTCGAGCGCATGCCCGAGCACCGCACCTGGGAGTCGACCTCGTCTCCCGACGCTGTCCTCGATCGTGCCTACGAGGATCTGAAGTCCCGTCGCTGGCGCGTCGCCCGGGGCGACGGCTGGGTCTCGGCGGAGAAGGGCTACTGGCGCGAGACGGGCAACCTGCTCTTCCACGCCGCGCTCATCGCCCTGCTCATCGCAGTGGGATACGGAGCGCTCTTCGGATGGCGCGGCAATGTGATCGTGCGCGAGGGCAGCGGCTTCTCCGACACCCTCACCCAGTACGACGCCTGGGGTGGCGGCCGTCTCGTCGATCCGGCATCGCTCCCGCCCTTTGCGTTCACGCTGGAGGACTTCCGCGTCGACTTCGAGCGCGGAGAGGCCCAGCGCGGTGCACCCCGCCTCTTCGAGGCGGACCTGACCCTCTGGCCCACACCGGGTGCGCCGGCCGAGCCGGCGGTGGTGCGCGTCAACGAGCCGCTCAGCATCGACGGCGCCAAGGTCTTCCTCGTCGGGCACGGCTACGCCCCGGTGCTGCGTCTCACCGACGCGCTCGGTCGCGTCGTCCATGACGAGGGCGTCGTCTTCCTGCCGCAGGACGGCAACCTCACGTCGACCGGCGTACTCAAGGCACCGGATGCCACTCCCTCGATCGGCATCGAGGGGCTCTTCCTCCCCACGGCCGCCGTCGACGACGTGCGCGGCCCGCACTCCACCTTCCCCGAGGCTGATGATCCCGCGGTCTTCCTCTCGGCATGGGCGGGCGACCTCGGCCTCGACTCGGGGGTGCCGCAGAGCATCTACGCCCTCGACACCGAGGGGATGACGCAGCTCGGCATCGAGGCCCTGCGCCCCGGTGATTCCTGGGCGCTGCCCGGCGGCAACGGCACGGTGGAGTTCGTGGGCCTCATCCGGTGGGCGTCGTTCCAGATCGCGCACGACCCGGGCAAGGAGCCGGCGCTCATCGCCTCGATCGTGGCCCTGGCCGGCCTGATGATGTCGCTCTTCATCCAGCGCCGGCGGGTCTGGGTGCGTGCCGCGGAGTCCGGATCGGGCGTTACCGTGGTGACGGTCGCCGGGCTCGCCCGCAGTGACGAGGCGGACCTCGCGCCCGAAGTCGACGCGGTGGTCGATGCGCTCAAGGAAGGGAAGGGCACAGCATGACGTCGGCATCCCTGGCCGAGTGGAGCAACCTCGCGGTCTACTCCTCGATGCTCATCCTCATCGCCGCCCTCATCGCCTTCGCGGTGAGTTTCGCCGCCCGCGGTCAGCGTGTGATGACCCCGGAGCTCGTCTCCGTCGGAGCGGGTTCGCCCACATCCGAGGGCGCGGCGGGATCGCATGGTGCGTCCGCCACCGGACTCGCCCCGGGCCGACGCGCGGGCAACATCGCGATGGCGCTCACCTGGCTTGCGACCGGGCTGCTGCTCATGGGGCTGGTGCTCCGCGGCCTGTGGGCCGACCGCGTGCCGTGGGGCAACATGTACGAGTTCTCCCTCGCCTGGACCTTCGGCATCCTCGCGGTCTTCCTCGTCGTGTCCCTGCGCCGCGACATCCGCTGGCTCGGCCTGCCCGTCACCTTCCTCGCCCTGCTCAGCCTCGGCCTCGCCGTGACCGTGCTCTACACGGAGGCTGCTCAGCTGGTGCCGGCGCTGAAGTCCTGGTGGCTCGTCATCCATGTCGCCTCCGCGATCATCTGCGGCGGTGCCTTCACTGTCGCCGCGGCGATCTCCAGCCTGTATCTGTGGCGCGATCGCGCCGAGCGCAAGGGGCGTGTCACGGGGATCGTGGCCTCGCTGCCCGACGCGGCTCGGCTCGACACCCTCGCCTACCGGATCCTGGCCTTCGCCTTCCCGCTGTGGACCTTCGCGGTGATCAGCGGTGCCATCTGGGCCGAGAACGCCTGGGGTCGCTACTGGGGCTGGGACCCCAAGGAGACCTGGGCCTTCATCACCTGGGTCATCTACGCGGGCTACCTGCACGCACGCGCCACGGCCGGATGGCGCGGGCGCCGGGCGGCGTACATCTCGCTGGTCGGCTTCGTGGCCTTCCTCATCAACTACTTCGGCGTCAACATCTTCGTCAACAGCCTGCACTCCTACGCGGGGCTGTAGCCGTCCGGACGGTGCGTCGACCGCTCGGGCGCTGACTCGCGGAGGCTCCGCGTCGCGCCATTGTGCGGCTGAGTGTCGATCTCACGCGTACACAGCCGCGAGTTCCCGCGGGAGCGGCTCGCTTGTGCGGCTGAGTGTCGATCTCATGCGCACACAGCCGCGAGTTCCCGCGAGAGTGCACGGGCGTGGAGGTGGGGCGGGTCTCAGGCGGGCGCCTGGCCGTCGGCCTCGCCCCGGCGTCGCTTCATGCGCTCGACCCAGGCGTCATCGCCCAGTTGGCGCAGGAATGCGGGGTCGTCATCGGGAGCGACGGGACCGCGCCGCCGGCTGCGACGCCCCTGGCCGCGGGGTCGGCCGGCGAGCAGCCAGAGCGCGCCGCCGATGAGGGGGATGAGCACGACGATGAGCAGCCAGACGAACTTGGGCAGCGTGCGCACGCTCGCACCCGAGGTGCGCAGGACGTCGACGATGAACCAGATGTAGACGGCCAGTCCCAGCAGGACTGCGATGACCCTGAGCATGCTCACCTCCCGCGAACACGATAACCCCCGTGCGCGTCGGCTGCACGGCCGCGCCTCACCCCCGTGCGCGGTCGTCCACGCGCCGCGCCTAGCGTGGTGGTATGCGCGGGATTGCGGTCTACACGGCCATGCGGGTAGCACTCCTCGCCGGCGTCTGGCTCGTCATCCAGGTCGTCACGCCGATGCGGGGGCTCCTCGCCATCGCCGTCGCCCTGGTGATCTCCGGCGTCATCAGCTTCATCGTGCTCGACCGATCGCGTGACACCGCGAGCAAGGGTCTGGCCGGAGTGTTCGGGCGCATCAACGACCGCATCGAGCAGAGCAAGGTGGCCGAGGATGTCGACGACGAGCCCGCGGACCTAGGACAGGCCGAGGCCCAGGCCCAGGAGCAGTCCGTAGGCGAGGGTGAGCAGGCCAGTGGCCTGCAGGACGGGCACGAGATCGCGCCCGGAAGCTACGCGGACGACGGCGCGCACCGGGCCGACGGCGAGGATGGCGGCGACGAGGCCGAGCCACGCGAAGGACAGGCCGAGCCCTCCCGCTAGCGCGAGCGGGGGGATGATCGCGAACGCCGACACGATGAGCACGACGTAGCCGACGCGCGTCGCGCGGTCGCCCAGGCGCACCGCCAGGGTGCGCTTGCCCACGGCGGCATCCGTGGGGATGTCGCGGAGGTTGTTGGCGACGAGCACGGCGCAGATGAGCGCTCCCACGCCGAGTGACGCGACCCACGCGGCCGCCGGCACGGCCAGGGCTTGCACATACGCCGTGCCCGTGACGGGCACGACACCGAAGAACACGAAGACGAAGACCTCACCGAGACCGAGATAGCCGTAGGGCTTGGGGCCGCCGGTGTAGAGCCATGCCGCGAGGAGTGCGACGCCTCCGACGGCGAGGAGCCACCACTGCCCCGTGAGGGCGACGAGGAGGAGACCTGCGATCGCCGAGACCAGCAGGCTGGCGATCGCCGCGCGCTTGACATGTCCCGGGGAGGCGAGTCCCTGGCCCACGAGCCGGACGGGGCCGACGCGCTCGCGATCCGTGCCGCGGATGCCGTCGCTGTAGTCATTGGCGTAGTTGGCGCCGATCTGCGCCGCGAGCATGACGACGAGGGCGAGTGCGGCGCGCACGGGCTGGACGGCACCCACCGTCGCCGCTGCGCCGGTGCCCACCGCGATGGGGGCGACAGCGGCACCGAGCGTGCGAGGGCGCGCACCCTCGATCCACTCGCGAGCCGTGGCCATGCGCCCTCCCGGTCAGCGGCCCTGCGCGAGTGCGCGCAAGGCGAGGCGGTCGATCTTGCCACTGGGCAGCATGGGCAGCGCCTCGACGGGCACCACGTCGGGTCGGGCAGCGCCGCCGAGACGTTCCACGACGAGGGGCGCGATGGCAGCCAGACCCGCGGAGTCCTCCATCACCACGAAGGCGACGACGCGGTGTCCCTGGCGCGCATCCGCGACGGCGACGACCGCAGCATCGCGTACGCCGAGCTCGCTGCGGACGACGGCCTCGACGGCGCCGAGCGCCACATTGACTCCGTGCACGGTGACCACGTCGTCGATGCGGCCCGTGATGCGCAGTCGCCCGTCCTGCCACATCCCGTGATCGGCGGTGCGGAAGCGTCGCTCGGCTCCCGCGCCCGCGAAAGACTCGGCGGTGGCCTCGGGGAGTCCCCGGTATCCCGCGGCGACCTGGGCGCTCACGATGTCGATGCGAGCGTCCTCGGTCAGCTCCACGCGCACGCCGGGCAGCGGAACGCCGTCGTAGACGCACCCGCCGGTCGTCTCGGTCATGCCGTACGTCGTGACCAGCGCGATACCCGCGTCTCGCGCGCGCTGGGCGAGGGAGTCCGGTGTGGCCGCCGCGCCGACGAGCACCGTCGTCGCGCGCGAGAGCCATCGGGTGGCGGCGGACGAATCGAGGATGTCGGCGAGCTGTGTCGGCACGAGTGAGATCGCGAAGGGCTCGTCGATGCTCAGAGCGACCAGATCGTCGACGCGGAAGGGCGCTGCGCCGCCCACTGAGTCCAGCGCGTGCAGCCGCGTCCCGGCGAGGGAGGCGCGCACGATCGCCCCGAATCCGCCGATCGATGTCACGGGCAGGGCCAGGACCCACGCGCAGGACCGCAGGCCGGGGATGTGCGCCCAAGAGGCCTCGACCGCGGCGCGGAGGTTGGCGCGCGTGACGAGCACCCCGCGCGGGGCACCCGTGGAGCCGCTCGTGGCGGCGACGAGCGCCGTGTCGTCGACCTCCACGGGCTCATTGGGGCTGACGCACGCCCGCACCATGGCGGCGTACTCCGGGGTGACATGGCGAGAGGGCTCGGGGATGAGGGCGAAGGGAGGTCCGTCGCCCTCCATGCGCGCGCTCAGCGCGGCGCGTGCGGCCTCGACCCCCGCGGGACCGGGGGTGACGTGCACCGCACGCAGGGGGAGTGCCGCCATGCGGACGAGAGTAGGCCTGACTAGGTTGGGCGCTGCCGGTGATCCCCGCCGGCCCACACGAAGGAGCCGCCGGTGTCGCAGGAGTTCGATTCCCGCACCCGCTATGCCTTGCCGCCCGTCGTGGCCGAGGGATCCCCAGCGTTCACCGATCCGGGCTACTCGAGCATCGTCCCCGCGTGCGAGTGGGTGAGCGCCGGGGAGTACGGCGACATCCGCTACGAGCACTCGACCGGGGACGCCGCCGGCATCGCCAAGATCACCATCGATCGTCCCCACAAGCGCAATGCCTTCCGGCCGCAGACCCTCTTCGAGATCTCCGACGCCCTCAATCAGGCGCGCGACGACGACAGCATCGGCGTGATCATCCTCACGGGCCAGGGGGACTGGGCCTTCTGCAGCGGCGGAGACCAGATGATCCGCGGCGACGATGGCTACATCGGCGACGATGAGATCGCCAAGAAGGGCATCGGCCGGCTCAACGTCCTCGACCTCCAGATCCAGATCCGTCGCACGCCGAAGCCCGTGATCGCGATGATCGCCGGCTATGCCGTCGGCGGCGGGCACGTGCTCCACGTCGTGTGCGATCTGTCGATCGCCGCGTCCAACGCGCGCTTCGGCCAGACCGGGCCCAAGGTCGGCTCATTCGACGGCGGCTACGGCTCGGGCCTCCTCGCGCGCACCATCGGCATGAAGCGCTCGCGCGAGGTGTGGATGCTGTGCCGCCAGTACGGCGCCGAGCAGGCCTACGACTGGGGCCTGGTCAACTCCGTGGTCCCGCTCGCCGACCTGGAGGCGGAGACCGTCGACTGGGCGCGTCAGATGCTGTCGCTCTCACCGCTAGCGCTGCGCATGCTCAAGGCCTCGCACAATGCTGCCGACGACGGGCTCGCCGGCGTCCAGCAGCTCGCGGGCGACGCGACGCTCCTCTTCTACATGACCGAGGAAGCCCAGGAGGGCCGCGACGCCTACGCGCAGCGCCGATCCCCCGACTTCGCGAAGTTCCCGCGCCGCCCCTGACGACGTGGACGTCTCCCTCTCCGACATCCTCCGCGATGCCGTCCCCTACGCCCTGCCGCTGACGCGTCGCTTCCGCGGCATCACCGTGCGCGAGGGGCTCCTCATCCGAGGGCCCAGCGGGTGGGGTGACTTCGCACCGTTCGACGACTACGCGCCGCGCGGCTGCGCCCTCTGGCTCGCGTCCGCGGTAGAGGCGGCATTCGGCAGCTGGCCCGAGCCGCGTCGGGAGATCGTCCCGGTCAACGCGATCATCCCGGCCGTCTCCGCACAGGATGCGGCCGCGCTGGCGCGCCAGGCTGTCCTCGAGCACGGCTGCATGACCATCAAGGTCAAGGTCGCCGCGATGGGCGAGGTGCTCGCCGATGACGAGGCGCGCGTCGCGGCGGTGCGCGATGCGGCGGACAGTGCGGTGGCCTCTGCTGGAGGCGGCTCGGTCGGCATCCGCCTCGATGCGAACGGCGGCTGGTCCGCCGAGGATGCGGCGCGCGCGCTCGGCCGCCTTGGCGCCTACGGCATCGAGTACGTCGAGCAGCCCTGCGCCACCGTCGACGAGACGCTCATCCTGCGACGCTCGCTCGACCTGCCCATCGCCCTGGACGAGTCGGTGCGCTTCGGCGACCCGCGTGCCTTCGAGGCCGCGGACATCGTCATCCTCAAGGCGGCGCCCCTCGGCGGCGTCCGCGCGGCGCTCGAGCTCGCACGCACCTGGGGCGGCCCCGTCGTGGTGAGCGGATCGCTGGACTCGGCGGTGGGACTCGCGAGCGGGCTCGCCCTGGCCGCCGCGCTCACGGGCGATCCGCCCGCCTGCGGTCTGGGGACGGGCACCCTCCTGGCCCGCGATGTCATCGCACCGCCGCTCGTGCCCTTCGACGGACACATGCCGGTCGAGCGGATCGCACCCGACCTCGACGCGCTCATGGCCGCGCGTGATCTCGTGGGCGATCAGCGTGCACGGTGGTGGCGTCAGCGGCTCGTCGATGCCTGGGAGTCCGGCGGTGCCGGACTCGTCGACGCCCTCGATGCGTGAGAGCCTTCCCCCATGTCCGTCGCGTCACCTCGCGTGGCCGTTGCCGTCATCGAGGAGCTCCTCGCCAGCGGTGTTCGCGACATCGTGCTCGCCCCCGGCTCGCGTTCGGCTCCCTTCGCCCTCGCGCTCGCCGATGCGGAGCGACGCGGACTGCTGAGACTGCATGTGCGGATCGATGAGCGCAGTGCGGCCTACCTCGCCCTCGGCCTCGCGCGGGGCTCAGGGCTGCCGGTCGCGGTGGTCACCACCTCGGGGACGGCCGCGGTCAATCTCCATCCCGCGATCGTCGAGGCCGCCTACTCGGGCGTGCCGCTCGTCGCGCTCACGGCGGACCGGCCCGGGGCGCTGCGTGGCAGTGGCGCCAATCAGACCATCGAGCAGCCCGGGCTCTTCGCCTCCGATGTCGTCGCCGAGGTCGATGTCGAAGGTCTCGACGAGGCGGCACTGCGGCAGTCGGTGGCGCACGTGCTGGATATCGCCGTGGGTGAGCGCCCGGGCCCGGTGCACCTCAACGTGCCCCTGACCGAGCCCCTCGTCGCCGCCGGGCATCACGCGATCGGCGAGGTGACGGTGCGCGTGCGCGATGCCCGTCCGCTCCCCTTGCGCCCCGCGCTCTCCGCTCTGGTCCCGGCCGGTGTCGACCTCGCGCGCGGGATCATCGTGGCCGGAGACTTCGACGATCCCGTCATCCGGGATGACGCGTCGGATCTCGCGCAAGCACTGGGCTGGCCGCTGGTCAGCGAGCCCTCGGGCAATCTCTCGACGTCACCCGCTGCGGTGCGGCACGGGCCGATGCTGCTCGCTACTGCCGGTGCAGGAGATCTCATGCCCGAGGTCGTGGTGACCCTCGGCCGCGTCGGCCTGCACCGCTCGGTGTCGGCCGTGATGCGCTCGGCCAAGGCGCACATCGCGGTCGACGTACCCCCGCGCCTGGGACGCGTCGACCCGCTCCGCACCGCCTCCGTCGTCGTCGACGCGGTGCCGTCGGCGGAAGGCGTGACGCTCGATGCCGGGTGGGCGCGCCGGTGGGCCGAGGCTGACGCCATGGCCGCAGCGGTGATCGCCGGTGCGCTTGACGGTGACGTGCTCTCGGGCCCCGTGGTCGCGCGCATCGTCGCGCAGCACGCGGATGCGGAGGATCTGCTCGTCGTCGGCGCGTCGTGGCCGGTCCGTCACGTCTCCTCCTACGCGGGTGCCCTGCGCGCCACCTGTGCGGGCAACCGCGGGACGTCGGGCATCGACGGCGTGGTCTCCACCGCGTGGGGAACGGCGATCGCGCATGCGGACCGCCATCCGCATGCCACGACGCTCGCACTCCTCGGCGACCTCACCGCCCTCTACGACCGCAATGGACTCCTGGTGCCGATGCGAGAGGCCCATCCGCGGCTCGACTACATCGTCATCGACAACGACGGGGGCGGGATCTTCTCGTCGCTCGAGCAGGGTGCCCCGGACTTCGCCGGCGACTTCGATCGGGTCTTCGGTACGCCGCACGGCGGTGACATCACCGCGCTGCTCCAGGCGCCCGGGATCGAGGTTGTGCTCGCGTCGACAGTCGCCGAACTGCGTGCCCTGCTGGATCAGGAGGCCACCGGCGTGCGCGTCATCGTCGCCCGGGGTGTCGCCCGTGCGGATGAGGCGGCACTGCTGCGCGGCCTGCAGTCCGCAGTGGACGCCGCGCTCTCCTGAGGTCGGGGGCCACGCGGGGAGTGGCGGGGCCTAGTGCAGGGGTGCGGTCATGCGCACGATGGTCGGACCGAGCTCCGGATCGGCGGCGTGTGACCAGTCGAGGTCCATGCGATCGAGGAGTCGCACCATGCCGCCATTGCTCGCGAGGACGAGTGCAAGGACCTCGTCGAATCCCTGGCGCCGCGCGAGCTCGACGAGGTGCCCGAGCATGCGGCCTCCCAGTCCTCGGCCCTGCCAGGCGTCCTCCACGATGACGGCGATCTCGGCCGTGGAGGTGTCATCGGGGCGATCGGGGAAGACGTTGCCGAGGCCCACGATGTCCCCGCGCCAGTTGACGGCGACCAGCGTCGCCCCGCGATGGCCGCCCGCGATGCGCCGGAGTTGGTCCTCGCGCCAGTCGGTATTGGGCGTGAAGTAGCGCTGGTAGCGGGTCGTCTCCGAGGAGCGGGCGTGCATCTCCGCGACAGCCTCGGTGTCCTCGGGGCGCGCGAGGCGGATCACGACCTGGGTCCCGTCGCGGAGGTACTCGACCCACCCGAAGCCCCCGGTCCCGGCGGGTGCAGTGGCGACGGCATCGACGAGGCGCAGGAGCGCGGACGCACGCGCGCGCTCGACGGAGGCGAAGGGAGCTCCCTCGCGGCGCAGGACAACGTGGTGGTCGGGTGTCCACTGCAGCCGCATCACGTCGCTCGTGGCGTCCTCGCCTGCCGTGGCGGGCTCGACGGTCCATGAGTCGGCGAGCACGAGCTCGGCGGCCGCGCGCGGTGCACGCTCGGGATGCACGACGAGCTCGGCCGCGGCGTCGAGGATGCGCGTGACCAGGTCGTGCTCGTCCTCGTGCACCCCGGGTGCGGCGAGGACGCGATGGCCGGCGGTCGCGAGGGCGCGGATGAGATCGTCGCGCTCCAGGGTCTGCGGCACCGTGCAGATGAGGTCGATGAGCTGCGTCCCGTCTTCCTGCGCGTGCGTGAAGAGGGAGATCACGTCGGCCCCCAGCAGCGCGAGGACGCGGAGCACGCGGGCGGTCGCCGAGGGAGTCGCAGGCGCGATGACGCGAATGCGCCACGGGCGCGTGGCACCGTCATAGTCGCGGCCGAGGGGATCGATGGCGGCGAGCGACTCGAGCAGCCGTGACGTGAGCCGCACCCAGGCCGAGGCCTCGACCGGCCGGGGGGTGAGGCCCTCGAGCAGCGCCAGGCCGGCGCCGACGGCGAGCAGGTGAAGCGTGGCCGCGTCGTCGTCGATCGTGGAGTCGACCCCGCCCTCGCCGCGCAACTGGCGCACGACGGTGCGCGCCGCCTCCCAGCGCAGCGCAACGCGCTCGCGCACCACGTGCGCCAGCTCGTCGTCGAAGGGAGCGAGTGCTGTCGCCTGGAGCTCGATCACATCCCAGACGGAGGCGGGTGCGCCGAAGGCCTCCCGGGCCGCGGCGAGGATGGTCTGCAGCGCCTCGCCGCGTGCCTCCGCGGACTGGGCCTGCTCCTGCAGTCGCTGGGAGGTCGGGGGGAAGGGCAGCGCCTCCGTCACGAGTGCAAGCAGCCCGGTACGACTGGTGGCGAGCGCGTGGACCGACCTTGTCGCCACGTCGGCGGCTTGCGCGACATCGCGTCGGGAGGTCGCGGCGACGCCGACGTCCTCGAAGAGGTCGTGGGCGGCGTCGAGGATGCGCTGGCGGCGCTCGATGCGTGCCGCGCTCTCCGTCATGGGGTCAGCCTAGGCGGGCTGGGCCCGGCTCGACGAAGGCTAGGAGAGCGCCTGGCGGATAGGCGCGAACTTGGCGCGCGACTCGGCCAGCTCTGCCTCGGGGTCCGAGCCGGTGACGATGCCGCAGCCCGCGAAGAGCCGCAGGGAGCCCGGGTGCACCTCCGCGCATCGCAGTGCGATGCCGAACTCGCCGTCGCCGCGGCTGTCGAACCATCCGACCGGTCCCGCGTAACGGCCGCGGTCCATGCCCTCGAGCTCGCGGATCATCGCGAAGGCGCGCTCGGTCGGAGTCCCGCACACGGCCGCGGTGGGATGCAGGGACGCCGCGAGCGCGAGGACCGGTGCGCCGTCGGCGAGACGTCCGGTGACGTCGGTGGCGAGGTGCTGCACATTGGCCAGACGCAGCACATGCGGCTGCTGTGGGACGCGCAGGTCCGTGCAGTGATGACCGAGTGCGCGCGCGACGGAGCGCACGGCGTACTCGTGCTCCTCGAGGTCCTTGCCGCTGCCGAGCAGCGCCTGCGCCAGGCTCGCGTCCTCGCTCTCGTCACCACGGCGCTTCACCGTGCCCGCGAGCACGCGGGAGAGGACCGTGTCGGCGGTGCGCCGGACCAGGAGCTCGGGCGTCGCGCCGACCATGTCGTCGACCTGAAAGGTCCAGCACTCCGGGTAGGCCTCGGCGAGGCGCTGCAGCAGATAGCGCACGTCGAAGTCGTCGCTCACCTCGGCGATCACGTCACGCGCGAGGACGACCTTGTCGACCTCGCCGCGTCCGATGCGGTCGATCGCTTCGCCGACGGCGGCCTTCCACTCCTCCGAGGTGCGGGTGCCGCGACCCCAGTCGACGCGCGACGGTGCCTCAGGGCGCATGGGCGCGGGGAGCAGGGCGTCGCGGGGGAGGAGGTCGTCGGGATCGTCGACGATCGTGAGCCACGCACGGCCTTCGCGGCGTCCGAGCACGGCGCGCGGTACGACGATGCGCGAGGCGCGTCCCGAGGCCGGCTGCGGGTCGAAGGTGAAGGAGCCGAAGGCCACCGGGCCGGTGCCGGGCAGTTGAAGCGGATCGTCGATGTCAGCGAGGCGGCACCACTCGGCCCACCAGCGCTGGGTGCGGCTGAAGCGCTCGTCCCCCGTCACCTCGAGGGACGCCGCGACTCCCCAGCCCACGAGTCCGTCGCCATCACGCACCCAGGCGGTGCCGGTCGCGTCGGGGAGGCGATCGAGCAGGGGACCGGGGTCCTCCAGGGGCATCGTCCGGACCCGGGGCGCGGTCGTCGCGGGGAGCACCGGGATCGCCACACGCCGAGGGTACGGCCCCGGGACCCGCCCGGCGACTTCGTCGAGGGGCGGGCCGGCATGCCGCCCCGCTACTCCCCTGGGAGGATCTGGGCATGCCTCGCGCCGACCTGGACAAGCAGCCCACCGAGGTCGCGGCGATGTTCGATGAGGTGGCCGAGCGCTACGACCTCACCAACGACGTGCTCGCCCTGGGCCAGACCCGCCTGTGGCGTCGGGCGGTCGTGAACGCCGTGGCCCCCTGGCCGGGGGAGCGCATCCTCGATCTGGCGGCCGGCACAGGCACCTCAAGCGCCCCACTGGCCACACGCGGCGCATCCGTGGTGCCGTGCGACTTCTCCCTGGGCATGCTCCGGGTGGGCCGTCGGCGGGAGCCCGGGCTGGCCTTCGTGGCCGGCGATGCCCTGAGGCTGCCCTTCGGCGACGGCACCTTCGACGCGGTGACCATCTCCTTCGGCCTGCGCAACACGGTCGATCCCGAGGAGGCCCTCGCCGAGATGGCCCGGGTCACCCGGCCGGGCGGCCGCCTCGTGGTCTGCGAGTTCTCCCATCCCGCCTTCGGGCCCTTCCGCACGCTCTACTCCCGCTACCTCATGGGAGCCCTTCCCGGCATCGCCCGGCGGGCCTCGTCCAATCCGGACGCCTACGTCTACCTGGCCGAGTCGATCCGGGCGTGGCCCGACCAGGCGCATCTGGCCGAGATCATCGGGCGCGCGGGCTGGCAGGACGTGGAGTGGCTCAACCTCACCGGGGGCATCGTCGCCCTGCACCGGGCCCGACGTTGAGCCTCGCAGCGCGCGGATAGACTGCGGGCGCGTCGGACATCCCGGTCCCGCGCGCTCGCTCGCAGATGGGCCCGTGAGGGTCCTGGGCCTTGTCGGAGGAGTCTGGTGAGTTCCTACGCGCCGATCCTCGTGCTCGGCCTCCTCGCAGCCGGGTTCGCCGTCTTCAGCGTGACGCTGACGACGTTCACCGGACCCAAGCGCTACAACCGCGCGAAGGTCGACGCCTACGAGTGCGGTATCGATCCCACGCCCCAGCCCATGGGCGGTGGACGCTTCCCCGTGAAGTACTACCTCACGGCGATGATGTTCATCATCTTCGACATCGAGATCGTCTTCCTCTACCCCTGGGCCGTGGCGTTCGACCAATTGCCGCTCTTCGTCTTCCTGGCGATGATGTTGTTCCTGTTCAACCTCACCGTGCCGTACGTCTACGAGTGGCGTCGCGGCGGACTGGATTGGGACTGAAGCCATGGGTCTTGAAGAGAAGCTCCCCTCGGGCGTCCTGCTCACCACCGTGGAGAAGGTCGCGGGATACGCGCGCAAGGGCTCGCTCTGGCCCGCCACCTTCGGCCTGGCCTGCTGCGCCATCGAGATGATGGCGACCGGCGGTCCCCGCTACGACCTCGCCCGCTTTGGCATGGAGGTCTTCCGCGCCTCGCCGCGCCAGGCGGACCTCATGATCGTCGCCGGCCGCGTGAGCCAGAAGATGGCGCCGGTCCTGCGCCAGATCTACGACCAGATGCCCAATCCCAAGTGGGTGCTCGCGATGGGCGTGTGCGCGAGCAGTGGCGGCATGTTCAACAACTACGCCATCGTCCAGGGCGTCGATCACGTCGTGCCCGTCGACATGTACCTCCCCGGCTGCCCGCCGCGGCCAGAGATGCTCATCGACGCGATCCTCAAGATCCACGCTGACATCCAGGACATGAAGCTCGGCGCCAACGCCGTGCGCGAGCAGGAGCAGCTCGAGCTCGCCGCGTTGACCGCCAGCCCGACCCTCGAGATGCGCGGGTTGCTGCGATGAGCGACCAGTCGCCCGTGTCCCCGGCCGAGGCCGGTCTCGAAGTCGCTGCGCGCGCGACCACGCTCCCCGAGGGCGTGCGTGAGCTCGAGGTCATCGGCGTACGCCACGGAGCCTTCTCGGCCCAGGACGGCGGCGACACCTCCGGCTTCGGCGGACTCGTCGCACCCATCGTCATGCCCGGGCCGACCGAGCGTCCGTACGGCGAGTGGTTCGACGCCGCAGCGGATGAGATCGAGTTGGCGCTCGCCGATCGCGGACTGCCCATGGCGACCGCGGTGGAGAAGGTCGTCGTCGACCGCGGTGAGATCACGTTCTTCGTCCGCCGCGAGCACCTCCTGCCCTTCGTCACCGTGCTGCGCGACGAGCCGGCTCTGCGGTTCGAGATGTGCATGGGCGTCAACGGCGTTCACTACCCCGGCGATGCGGGGCGTGAGCTCCACGCGGTCTACCCCTTCCTCTCGGTGACCCACAACCGCCGCGTCCGCGTCGAGGTCACCTGCCCGGATGGCGATGCCCGCATCCCGTCGATCGTCTCGGTCTACCCCGCCAACGACTGGCACGAGCGCGAGACCTACGACTTCTTCGGCATCGTCTTCGAGGGGCATCCGGCCCTCACGCGCATCGAGATGCCCGATGACTGGCCGGGACATCCCCAGCGCAAGGACTACCCGCTCGGCGGCATCCCGGTCGAGTACAAGGGCGCCGAGGTCCCGCCACCCGACCAGCGGAGGGCATACACCTGATGTCGACCGACCAGACCATCGCCGACGAGGGCATCGTCTACGAGGGAGAGATCCCCGAGGACGATCCCTACGCACTCTCCTATGAGACCGGCCAGGGCACCGTCTACACCGTCTCGGGCGGCGACTGGGACTCCATCTCGTCACCCGACGAGGGCGAGCGCGAGCGCATCGTCGTCAACATGGGCCCGCAGCATCCGTCCACGCATGGCGTGCTGCGCCTGATCCTCGAGCTCGAGGGCGAGACGGTCATCGATACCCGCTGCGGTATCGGCTACCTCCACACGGGCATCGAGAAGAACATGGAGTACCGCACCTGGACTCAGGGCGTGACCTTCGTGACGCGCATGGACTACCTCTCGCCCTTCTTCAACGAGACGGCGTACTGCCTCGGTGTCGAGAAGCTGCTGGGCATCACCGACCAGATCCCCGAGCGCGCCAACACGATCCGCGTCCTCATGATGGAGCTCAACCGCATCTCGTCCCACCTCGTGGCGCTCGCCACGGGCGGCATGGAGCTCGGTGCGCTCACCGCGATGACCTTCGGCTTCCGCGAGCGCGAGCTCATCCTCGACATCTTCGAGATGGTCACGGGCCTGCGCATGAACAGCGCGTTCGTCCGCCCGGGCGGCGTCGCCCAGGACATCACCGATGATCAGGTCGCGCGCATCCGCGAGACCCTCCCGCTTCTGCGGAAGCGCATGAAGGACACCACCGACCTCCTGGTCGACAACGCCATCTGGATGGGTCGCACCGTGGGCGTCGGCTACCTCGACCTCGCGGGGTGCATGGCCCTGGGCATCACCGGCCCGATCCTGCGCAGCACGGGCCTGCCGCATGACCTGCGCAAGTCGCAGCCCTACTGCGGCTACGAGACCTACGAGTTCGATGTCCCCACCCAGGAGACGTGCGATGCCTACGGTCGCTTCCTCATCCGGGTCGCCGAGATGCAGGAGAGCATCAAGATCGTCGAGCAGGCACTCGATCGCCTGCGTCCCGGACCCGTCATGGTGGAGGACAAGAAGATCGCGTGGCCGGCTCGGCTGTCGATCGGCGGCGATGGACAGGGCAACTCTCCCGAGCACATCAAGGAGATCATGTCCCAGTCGATGGAGGCGCTCATCCATCACTTCAAGCTCGTCACCGAGGGCTTCACCGTGCCCGCGGGTCAGGTCTACTCGGCCATCGAGTCCCCGCGCGGCGAGTTGGGCGTCCACATCGTGAGCGACGGCGGGACGAGGCCCTACCGGGTGCACTTCCGCGATCCGTCGTTCAACAACCTGCAGTCCACAGCAGCCATGTCCAACGGCAGCATGATCTCCGACGTCATCGCAGCCGTCGCGAGCATCGACCCGGTAATGGGTGGGGTGGATCGCTGATGGCGTACGACGAGAGCGTCATGGTCCAGATGCGCGAGATCATCGCGCGCTACCCCCGGTCGCGGTCCGCGGTGATGCCGCTGCTCCACCTCGTGCAGAGCGTGGACGACGAGATCACGCCCGAGGGGATGCAGGTCATCGCCGAGGAGCTCGGTCTCACGACCGCAGAGGTGACGGCCGTCGCGACCTTCTACACGATGTACAAGCGCCGGCCGGTGGGCAAGCACCACATCGGCGTCTGCACCAACACCCTCTGCGCCCTGCTCGGCGGCGACGCTGTCTACGACGCGATCTCCGAGCGCCTCGGCGCCGGCCACGACGAGCGCGACGCGGACGGCACGTTCTGGCTCGAGCGCATCGAGTGCCAGGCGGCGTGCACCCACGCGCCCGTGATGACCGTGGACTGGGAGTTCATGGACTGCCAGACGCCCCAGAGCGCTCTCGACGTCATCGATCGCCTCGCGCGCGGCGAGGAGGTCGTCTCGACGCGCGGCCCTGTCATCCGCGACTTCCAGGCGACCGAGCACACACTCGCCTTCCCGGTCGACGGGCTGGCAGGCGAAGGCGGCGAGGCCGACGACATCATGCTCGCCGGGCTCACCGTGGCCCGCGAGCGCGGGATGAGCGCACCCACCGCCCCCGGGGAGGGATCCGCATGACACCGCTGACCCCGATCATCACCGCGCACTGGGATGTCCCGGACCTCTTCACCCTCGAGGGCTACCGACGCCACGGCGGCTACACCGCGCTGACCAAGGCTCTCGGCATGGAGCCCGACGCGATCATCACCACCGTCAAGGACACCGGCCTGCGTGGACGCGGTGGCGCTGGCTTCCCCACGGGCCTGAAGTGGAGCTTCGTCCCCCAGAACGACGGCAAGCCGCATTACCTCGTCGTCAACGCCGATGAGTCCGAGCCGGGCGCCTGCAAGGACGTCCCGATCATGATCGCCAACCCGCATGCACTGGTCGAGGGCGTGATCATCTCCTCCTACGCCATCCGCGCTAATCACGCCTTCATCTACATCCGCGGCGAGGTGCCCCAGGCCATCCGCCGCGTCGCCACGGCGGTGCGCGAGGCGGAGCAAGCGGGCCTGCTCGGCGACAACATCCAGGGCTCGGGCTTCAGCTTGCGCATCACGGTGCACTCCGGCGCGGGCGCCTACATCTGCGGCGAGGAGACGGCACTCCTGGACTCGCTCGAGGGCTACCGCGGCCAGCCGCGCCTCAAGCCGCCGTTCCCCGCGACGCATGGCCTCTACGCCGTGCCTACCGTGGTCAACAACGTCGAGACCATCTGCAACATCCCGTGGATCGTCAACAACGGCGTCGAGTGGTTCCGTCAGTTCGGCACCGAGAAGTCCCCGGGTTTCAAGGTCTTCGCCGTCTCCGGGCACGTCGCCCGCCCCGGCATCTACGAGGCGCCGCTCGGCATCACGATGCGGGAGCTGCTCGACTACGCCGGAGGCGTGGTCGGCGGTGACGGCACGGTGAAGTTCTGGATCCCCGGTGGCTCGTCGGTGCCCATGCTCACCGCCGACCACCTCGACACCCCGCTCACCTACGAGGCCATGGCCGAGGCCGGCACCATGCTCGGCACCGGCACGCCGATGGTCTTCAACAGCACCGTGAGCGTCGTCAAGGCCGTGACGCGCTGGCTGGAGTTCTACAAGCACGAGTCGTGCGGCAAGTGCACGCCGTGCCGCGAGGGCACCTTCTGGATCACCGGGGTGCTCGAGCGCTTCGAGCACGGTCGCGGGACCGACGCCGACATGGACCTGCTGCTCGAGGTCTGCGGCAACATCGCAGGGCGCTCCTTCTGCGCGCTGGGCGACGCTGCGGCCACGCCGTACCCGGCTGCGGTGAAGTACTTCCGCGACGAGTTCGAGGCGGCGACTCGCACGCCCGTCGACGAGGCCTTCCCCCCGGCTGCTTCCTACGTCTTCAGCGAGGTGGGCGCGCGATGACCATCGCTCCGCAGAGTCCCGCCGAGGTGGCGCCCTCCGAACTCGTCACGGTGAGCGTCGACGGCATCGAGGTGCGCGTGCCCAAGGGCATGCTCGTGATCCGCGTCGCCGAGCTCATGGGCATCGAGATCCCGCGCTTCTGCGACCACCCCCTGCTCGATCCGGTGGCCGCCTGCCGCATGTGCCTCATCGAGATCGAGGGGCAGCCCAAGCCCCAGCCCGCATGCGCCATCGCGGTGACCGACGGCATGGTCGTGCGCACCCAGCGCACGTCGCCCATGGCCGATACGGCGCAGGAGGGGGTCATGGAGTTCCTGCTCCTCAACCACCCCCTCGACTGCCCCGTCTGCGACAAGGGCGGCGAGTGCCCGCTGCAGAACCAGGCCATGACGGCCGGGCGCGGGACCTCGCGCTTCGAGGAGGAGAAGCGCACCTTCGAGAAGCCGATCAACATGAGCGCCCAGATCCTCCTCGATCGCGAGCGGTGCGTGTCCTGCGCGCGCTGCACGCGCTTCGCGGATCAGATCGCGGGCGATCCCATGCTCGAGCTCCTCGAGCGTGGCGCCAAGCAGCAGGTCGGCATCGCACCCGACCAGCCCTTCGACTCCTACTTCTCGGGCAACACCATCCAGATCTGCCCGGTGGGTGCGCTCACGAGCTCGCTCTACCGCTTCCGCGCCCGCCCGTTCGACCTCGTGAGTACGCCGACGACGTGCGAGCACTGCGCCTCGGGATGCTCGCTGCGCACCGATGTGCGCCGTGGTGTGGTCACGCGCCGCCTGGCGTGGGATGACCCCGAGGTCAACGAGGAGTGGAACTGCGACAAGGGCCGCTTCGCCTTCATCTACACGCACGAGGGCCGCATCCCCTCGCCGCTCGTGCGTGAGGACGGCGAGCTCCGCCCCGCTTCCTGGCCCGAGGCACTCGACATCGCGGCCCGCGGTCTTGCTGCAGCCCGCGGTCGCGCCGGAGTCCTCACCGGCGGCCGACTCACACGTGAAGACGCCTACGCCTACGCGAAGTTCGCGCGCGTCGCCATGGGCACGGGCGACATCGATTTCCGGGCTCGCGTCGCCAGTGACGAGGAGGCGCAGTTCCTCGCGTCCTCGGTCGCGGGCATGCCCCTCGGCCCGACGTACTCCGACCTCGACACGGCACCGGTCGTGCTGCTCGTGGGACTGGAGCCCGAAGACGAGTCGCCCATCATCTTCCTGCGGCTGCGCGCCGCCACCCGCAAGGGCGGCCCCCGCGTCGTCGCGATGTCGCCCGTGCGTACGCGCAGCATCGACAAGATGCACGCGGAGTGGTGGGCCTGCGAGCCGGGCGCCGAGGCGCAGGCACTGCGCCGGATGCTGGGCGGTGACACGGCGGCCGAGACGCTCGCCGCCCTGCGTCAGCCGGGTGCCGTCATCCTCGTGGGCGAGCGCATGGCGGCCGTCCCCGGTGCGCTGTCCGCCGCCGCGGATCTCGCCTCGACCACCGGCGCGCGACTCGGCTGGGTGCCGCGTCGCGCAGGGGAGCGCGGAGCGCTCGACGTCGGCGCGCTCGCGGGCCTGCTGCCCGGAGGACGCCCCGCCGACGACCCGCGCGCACGTGATGAGGTCGCGGCGGTCTGGGGCGTCGACGCGAGCAGTCTCCCCACAGCTGGTCGCACAGGCCGAGCCCTCATCGACGAGATCCTGGCCGACGCCTCACGCGAGGAGTCGCGCCACATCGAGGCCCTGCTCGTGGCCGGGCTCGAGGTCGCCGATCTCGACCATGCCGACGATGTGCGCCGGGCCCTGAGCGAGGTGCCCTTCCTGGTCGCACTCTCGACGCATCACAGTGAGGTCACCGAGGTCGCGGACGTGGTCTTCCCCGTCGCCGTGGTGGCCGAGAAGGCCGGCTCGTTCACCGATTGGGAGGGCCGCACGAAGCCCTTCTCCGCTGCGATCCACGGAGCGCAGTCGATCGCCGACGGGCGTGTGCTCGCGATGATCGCCGATGCCATGGACGTCACCTTCGGCAGCGGCGACGTGAGCGCCCTGCGCGGCGAACTCGATCGCCTGGGCCCCTGGTCCGGTGCGCGTCCCGCCGCTCCGTCCGTCGCCCCGGCGGCAGGCACCGGCGGCGTGGCTCTGGCCACGTGGCGCCTCCTGCTCGATGCGGGAGCGCTCCAGGAGGGCGAGCCGCATCTCGCGGCGACCGCCCGCCCGACGGAGGCGCTCATGAGCGAGACGACAGCGCGTGACCTGGGAGTGGCCCAAGCCTCGAGTGTCGTCGTCGCGACCGAGGAGGGCTCGCTCGAGCTGCCCCTGCGGATCGCCGATGTCGTCGACGGCACGGTGTGGATCCCCATGACCTCCGAGGGCTCCCACGCGCTTGCCATCGGCGCCACGCACGGCACCCGGGTGCGGGTCACGGGAGGGACAGCATGAGCGAGATGACTTTCAACGACCCGTGGTGGCTCGTCCTGCTCAAGGTCGTCGCCATCTTCGGCATGCTCGTGCTGCTCACGCTCTTCACCATCTGGTGGGAGCGCCGCGTCGTGGCCCGCATGCAGTCGCGCGTCGGTCCCAATCGCGTCGGCCCCTTCGGCCTGCTGCAGTCCCTCATGGACGGCTTCAAGCTGGCCCTCAAGGAGGAGATCATCCCCAAGACGGCCCATCGTGCCGTCTACTGGATCGCTCCCGTGATCTCCGCCACGATGGCTTTCATCGCCTTCGCGGTCATTCCCTTCGGGCCGATGGTGAGCATCTTCGGCGTCGAGACACCGCTCCAGCTCACCGACTTCCCGGTCTCCGTGCTCTACGTCCTCGCCGTCGCCTCGATCGGCATCTACGGGATCGTGCTCGCAGGCTGGTCCTCCGGATCGACGTACCCCCTGCTCGGCGGCCTGCGGTCGTCGGCCCAGATGATCTCCTACGAGCTCGCGATGTCGATGTCCTTCGTCGCGGTCTTCCTTTACGCCGGCTCGATGTCGACCTCGGAGATCGTCGCTGCGCAGGAGCCCATCTGGTACGCCGTCATCCTGCTCCCGTCGTTCCTCATCTACGTCACGGCGATGGTGGGCGAGACCAACCGGGCTCCCTTCGACCTCCCCGAGGCCGAGGGTGAGCTCGTCGGCGGATTCCACACCGAGTACTCCTCGCTCAAGTTCGCGCTGTTCTTCCTCGCCGAATACATCAACATGGTCACGGTGTCGGCGCTCGCGACGACCCTCTTCCTCGGCGGCTGGCGTGCACCCTGGCCCATCTCGCTGTGGGAGAGCGCCAACACCGGCTGGTGGCCGCTGCTCTGGTGGCTCATCAAGGTCCAGCTCTTCATCTTCGTCTTCATCTGGCTGCGCGGCACCCTGCCGCGACTGCGCTACGACCAGTTCATGCGCTTCGGCTGGAAGGTCCTCATCCCCGCGTCGCTCGTGTGGATCGTCATCGTGGCCGCGGCGCGCGTGGTCCGCAATGAGTTCTCCGTGTCGACCCAGGAGCTCCTGCTCGTGGGCGCGGGAGCCCTCATCGCGATCGTGCTCGGATCCTGGGTCCTCCAGATCCGCAGCGCCCGCCAGGAGAAGCGCGAGCTCGAGGAGGCTGCGGCCGAAGCGGCCAAGCCCTTCGATCCCTACGCCGGGGGATACCCCGTGCCCCCGCTGCCGGGGCAGGAGTTCACCTTCACCTCGCGGCGCGCGCTCGCGGGAGCGACCGTCGCGGGCACCACGGTGACCGCGGTCGACGTGTCCGAGGCGACATCCGACGACGACCAGCCGAAGGAGGGCGACCATGCCTGAGCTGCCTCCCGCCGTGCGGGGCTTCGGCGTCACCTTCGCGACGATGTTCAAGAAGGTCGTCACGGAGGAGTACCCCGAGCAGGCCGATCGCTACCCGCCGAAGCCGCGCTTCCACGGCCGCCATCAGCTCAACCGCTGGCCCGATGGCCTGGAGAAGTGCATCGGGTGCGAGTTGTGCGCCTGGGCCTGCCCGGCCGACGCGATCCTCGTCGAGGCCGACAGCAACACCGAGGAGGCTCGCTTCTCTCCCGGTGAGCGCTACGGCCGCGTCTACCAGATCAACTACCTGCGCTGCATCTTCTGCGGACTGTGCATCGAGGCGTGCCCGACGCGCGCCCTCACGATGACCAATGAGTACGAGCTGGCCGACGACAACCGCGCCGATCTCATCTACGAGAAGCAGGATCTGCTCGCACCCCTCCTGCCCGGCATGATTCCCCCGCCGCACCGGATGGTGCCGGGCACCACGGAGCAGGACTACTACGCCGGTAAGGTCTCGGGCTCGGTGCCGGAGCAGGAGCCGGCCGGCGACGAGCGGATCTGGGCGGAGACGCAGGGCAGGACCGAGCAGGAGACGGGCGCATGACCGAGACCGGCACCAGCACCGCCGAAGCGGCGGTCTTCTGGGTGTGCGCCGTCCTGGCCGTCACCGGAGGGCTCGGCCTCATCATGTCCCGCCGCGCCGTGCACAGCGCCCTGTGGGTGGCGCTCACGATGATCAGCCTCGCGGTGCTCTACATCGCCAACGCCGCACCCTTCCTCGGCATGGTGCAGATCATCGTCTACACCGGCGCCGTGATGATGCTCTTCCTCTTCGTGCTCATGGTCGTGGGCGTCGACTCGAGCGACTCGCTCGTGGAGACGCTCAAGGGCCAGCGGATCGTCGGCATCCTGCTCGCGGCCGGCTTCGGCATCCTGCTCGTGCTTGCCATCGGCACCGCGCTGAGCGGCGTCCCAGCGGTGGGTCTCGACGCGGCCAATGCCGAGTACGGCGGCAACGTCGAGGGCATCGCCCGCCTGCTCTTCAGCGAGTACCTCCTCGCCTTCGAGGTCGTGGCCGGTCTGCTCATCACCGCGGCCCTGGGAGCGCTCGTCCTCGCGCACCGAGAGCGCTGGCAGCCCCGTCGGACCCAGCGCGAGCTGTCCGAGGAGCGCGTGCGCAGTGGCGAGCACGTGGGTCCGATGCCGGCACCCGGTGTCTACGCCCGCCACAACGCGGTCGACACCCCCGCCCTCCTGCCCGACGGGTCCGTCTCGGAGATCTCCGTGCCCGGCCCCCTGCGTGCTCGCGGCGACCTGCGTCCCGTCGACACGGCCGCGGTCGCCGAGACCGAGGCGCTCGCCTCCGGTCGGGCCGCCCTCGGGCCCGCCGACCATCCCGTCGCGGATGACCCCGGCACCTCACCGGGAGAGCCGCGATGAGCCCCGAGAGCTACGTCATCCTCGCTGCCGTCCTCTTCACGATCGGCACCGTCGGGGTCCTCGTGCGCCGCAACGCGATCGTCGTCTTCATGTCGATCGAACTCATGCTCAACGCGGCCAACCTGGCCTTCGTCGCCTTCGCTCGCATGCAGGGCAACCTCGAGGGGCAGGTGATCGCCTTCTTCGTGATGGTGGTCGCCGCCGCCGAGGTGGTCGTGGGCCTGGCGATCATCGTCGCGATCTACCGTTCGCGGCGCTCTGCCTCCATCGACGAACCCAACCTGCTCAAGTACTGACGACCGCCCGCACTCGGGCACGACGAAGGACATGACGTGAAGAAGAAGGAGGCGCCGTGATCGGGACCGGCGCTGCGCGGATGGCGGACGCGACGCAGATCGCGCCTGTCATCCAGCCTTTGGCCGAGGCCACGGGAGTCTTCTCGTACCTCTGGCTGCTGATCGCCCTGCCCCTGCTCGGTGCCGCCGTCCTGCTGCTCGGCGGCCGGCGCACCAATCGCTGGGGCCCCTACTTCGCCGTGCTCATGGTGGCGGGTGCTGCGGTGTACGCCGTCGTCCTGCTGGTGGGGATGCTCGGCCTCTCCGCCGACAACCGCGCCATCGGCCAGACGCTCTTCGAGTGGGTCTTCGTCGGCGGCTTCACGGCGCCGGTGGCCCTTCAACTGGATCAGCTCTCCATCGTCTTCGTACTCCTCATCACCATCGTGGGCGCGCTGATCCACATCTACTCGCTCGGCTACATGGAGCACGATCCCGACCGGCGGAAGTTCTTCGGCTTCCTCAATCTCTTCGTCGCGGCGATGCTCCTGCTCGTCCTCGCCGACAACTACCTCCTGCTGTACGTCGGCTGGGAAGGTGTGGGCCTGGCGTCCTATCTGCTCATCGGCTTCTGGCAGTACAAGCCGAGCGCGGCTGCGGCAGCCAAGAAGGCCTTCGTGATGAACCGCATCGGCGACGTGGGCCTGAGCCTGGCGATCATGCTCATCTTCGTCACCTTCGGCACTGTCGTCTTCGACGAGGTCTTCGCCATGGCCGGTGAGGCGAGCGAGTCCACGCTCACGTGGATCGGCCTGCTCCTCCTGCTCGCTGCAGCGGGCAAGTCGGCGCAGTTCCCGCTCCAGGCGTGGCTGCTCGACGCGATGGAGGGCCCCACTCCGGTGTCGGCCCTGATTCACGCCGCCACGATGGTCACCGCGGGCGTCTACCTCATCGTGCGCAGCGGTGCGATCTACGACGGCACGATCTTCGCGCTCACCGCGGTCATGGTCATCGGCGTCATCACGATGTTCCTCGGCGCCTTCATCGGATCAGCCAAGGACGACATCAAGAAGTCGCTCGCCGGATCGACGATGAGCCAGATCGGCTACATGGTCCTCGCCGCGGGCCTCGGCCCCGTGGGCTACGTCTTCGCGATCTTCCACCTGCTCACGCATGGTGTCTTCAAGGCCAACCTCTTCCTCGGGGCCGGCTCGGTGATCCACGGCATGCACGACGAGCAGGACATGCGCCGCTTCGGCGCCCTGCGCAAGGTGATGGTCGTGACGTGGCTGACCTTCATGGCGGCCTACCTCGCCATCATCGGCGTCCCGCCATTCTCGGGCTTCTGGTCCAAGGACGACATCATCCACGCGGCCTTCGAGGTCAACGTCTTTGTCGGAGTCTGCGCCATCCTCGCGGCGGGCATCACCGGCTTCTACATGACGCGCATGGTCATCATGACCTTCTTCGGCAAGCCGCGCTGGCCCGATGACGCGCATCCGCACGAGTCCAAGCCGGTGATGACGATCCCGCTCATCATCCTGGCGCTCGGGTCGATGTTCACCGGCATGGCGCTGCTCTTCTGGGGAGACATCATCGACTGGCTCACGCCTGTCACCGGTCTCGAGCAGTCCCCGCTGCCCTTCCCGACCGTCCTGCTCGAGATCGGCACCCTCGTCGTCGTCCTCATCGGCGTGGCCATCGCCATCGGCATGTACCGCAAGGAAGTGCCGGTCGAGGCTCCCCAGGACGTCAACATCCTCACGAAGGCGGCACGCAACAGCATGTACGACGATGCCATCAACGACGTCCTCGTCGTCCAGCCGACGTACAGCGTGTCCCGTGCCTTCATCGGCATCGACAACCGCGGCATCGACGGTGTCGTCAACGGTCTCGCGGCCTTCGTCGGCGGGTCCGGTGAGCGCTTGCGGCGCTGGCAGACCGGCTTCGCCCGCTCCTACGCCCTGGCGATGGTCGGTGGTGCCGTCCTCGTCGTGGTCGTGCTCGCGGTGGTGAGGCTCCCATGACGACGATCCCCTGGCTCACGATCCTCGGAGTCATCCCGCTCATCGGGGCGCTGGTCCTCCTTGCGCTCCCGAGCGGCAATGTGCGCCTCATCAAGCAGGCCGCACTCGTCTTCTCGCTCGCGGCGCTCGTGCTCACGGTCGTCATGGGCCTGCAGTTCGATGCCGAGTCCACGGCTGCCTTCCAGTTCGTCGAGAGCTACTCCTGGATCCCGGCGTTCGGCATCTCCTACAGCCTGGGCGTCGACGGCATCGGCCTCGTGCTCGTGGCCCTGGCCACGACGCTCGTCCCGGTGACGATCCTCGCCGGGTGGAACGACGTTGAGGACGGTCGCAGCGTCAAGGGCTACTTCGCGTGGATCCTCGTCCTCGAGACGCTCATGATCGGCGTCTTCGCGGCCACGGACGTCTTCCTCTTCTACGTCCTCTTCGAGGTCATGCTCATCCCGATCTACTTCCTCATCGGGCGCTACGGCGGCCCCAATAGGGCGTACGCGGCGGTGAAGTTCCTCATCTACAGCCTCGTCGGCGGCCTGCTCATGCTCGCGGCCCTCATCGGCCTCTACGTCGTGTCCGCGCAGCAGCTGGGCCAGGGCACCTTCGACTTCGCGGCCCTCGTCGGCCTCGACATCGACCCGACGACGCAGAAGATCCTCTTCCTCGGCTTCTTCATCGCCTTCGCGATCAAGGCACCGCTGTGGCCCTTCCACACCTGGCTGCCCGATGCCGCCAAGGAGTCCACCCCGGCGACCGCCGTGCTGCTCATCGGCGTCCTCGACAAGGTCGGCACCTTCGGCATGATCCGCTACCTGCTGCCGATCTTCCCCTCGGCATCGGAGTTCTACGCGCCGCTGGTCATCGCCCTCGCGGTCATCGGCATCATCTACGGTGCGCTCGTCGCTCTCGGCCAGACCGACATGAAGCGGCTCTTCGCCTACAGCTCGATGTCGCACTTCGGCTTCATCGCGCTCGGCATCTTCGTCTTTACGAGCTGGTCGATCTCCGGATCGACGCTCTACATGCTCGGCCACGGCCTGTCGACGGCTGCGCTCTTCCTCACCGCGGGCTTCCTCATGCAGCGCGCGGGCGGCTCGAGCGCGATCGCGACCTACGGCGGCGTCAACAAGGTCGCTCCGGTCCTCGCCGGCTTCTTCCTCTTCGCCGTGATGTCGGCCATTGCGCTCCCGGGCCTGGCGAGCTTCGTGGGCGAGTTCCTCGTCCTACTCGGCACCTTCTCCCGCTACGTCGTCGTCGGCGTCATCGCCTCGCTCGGCATCGTGCTGGCGGCTGCCTACGGCCTGCGGCTCTACCAAAAGGTGGCGACCGGCCCGACCTCGCCGCACGTCGAGGGCATCACCGATCTCAAGGGCCGCGAGGTGACCGCACTCGTGCCGATCGTGCTGCTCACGATCGTGCTCGGTGTCTTCCCCGCGCCTGTGCTCGATGTCGTCAATCCGGCTGTCAACCGGGTCATGGACACGATCGGGATGACCGATCCCACGCCTGCCCTCGCTCCGGCGGGAGGTGACCAGTGAATCCCGATGTGATGGTCGCGCCCGAGATCGACTACCTGGCGCTCCTGCCCATGATCATCGTCGCGGCTGCGGCGGTCCTCGGCGTCATCGTCGAGACCTTCGTGGGACGCGGGGCACGACGCTCCGTCCAGCTCGTGCTCGTCTTCGGCTCCCTGGCCGGGGCCTTCGCGGCCCTGGTGTGGCAGTCCAGCACTCGCTCGCTCGAGGTCGAGGGCGCCCTCGCCATCGACGGCCCCGGCATCTTGCTCATGGGGCTGATCCTCCTCGTGGCGATCGTGGCGGCGATGCTCCTCGCCGAGCGCCAGCTCGACCCGGCGGGGGACTCCTTCGCCCCACGCGCGTCTGCCCTCCCAGGCTCACTCGACGAGCGCGAGCTGACGAAGCGCGGCTATCTCCAGACCGAGGTGTGGCCGCTCTTCCTCTTCGCCGTACTCGGCATGCTGCTCTTCGTCACGTCGACCAACCTCCTCGTGATGTTCGTGTCCCTCGAGGTCATGTCGCTGCCGCTCTACCTGCTGGCCGGCATGGCCCGCCGTCGCCGCCTGCTCTCGCAGGAGGCGGCCCTGAAGTACTTCATCCTCGGGGCCTTCTCCTCGGCGTTCTTCCTCTTCGGCGCGGCCCTCGTCTATGGCTTCGCCGGGAGCGTCGACTTCGGAGAGATCTCCGACGCCCTGGCGGCCAAGCCCGGCGAGACGGCACTCATCGTCATCGGCCTGGCCATGCTGGTCGTGGGTCTGCTCTTCAAGGTCGGCGCGGTGCCCTTCCACCAGTGGGTCCCTGACGTCTACCAGGGATCCCCGGCACCCGTGACGGCGTTCATGGCCGCCGCGGTCAAGATCGCGGCCTTCGGCGCCATGCTGCGCATGCTCTACGTCGCCTTCGGCGGCCTGCGCTGGGACTGGGAGCCGCTGCTCTGGGTCATCGCCGGCATCACGGTGATCGTCGGCTCGATCGTGGCCATCGCGCAAACCGACATCAAGCGCATGATCGCCTACTCCTCGATCGCGCAGGCGGGCT
>Ga0233451_10000938_pt1 | contig 28722 bp, 17 predicted proteins | sample 011ome_29_FD_183052 | JGI IMG/M metagenome (GOLD analysis project Ga0233451, IMG submission 183052) | Coastal salt marsh microbial communities from the Groves Creek Marsh, Skidaway Island, Georgia - 011504CT (spades assembly) | ecosystem: Environmental > Aquatic > Marine > Intertidal zone >... | reverse complement strand
TTGGAGAAACACCTATTTATATTGTTGAAAATGACGTAGGTGAACTAGTAAATAATGTAACAGAAACTGAAGTCGAAGCAATACCAGAAGATACGCGACATAATTTAAGAATAGAATGTACAAGCACAGAAGAACCTATTAATTTTGAAGATTTTGTTTATATATTGCGTGTAAATATTTCACAAGATATTAATAACCCTGTATACCATTACGAATTTGTAAGAAATATGTCAACGAAAAATTATATCTTAAAATATAGTGATATACCAGAATATATACAATATTTTATATATGATAATTGTTATAGATATGCAAAATTAAATGCTAAACAAAACACTGGATTTTCTAGTATTTCAAAATTTGCTGATAAGTTTTTGTTATTTGATAAGCAAGTAGAGGAAGAAAGACAAAACTTAAAGATACAAATTCAATTAGATGAAGCGGAAAATATAAGAGACCAGTTGTTGCAAGAAGAATTACAAACAAACGAAGAGTTTTCTCTATTGCAAGCTGACCCAAATAGTTCTCAAATAGAAATAAATAATATGAGAGATAAAGTAGAACAAGTAAAGATACAACTAACAAATATTATAAAAAAAATAGATATGCTAGAAGGAAACAATACAAAAACAAAAATTATAGGCGGTGAACAACCAATTATTATACAGAATTTTAACACGAATCCGTTATCTTTGCCATTTACAATAGATTATTCGAAAAAAGATGAATCTAAATTTTCATATTATATAAATATTGAACTAGAATTGTTTCCTGGAACATCCATTAATTCAATACAAAAATCTTCCGTAAAATGTCAAACACGTTTTGAAAAAATAAGAGAAGCTTATGCAGAACTATTTGGGTATGAATATCGTCCAGGAATAATATCAGAAGCATATGCATATCAGGCAATACCTGAAAAAGAAAAAGAAGATGAAGAAGAAATGAATAGTAGTAGCAATTTGTCAGGTGGTAAAAAGAGATGTAAATCTAAAAGTTGTAAAAAAATAACAAATAAAAAATCTAAAAACTACACTAATAAAAATAAAAAATAAAATAATATAATATATGAATAACATTGTATTATTTGGTTTACTTTTTAGTATTATGATTATATTAGATATTATATTTAATTATTCACTCATACTTTATGGTCCAAAAATATTATCTTTTTCAAATTTAATATATAAAATTCAAGGTTCTAATCTAAAAATAAACTATTTGAGTGCATTTTTATCATATATTTTTTTAACATTTGCGTTATACTTTTTTATTATAAAAGATAACAAAAGTTCATTTAGAAAAAAATTAGTAAATGCGTTTATTTTAGGTTTAACAATATATGGTGTATTTGAAGCAACAAATCTTGCTTTATTTAAAAATTGGTCTCCTTACATAGTTTTATCAGATACATTATGGGGTGCTACATTAATGTTATTAACAACGTACATTTTCTATAAATTATTTAAGTAATAATTCTTGGAACAACATTAATTGTAGTTAATTCTTGAAATAATAGTTTACAAGCATAAGGAATTTCTACGTAAGAGAAGTCAGTTCGGTTATCACACGTTTTACAATGATGAATATGTTTTTGATCATTATAAGAAGCAATTAGACCACATTTTTTACAAACATTTACTGAATATTTATCAGATACGTCGTACATTCTTTCGCGAGTAAATCTTGATGCTCCGTGTGAAACCATACAATTATGTGCTACAATTCCATTTGCTAAGAATGAATGAGTATTTTCTACTTCAATATCATATACTTCATGCATTCCAGCAGGTCGGATATCAATTACTTTTAAATCCATAGTTGGAATACCTTTAAACTCTCTTGATACTCCATAACAACTATTATTTGTATTTACATTTATATCTACATCTATTTGATCCAATTCTAAATCGTTATATTCTAATTCATCAATATTAATCTTTTTATCTTGTTCTTCATTAAACCAACTCAATGCACCAATTTCCTTCAAATATTCTTCTGCTGTAGGAAATCCCTTTGCTCTGAATGCTCCAAACTTGGTTCCTTTAGTTAAATGATCACTAATATCGTGTGGTGTTGGAATAGCATATTCATGAATAACTGGTTCAACAAGAGTTAATTCAGTTACAGCTTGTTCAATAGCCTTTTTACTTGATATATGCTTATTAGGATTTTCTTTTTTCAATTCCGTAAATCTAGTAATTTCATCGACTCTATTAACAATCCAATTATGTTGTCTAACAACTTCATTGCGAAGACGCTTATATGAAACACCTGCTTCTAATCGTTGTGATTTATGACAGCAATAACGGAAACCTATTTTTTCTGAAAAGGGGATTAATTCATCAATAGATAAGTGTAATGTTAGTTGATATGATTTATTTATGCTATTCAACTTTTTCTTTGAACTTGTAGTCTCTTTTAATCCTTGAATAGTAACATTTGTAATATCAAATTTAGCAAGTAATTCTTTAAGTTGTTCCATCATTAATTTCAATGATTCTAAATATTCTTCTTTTTTAGATTTAGAGAAAGATACAGATGTTAGCAAATCGCGTTTGCCTCTGTGCATTCCTAATACACAAGTATGACCGTCCCCACCAAATAATCCACCTAAGAATTCACGAATAATAGGCTTAGGACAATTTGGATCTAATACGAATTCAGGCAATGGTGTTTTTTGGCTTACTTTTCTTCCAATAGTAACACCTTTTATATTTTTTAACAAATACACAAATTCATCAGGGAGACGAATAGAATAATAATTTTGACATTCAAATTTTTCTTGTTTAATAATACAAAACATCAATAAATCTTCCAATATATTATTTACATCATTCATATGTCCTAAATTAATTAAACCACATATTTTTTGAGATTTTTTATACAATCCTCCATCAGTCCAGAAATAACCTAGAATTCTCATAAATGCCAAGGTTTTAAAATACTCATTAATATTGTTTGTTTTTAATGTTATTCCAACATCTAAACTCCAATTATTACATTCATTAATTTCTTGTTGAACATCTATTAAAGGATAATTTACTCCTGTTTTTAATCTGGTTTCACCAACAATAATATCTTTAATTGGTAACCAAGTATTATCAGAAGTGAGCATTTTGTGATTATCTGTGAAACTAATTTTTCTACCATCTTGAAATGTCACATCTACACATTGTCTTACACCTTTACTCATAAATCCCTTTTGTTCTGAACTAATCAGACTATTTGTCTTCTCATTCCATCCTAAAACATTATAAGAATATTCATCCATAGTTCCTATTTTTACACTTAGACCACAAGAAAGGGGAACTGGAGTAGCATACCTGGCGCAATCACGTTCCATTTCGCCAAAGCGTAATCCTCCTGATCTCGATCTGCCTTCCGCTGGTTGTCTAGTAAGATTCATCATAGGACCAATAGAACGACTATGTTGTTTATCGTTAACCATGTGTTTAAGACGCTGGTAGAAGACAGGTCCCATAAAAGTAGTACACTCAATTTGTTCGCCGGTAAGTCCATTATATAATAATTCATTTCCGTGTGCTTCATATCCTAATTCAAGTAGTTTTTCAGAAATATAGGATATATCTAACCCGCCAAAACTAGTTCCATCACCAAATAATCCAAGTTCAACTAAAACCTTGCCTAACAATGTTTCTTTTAATTGCCCAATAGTCATACGAGATGGAATAGCATGAGGATTAATAATAATATCAGGTCTTACACCATCTTTGGTAAAAGGCATATCCTCTTCCGGAATTATATTACCAACCGTACCTTTCTGACCATGTCTCGAGGAGAATTTATCACCAATCACTGGTTTTCTAAGAGCACGAAGACGAACCTTGGCAAATGTATACCCATCGCCATTTTTGTCAATATAGTTTTTATCGACATAGGTTTCTTCAACCGTTTTGTAAGTTTTACTTTGGTCTTCATATTTAATTACTTTTGTATGATCAGTTTTATTTTCTTTAATTGGAACAACCTTAGCAATAATAACATCACCATTCTCAACTAAAGTATTTTCAGGCATAAGACCCTTAGAATTTAACTTGTTATAATTACCAAATTTCATTCCCTTTGTCTTTGTTTGGTCAGGCTTGCAACGAACAATATCATCTCCATTATTATTTTGATTATCTTCATCTTTTTCAGTGTGATAAATAGTGATTTGAAATAAACCACGATCAATTGAGCCTTGATTAATTAATACAGAGTCTTCTTGATTGTAACCAGTATGTGTCATAATTGCTACATTAATATTGCATCCAGACGGAATTTCATTAATGCGAATCATATTCATAATACGTGTTTCTACAAGAGGACGAGTAGGATTTGTCATTACATAGGCAGTTTTATCCATACGTTCAGTAAAATTTGTAGCATATATACCCATAGCCTGTTTTTGTTGGGCAGACTGATATGTGTTTCTAGGAGACTGATTATGATCTGGGAATGGAATATTAGACGCAACAATGCCAAATATAGTAGATGGGTGAATTTCACAATGAGTATATTTGTATGTTTTATTAACAGAATTATTCACTATTTGACTAAGTTCTTTAGGATTGGTAGCAATCATAGCAAAACTTTGTTCTTCTGGATCAATATATTCAATTACTGCTTCATCTAACTTACAACTAGTCAATAAATCATCCCATCCTAATTCACCCGATTTTAGACTTTCAAGAATTTTATTATTAATAAGAATATTATTATTTTTAACACGTAATACAGGTCTAGTAATTCTACCACAATCATTACAAACTCGTATTTCTTGTTGATTATAATCAAACACAATAGATGTATAAATATTAATAATTCCCTTATATTTCATTGATTTCAAAAGCGCGTATAAATCTTTAGGTTTATCTGTCATACCAATAATATTTCCATTAATAAATACTTTTACATGATTGAACATCTCGGATGGTTTTAATCCATCTATTTTAATAACGTGTGGTTCAATATAATCATATAAAGGTTTACTATCAGAATAAATGGTTACGTGAGCCATATAACTTAAATTCTTAACAACACCAACTGATTGACCTTCAGGTGTCTCGGCAGGACAAATAAATCCCCACGTAGTATTATGTAATTTACGAGGAGGAATCAATTTTCCACTTTTATCAGTAGGGGTAGAAATTCTTCGCAAATGACTTAATGAAGCAACATAAGTAAGACGATTAAGAACCTGCCCAACACCAACCTTATTGGAATTAGAGTTTTTAATACCAAAATCACCAGTAGATAAGGCACGTCTAAATCCTTGTTCCAAAGTGCTTGATTTAATAAACTTGTAAATGTTTGAATCATTAATAATATTTGTGAAATCTTCTTTGGAACGCCAAGAACCAGTATTTATTTCTTTAATGATAGCCTTTTCCATATCTTTTACAACTTTATTAAAGTAATTTCTAAGCAAGTTATTCAAAGATGCTCCGGCAAGATCAATGCGTTTATTTAAATACGAATCTCGGTCATCACCTTTAATATATTCAAAATGAACACGTAATAATTTATTTGCCATATATCCTAAGAAATAAATCTTTTGTTTCATAGTTTGACAATGAGGAAATAAATCATTTTGCAATACATCAACCGCAAATTGGTGTTTCTTTTTAGCACCAGTTTCTTTATCCATATTAATGGGTGTATAACTTACATTACTAACAATAAGTTTTAGTGATTCTTCTTGTGTTATATATTTACTTGCTTCAACAATAGATGCTTGTAAATTCTCAAGAAGCGGTTTATTTCGTTCATCGTGTAAGTTAAGTAATATAAATTCACAAATTTCTTTATCAGTGACTATACCTAATGCTCGAAAGATAACAAATAATGGTAATGGTTGTTTAATTCTTGGAATTTGAATACAAATTGGATGACCAAAACCATTATCTTTTGAAGCAATAAACATATTAATTTGTTTTGGTGAAATACATTTATTATCAGGAATTGATTTTATTTCGGCTGTCCACGAGTATTTTGGATTGTTTTTATTTACATTGAATAGATAAACTCTATTTTCAGCAGCTCTTTCTTGGCCTAATACAGTCTTTTCAGAACCATTTATAATAAAGTATCCACCAGCATCATATTGGCATTCACCTGTTTTTTTGGGATCAATATATTTGTATTGATTTAATACACAAATATTTGATTTAAGCATAATAGGCAGTTTACCAATAGGAATATTAGGCAATATTTTTTGTTGGACATTCACATTTTCCAAATGTTCTCCATTCCGAATAATGTATTTTATATTTACATCAAGCGTCATAGAAGATGCATAAATGAAATTTCTTAAACGAGCTTCTTGAGGAAACATAAGCTTAATAGCGCCATTGTTTTCATATATTTGTGGTCTGTAAATGTGGAAATTCTCGAATGTAATAAATACTTCTAGCAAATATTTTCCAGATGCGGCATCAAAATCATTTTCCGATTTTATATGAACAGGGTTAAACATTTCAATCGTTTTCATAATTTGGTATTCAACAAAGTTATTATATGATTCTAACTGATGCCGAACAAGTCGATTTAAATGTTGGTCTTTAAAATATGTTTCAATTATTGACCAAGGTGTTTCAATATATGGATCTAAATTAATGTCAAATGTGCCTGAATAATCATTCATATTTGAACTAGCATTATGGATATTATTTATAGAACTCATATTTTCAATAGTAATTTCAGTTTCGTTTTTCGAGTTATGTGTATTATAATTTATATCCATATAGCTTGCTATTTTTTATTTCAATTTATTTTTAAATAGTTTTAAAATATATTATTTATAAAAAACTCATACAAATAATTATAAATATAATTAAAAACAATATATAAACATAACATATTAGATAAATATAACATTAATTAATAAGGTATAATATGAAGAATAACAAAACTAACAAAAATCAATTTGGCAAATTTAAAACTCATACTGATATTCATAATTACAATAAATTTTTGTTAGATTTGGATAATAAATTAGTGAAACAAACTATTATTGACGCATCATTAAATAAAATAAATAATAATGAAAAAACAAGTATGAACAAACTAATAACAAATATTAATACAAAAGCAGTTAATGAAAGTATAATGTCTCCCAATATAAGCGGGTTAACACCTTGGGAAATGCTTTTGGTTGAACTAGAAAAAGAAGTGTATCAACCAAATTTATACGTTCAAGAAAACCCGATTTTGTTAGTTAATCCTTTATCTGTAACTACTGAATTAGATAAAGATATCGATATCGATATCGATATCGATACACATGCCAAAAAAGAATATTTAAAACAAAAAGAAAAGGTATTTATACAAGCAGATATAAACAATATTCAAGACTTATTAGATTTAATCGAAAAATATCCAAATCATCCAAAATTTGAGTATAATATTAATATGAAAGCATTACATAAAATCAAAGAGCCATTAAATGAATTAAACAATATGATTGGTATAAAAGAACTTAAAGAAAATATTGTAGACCAAATATTATTTTATATACAAAATTTACATACACTTAATGCAAAAAGTATTTCAGGCAATGATTTTATGCATACAGTCATATATGGTCCTCCTGGTACAGGCAAAACAGAAGTGGCAAAAATTATTGGAGCGATATTTGCAAAATTAGGTATTCTTAAAAAAGGTACATTTAAAAAAGCAACAAGAGCTGATTTAATTGCTGGATATTTGGGACAAACAGCATTAAAAACTAGAGATGTAATTAATGAATGTCTTGGAGGTGTTTTATTTATTGATGAAGCATATGCTCTTGGCAATGAAGAAAAACGCGATTCTTTTTCAAAAGAATGCATTGATACACTTTGTGAAGCATTAAGTGATAATAAAGATAATTTAATGGTCATTATTGCTGGATATGAGGCGGATTTAAATGAATGTTTTTTTAATTATAATCAAGGATTAAATTCTCGATTTACTTGGAGATTTAAAACAGACGATTATACATCAGAAGACTTGTATAAAATTTTTGTTAAAAAGGTTAAAGATGCTAATTGGAAATTAGATGTAAGTACAAATATTAATGTAAAATGGTTTGAAAAAAATAAAAAACATTTTAAATTTTATGGAAGAGATATTGAAACCTTGCTTGCTAAAACAAAAATAGCACATAGTCGTCGAGTGTTTTGTTTGGATCAAGAAGCAAAAAAAAATATTATTTTAAAAGATCTTGATAAGGGTTTAGAGATATATTTAAAAAATTTTAATACAAAAAAGAAGGAAGATGAAGAGCGATTAAGAAATATAGTTACATCTATGTATATGTAATGTAGTGCAATATAAACATATTATTATTGAAAGTAAAATAAAAGTAGTTTAGAATTGTAATTGTGTTATTTACTTTATATTTTTTTCATTGAAATAAATAACAATGTCAACAAAAAAAACAATTCAAATCAATCCAGAGTTATTTAAGCTTTCTGGAAATAAAACAAAAAAATCACGTGAAAAAAAAGATTTGAGCATTAACTCCGTTATTACACCAAATAATTTAAAAAATAAGTTATTGAAACGCATTAAAGATCATAAAACAAAAGAAATACAACAAAATCAGTTATCATTAAAACAAAATGTGAATACAAATGCTCAATCTACCAGTAATACATATACAGATGAATTTAATAGTGCGATGGATTATTTAAGTGACTTATCAAAACAAAAACAGCGTTATGCTGAAAAAGAAAGATATAAAAAACAAATTCTTAATAAGACAATTAAAAATAGTCAAATACCTTTTATTCAAAATCAAAATCATAATCAATACCAAAATTCATCAAATATAGGAAATATTATGTTAGATTTACCGCCTGAATTAGAAGAGCCTTTTGTATCATCTATTACAGATCCAATCAGAATGAATTATAAATATAACACAAATACAAATTCAGATGTTCCATATGGTTGTCTTAAAAATGGATTTAAGCCATCCTATCGAACTTGGATACAAACTAGAAAAAATTATGAACAACCAGAATTAAATCCTATTGAAGTAAGACCGCCTACGCCACCTAAAAAATCAGTTGAGTCTACTACTTTTCTAACAGGGGCTACATATAGTACAAATGCGAATGCAAATTCTAATATACAACTAACAAGAGAAGATCGTTTAGAAAAAATACGAAATAAATTACGATTAATTGATCAAGAAGAAATAAATAAAAAAAGAAAGGAAATAGATGATTTAAACCGAATTGGTAAAGAACTTGGATTAAATGATGATGAAGAAATGGATACAAATTTAGACGATTTGCCAGAATTTGAAGAAAGAAAAGAAAATGTTATGCCTGAACTAACAGAACTTCTAGAAGAAAGAGAAAAGATACATGAGATGCAAAATCCAAAAAATAAAATAAAAAAAACAATAAAGCGCAAGTTTACATTAGGAAGGTCTGAAAAATTGCGAAAAGTAGCAATCTTGGTAAAAGATAAAAAAACAAGAAAAAATATATTAAATACACAAAAGGAACTTAAAAAGATGCATATAAATGATGTTCGTAAATATTTACGACAACACGGAATTATTAAAGCTGGAACTACTTGTCCACCTGATATTTTAAGAAAAACATTTGAGATGGCAATGTTGGCTGGAGAAGTAACAAATGTAAATAAAGATGTGATACTTCATAATTTTATGAACCCCGATAAGATTTAAGTATTTGAATAATTCATTTTTAACTATTTTTAATATCACATTATAATAAAATATAATGAATACAAATATACGACAAGACTTGCCTAGGTTTATTAAGGATTTTTTTTATAATTTAAAGAACTATTTGGATGCTGATTTATATTTTTATGGTTCAATTAATCGATCTGATTATATTCATGGAAAAAGTGATATTGATTTGGCTATTTTTACGGACAACGAATATAGTGTAATTAATCAGTTACAACATTTTTTACACGCATCTAAAAGTGAATTTAAAAAGGTTATTTGGAAATTAGAAGGCCAAATGATTTATGGATTTAAGATTAAGTGCGATCCAAATTTGTTAAATGGTGCTGAATGTGAAATAGCAATATATAATAATGATTTTAAAGACTTGTTATTATTTGAATTTCAAAGAAATGATAATGTCCCGCTATTATTATTTTCAATGTTATATATATTAAAACTCTTTTATTATAAAATACCTATTATGTCAAAAAAAACATATGCAAACATTAAAAAATTCTTATTTAATAAAGTAATGAATAACAAGGATTCCGAATTTCTATTAATTTAGTTGATAATTTGTTAGTTTGTTTGTTTGTTAGTTTGTTAAGATTCATAAACTAACAAATCAATAAATATTATATATTTAAAGACAATAATACATATTTATATAGAATTATTAAAGAGAATAAAGTAAATATCTCAATGTCAGTTATAAAAGACTATTTAACTAACACAAAAAAACATAGTGATGAATTTGGCGAATTTACTATTATATTATTGCAAAATGGGGCTTTTTTTGAAGTATATGGTCTTAAAGACGAGAATGATGAAATTCATAAAAGTAAATTAGTTGAGTTTTCAAGAATATGTGAACTTAATATTGTTGAACGAAAGCTAGCAGGTGATAAGTCAATGTATATTGATGGATTAAAAGTAGTAAATGCTGGATTTAAAGAGCATCAACTTGAAAAATATGTTACTAAATTGCAAAATGAGGGATTTACAATTATAGTATATGAACAAGACGAACAATGTCCAAATACAACTAGAAGTATAACAGGAATTTATTCTCCAGGTACATATTTTGGTGACGAAATTGATAAAATAACTAACAAAACGTGTTGTATATGGATTGAGTTAGTTAAAACATTATTTAAAAAACAAAATGAAACAAAAGTGTATGTAGGTTCTTCTATTATTGATATTTACACTGGAACCACATCCATTACAGAATTTTCAGAACAATATATTAGAAATCCTACTACATTTGATGAATTAGAACGTTTTATTTCTATTCATAATCCAAGTGAAACCATTATACTAAGCACATTATCTAAAACAGAAATAGATGAAATTATTAGTTATACGGGTATACAAAGTAAATTAATTCATTTTGTTAGTTTAGACCTCTCAAATAAAACAAATAATTCAATGTCAAAAAATTATTCAAGAGCAATGAATTGTGAAAAACAGACATTTCAATTACAATTATTAAATAAATTTTATAAGATTCTTGATATTAATTCATTTATGGAACCATTTATTGAACACGTATTTGCAACCCAATCATTTTGTTATTTATTAGATTTTATTTACCAGCATAATCCTAATTTGGTTTGTAAAATATCGGAACCAGTATTTGAGAATTCAAGTAAAAAGTTGATTTTGGCAAATCATTCATTAAAACAATTAAATATTGTTGATGATGATAATTATCGAGGTAAATATTCATCTGTTGTTAAAATGTTAAATCAATGTGTAACTGCAATGGGAAAACGAAAATTTTCATATAACTTTTTAAATCCTATTACAGATGAAGTATTGCTTCAACAAGAGTATGATATGATTGATAATTTGTTGCCAAACGTAAATAGTATTGAATTTGTCGGAATTCGTAATACAATGTTATCAATTAAAGATATTACAAAAATAAATAGACAAATTATGTTAAAAAAAGTGACTCCAAAACAAATATATCAATTATACAAAGGAATCTTGTATAGTAAACAAATATATGACCAAGTGGTTCAAAATTCATTTTTACAAAAGTATCTAACTGACAAATTACAAAATTTTAATAGCGTGCTACAATCTATGAATATGTTACAGCAATATATTGAAAAGGTATTAATTATAGAAGATTGTAAAGATATTGAAAATATACAGAGGGTCGAAAGTAGTTTTATTCAAATAGGCACAGATGAAACACTTGATAAGAATATAGAAACGCTTATGGAATCTCAAGATCAACTGGAATGTATTCGTGCTTATTTTAGTTCATTGATTGCTAACTATGAAACCGAAAACTCAAAATTAAATTCAAAACGAAAAAAGGTAATTGTTGATGAAAATGATGACGAAGAAAATGGTGAATCTGGTCTGGTATCCAATAATTATGTAAAAATCCACGAAACTGAAAAAAAGAATTTTAGTTTAATTGCAACTGAAAGAAGATGTAAAATATTAGAAGAAGTTATTAAAAATAAAAAAATAACTAAGACTACACTAAGATATACATCAAGCTATACAAAAAAAGATACTGAATTAGTTGTTGAGTTGTTATGTAATGGAAATGTAATAGAATTACATAAACAAAGTGCTACAAATAAAAGTATTATAACACCACAAATAGAAAAATTGTGTCGTAATGTTGGAACTATTAAAACACATTTTATTGAAATGGTTATAAAAGTATACAATAGTATTATTTGTAAATTACAAGAATATAATGAAGAAATTGAAAGAGTTTGTGAATTTATTACATATATTGATTTAGTCTATACAAAAGCATTTATTGCGCATAAATTTTGTTATTGTAAACCTCAAATTATTCAAACAGAAAATAATAAATCTTGTATTAATGTTACTGGATTGCGTCATTGTTTAATTGAAAAAATTCAACAAAGCGAGTTGTATGTAGCAAATGATATTTGTCTTGGTTCACATAATGATAATCATAATGATAATGATGAATTAATGGATGGATTACTTTTATATGGAACAAATGCTGTTGGTAAAACAAGTTTTATTCGTGCATTAGGAATTTCAGTTGTGATGGCCCAGGCTGGATTATATGTTCCAGCAACGACATATTGTTATAAACCATATAAATATATTTTTACACGCATTCTTGGTAATGATAATTTATTTAAAGGATTATCTACTTTTGCTGTTGAAATGTCTGAACTTCGTACTATTTTACGACTTGCTGATAAAAATAGTCTTGTTTTAGGAGATGAATTGTGCTCGGGAACAGAAAGTATTAGTGCTATTAGTATATTTGTATCGGGTATACAAATGTTATCACGAGTTAATTGTTCCTTTATATTTGCTACACATTTACACGAAATTATTAATTATGATGAAATAAAAGATTTGGAAAATGTTTCTTTAAAACATATGTCAGTAATCTATGATAAAGAAAAAGATTGTTTAGTATATGATCGTAAGTTAAAAGATGGCCCGGGAACAAATATGTATGGATTAGAGGTATGTAAAAGTTTAAACTTGCCACAAGAATTTTTGGAAACAGCCAATAACATTCGCATGAAATATAATCCTACTTCTGCATCTATTTTAGATCAAAAACAATCAAAATATAATGCAAAATGTATAAAAGGAATGTGCGATAATTGTGGGCAACACTTAGCAACCGAAGTGCATCATTTACAATATCAAGAAAACGCGAATGAAAAGGGTACAATTATTAATTCAGAAGAAGGGTTGCTATTTCATAAAAATAATAATGCAAACCTAATAAATATTTGTGAAACGTGTCATAATAATATACACAAAACAGGTAAAAAGTATAAAAAAGTAAAGACAACAAAGGGCATTGTGTTAAAAGAGATTTAATAATTTAAGTACATTTTTATATAAAATATACTTAAACAATATTTATATTAGCGTCTTCTATTTTTTCTTGTTTTTAATCCAAACATGCTAAATATTTTACGTGTAATGTCTTGCAAAAAAGGAACAGATTTTTTTGTAGTTGTAATTACCTTAGAACCAACATTTTCTAATCCAGACTTCATCTTAGGCATATACTTTTTAGATGTTGCCTTAACATTTGTAACACCTTTTCCTAAAGTTTTGGTTACAATATTTTTAGAACTTTTTCTGCGATGACTTTTTTTATGTGCCATTTATTATATATTATACTAACAAAATATTATAAACGCATTAATTATTATTTATTTTCCATTGGAGACAATTGTTTAATAATAATTTTAGTGTCTTCTGCTAATTGCCATACAATTTCATCATTATTATAATCATTCAAATAAATAATTTCTTTAATATCTGATGAAGCAATTGTTCGAAAGCAATTTAGACATGGAAAATGTGTTATATACATAGTTGCTTTTGATATTTGTACACCTCTTTTTGCACAATCAGTTATAGCATTGATTTCGCTATGTACAACTGCTTGTTCGTGATCATCTTTTACAATACTTATATGTGGTGCACCTGGTAGAAAACCATTGTATCCCATTGAAATAATACGATTATCCTTAACAATTACAGAGCCTACATGAAGACGACCGCATGGCGAACGTCCGGATGCAAGCAAAGCAATTGACATAAAATATTCGTCCCAATTTAGTCTCTCAGTTTGATGAGTCTTAAGCGTCTTTGTATTTAAAAGCATCTATAAAATGTAACTAATTATGATAGGATTATTTCTTTAAGTTATTATGATTTATAATATATTATTAATTTATTGATTTATTGATATGGTTAATATAATAATACCATTGCCTCCAATATTACCTCCTGGAAAACTTGAAAATATAAATGTTCCAGGAGAACCACCGCCACCGCCACCGCCACCACGTACGCCACCGCCACCGCCTTGACCATTTGCAGTTGCTGTACCACTATGCCCACCTGAACCACCACCATTTACACCTGAACCACCACTGCTTGCAATATTTCCGCCACCACCTCCACCACCACCTCCACCATAACTAGATATTCCTCCGCTTCCATTTTGTCCTGCACCGCTATTACCACCAGTACCACCATTATATACATTATATAAACTACCTTGACTATTATTAATACTACCGCCTAATGAAGTTATATTAATAGATTGAGAAGTTATGTCTAATGATGATATATTTCCATTTAATGGACCGGATGGATTTTGAGCAGTTCCTAAACCTCCTGAACCTATAGCTAAATTAATCGTACAATTATTTGATGCTATCAAGCTACCTTGTAATACTTGACCACCTCCACCACCAGCACCTCCTGAACCCCCAGTAGTACCGCTATTTATTCCCGAATGTCCCCCAGCGCCACTACCTACAATTGTATAACTAACGTCAACCGTATTATATATATATATAGATGCATTTCCAGGTGTTGAAAAGGTAACTGTATAAACATTATTTAAGCTTGATAATGTATATGTACCGCTTAAAATTATAAATGGCTGAGAATTTTGAAATACCTGACCTAAATCATATGTACCAATTGTAGGTGTCCAACATGGTACAAAATTACATACATTATAATTAGTTATTATAAAACTATTACTTAGATCAGTTAGTTGTGGTGTAAATATATTTGACAAATCTATTCCATTTACTAAATATTTTGTTAGTTGATTGGTTGGATTTAGATTATAAATATAGCATCCGGTTGTAGTAGCAGTACCATCTAAAGAAACTAACAAAGCCTTATTACTATTATAACTATATGAAAGCCAAATTAATTGAGTTGAGATCGGGATTGACGGCAATATGGTCCAAGAATATCCATAATTATATGATATTATAAAATTATTATAACAGATTGTACTACCTGTTGAATTTATACAAACATTTGCAATTAAATTTGTATTTGGGGAATTGGAAAGCATCCAAGTTTGTCCATAATTAGATGACAAATATAAAGAACTTGATACAGAATTATTAAGCCCAACAACCCCATATTTTCCATCATTACTGATGTCAATTGATTGATATAATCCTGCTGTAGATCCGTAATTAGTCCAAATAGGATTTCCAATTGTATAAATCCAAATACCGCCAATATATCCAGAATTAGATTGAGTAACACAACACATAAATTCAGGTGTAAAAATATTTGTACTATTATTGGATATTTTACAACTTGGAATATATAATGCGATATTAGTATATCCTTGTAATTGTTCTAAATTCCACGTAGAAAGGTTATTTGAATAAAATAGAAACTGTCTATTTGGAGAAACACCATTATAATATGATGAAACTAGTAAGAGCCCAGCATTATTAATAGATATAGAACTAATTGATACTGGTCCACCATAATTAATAGGTACTCCACTTGTAGGATTTGTAGGTAAAGATGTTATAAGACTCCAAGTAGAACCATAGTTGCTTGATACATATATTTGTGGAGCAGGACCTCCCATAGTATATGTTCCAGCAGCAATATATTGTCCTGATTGACTACAAGATACACAAGTCCAGTATAATGAAGGAACTCCTGAGGCAGTTGTCCAAGTAACCCCATAATTTGTTGAAATATATAATGGATTAGCAATAAATACAGAGGAGTTTCCCGCGCCAATAACCATAATTGCACCATTGCCACTTACCGCACAACAAGAAGAATATATTCCATTTGGTAGTCCAGCACTACTTGGTATTAATGTATAACTATTATCTACAAGTGGAATAAATACATTGCTTAAATCAACTAAATTTACTTTATAATTTGTTGTAGTAGATGACATATTATATATTTTTATTAATAAAAAATTGAAATATAAATATATTCGTAGAGTAATAATATAAAATTAAAGTATATATTTATATAAAAAATGATTATTCCTATTAAATGCTTTACTTGTGGAAATGTTCTTGCGAACAAATATAGATATTATTGTGAAGAAGTCAGACAGCGTAAATTATCACGTGGTCAACATTTGGATAAAGTAATTTATTTAACACAAGAGTATAGTCAAAAAACTGTAGAAGGTGAAGTTTTAGATGAATTAAAATTAACTAAAATGTGTTGTCGTCGTCATATGTTAACACACGTAGATATTGAATAGCTTCAACCTTTTTAAAAGGTTGATCCAAATATATTATTTTATGTAAATAATACATCATAGTTTGTTTTTTATATTTGTAATATATAATATACTATAAATATATAATGCGTAAAAAAACTTCTAAAAAAACTAAACATTCTAGAAGATATAAACATCAACATGTATACAATATGATTGGATGTTCAAAAAAACATAAACATACTAAAAAATGTCTTAAAAAGCTATGTCCTATCTGTGGATTAAAAGGTGGATCTAGTGGTTGTGGTGCAAATGGTTGTCCTATTGCTCCATTATCATGGTCTGAAATGAACAAATTTGTAAAACAAAATGGCGGTGAATGTAATGTTATGGGTTGCCAGCCAATTTTAGGTGTAGGTCAAAATGGTGGTTCTAATCATATGGATATTCCTGGACCTTTTGTTGGTTCTGCTTGGGGTCCAAATGATAACCAATTGCCAGGGGCAAATGGGATTGCAGGCGATAGAAATTATTTAGCAAGTTATTCCAATGTTATTCAAAATGATCCCACAAGACAAATATCAATGAATGATGCGAATTTTAAACCTATATTAAAGGGTGGTAGAAAAAAGACTAGAAAAAATTATAAAAAATCTTTAAAAAGAGGCGGCGGGCTTATTCCCCAAGATTTAGTGAATTTGGGAAGAGAAGTTGGGTTTAATTTCAAAAGTGCGTATAATGCTATAAATGGATATAAAGCTCCTATAAATCCATTGCCCTACAAAGATCAGTTACAATCAAGCACAATAGCTATAATGTCTAAATAATTTTTTCTTATCTATGTATATAAATAATATGGCTTTTCCTACGAAAATGAGTCAGTTGTGTACACCTGCTTATATTTATTTTTTAATATCTGTGATAGCAATTGCTATGACTGCTATTCAAAATATTGGAAGCAAAGGTATATATCGTTTAGGAATGTTTGCGTGCAGAGTTCCTAGTTGCTTAGCAGTATTTGTCTTCAAGGTTATTTATATTTTATTCTGGACGTGGATATTGAATTTAATGTGTAAAGACGGCCATTCAGGAATCGCTTGGTTCCTAGTCCTAATTCCATTTGTTCTTTTATTTGCGATTGTTGGTCTTGCTATGATGTACCAAAATAATAAGGATAAGAAACACAAATAAATAATTTAAAGATAAATTTGTCTGTTTGTAAAAATCATTATATAAATGTATATGTATATAATGAATAAAATTAATTGGATTGTTGGATTTTTGATTTTGTTAGTTACTGTTGCATTAATAAAACCATTACAAGAATCATTTGTTACGCATAGTATAGGTAGAGGTTATGGCATTGGTGGTGTAGGATATGATTTAGATTATACACCCCAAGTAGATATTCCAAATGGAAAATTATTTGGAAATATGCGATATCCTGGAAAAGCATATTTATCTATAGCAGAACCCAATGGATATTTATATAATAATCAGTCAGATGACTCGATCCCATTTTTAAGTTTTCCATTTTTAAAATAATTATCTAATAGATATATTAGATGAAAGGTTTTAAAAAAATTAAAAATGGAGTCAAATATGAAAGAAATGGATGGATATATGTATCTATAAAAGGCAAGCCATTTGAACGAGGTCTAGCATATGGCACATTAATTCGGGACGATATGAAACGCGTAAAAGAAATTTTAAATTTTATTGTTTACAATGATTATGGTGTTAAATGGGAATATTTTATAGAAACTTGTAAAAAGTATTATACAGATAAGATTAAAGATGGATTTCCAGAGTTTTATGAAGAAATGTCAGGATTTGCGAAAGGTGCAAATATGTCAGTTGATGAAGTAGTTGCTTGGAATAACTATTTTACATTAACTGAAAGTTGGTGGGCTAATATGCCAGAAGAAGAAGCAATTGCTATTAAAGGTTCTATTACATCAAATATATCTTCAAAAGAAGGAGGTGGACAACAAGAACGATGTAGTGCTTTTATAGCAGTCGGGTCAGACTGGACCAAAGATGGTAAAATAGTTGTTGCTCACAATAATTTTTCTAATTTTGTTGATGGACAATTAGCAAAATATGTCGTTGATTTACAACCAGAAAAGGGTAATCGCATTTTAATGATGGGGTTTCCTGGATGGATATGGTCAGGTACAGATTTTTTTGTTACATCAGCTGGCATAATTGGAACAGAAACAACTATGGGAGGGTTTATTAATTACGAAAATAATATTCCTATATCGTGTCGTATTCGAAATGCGATGCAATATGGAAACTCATTAGACGATTATGAAAAAATATTGTTAGATGGCAATTCAGGGGATTATGCGAATTCTTGGTTATTTGGAGATACTAACAACAATGAAATAATGCGAATAGAATTAGGTTTACGATTTCATAATACTGAACGCACAAAAAATGGATATTTTATTGGTTTTAATGCACCTTATGATCCACGTATAAGAAATTTAGAATGTGTAAATACAGGATTTGATGATATTCGTCGTCATCAAGGAGCAAGAAAAGTGCGTTTAAATGATTTAGTTTTGGAAAATAAGGGAGAACTCGATATTAATGTAGCAAAAAATATTATTTCAGATCATTATGATGTATATTTAAATAAAGAAAATCCTTGTTCACGTACATGTTGTTCGCATTATGAATTAGACGCACGTGAATTTATGTCAGACCCGTCAAGACCAAAGCCGTTTCAACCACGTGGAGCATTAGATGGTAATGTATGCGATACTGAAATGGCAAAAAATATGTCTTTTTTATTACGTTGGGGAAATTCGTGTGGCATTCCATTTGACAAAAATAAGTTTTGTAATGAAAACCGAGTTTGGAATCATTATCGCGATTATTTAGATGATAGACCGCAACAGCCTTGGACATATTTTACTATTAATATTAATAATAACAATAATATTAAAAAAAGCTTTAAAAAAAAGAGTATATACCAGCAAAAACGTAAAACAAGTAAGAATAAAAAGAGTGTTTAGGAAACTATTAAATAACTTATTAAGTTTAATTTATTTAATAAAGATATTAATTATATATATTTATGGTAAACGTGTTAATTCCTAAAACTATCTTTCAGATAAAAAATTTTAAACAACCAAAGTTTATTTTAGATAAATTGGAGTCATTTAGTATAGGCTGGAATTATATACACTTTGATGATTCAAATAATATTATAGAGTTTATAAAAAATAACTTATTAGAAGATTTAATAGATATATCAAGCAATATTATATTAATTAATAATTCTCCTATTAAATTAGAATTTTTTATTTATTATTATTTGTATCAAAATGGAGGAGTTTATCTAAATAGCGATTCAATATTAAATAAAAATATAGATAACATAATTAATGAATTGTCTTCATTTTATGTGGAGTCATGTATTACAAAGTTAGTTTTTAATGGATTTATTGGAACAATTCCAAAAAATAAAATTTTTTTAAATGTTTTACAAAAAATGTATAATATGATTATACTTGATAATTATAGTAATTATCAAGAAATGCTTAAGGATTTTTATAGAGATATATTAATTAATGAAAATATATTAACAAAAATATTTACAGAAGATATAAATTCTGAATACTGTAAAATATTAGATAATAATGAACAAATTGTAACACATTATTACAATAATGATTTTAATAATAAATACAATATATATAATTCAATTGAAACATATAAATACTTTAATAAACCAAAAGAATTAATTAAGATAGGCATAACTATTATGCTACCTAAACGAGCAATAGAATTATTTATAAATGGTTTAAATCAAAATATTTTCTATTTATGTGAATTATTATTAAATATAGGTTATGATTGTAGATTTGTGGTAAATGATGATGTTATAAATAATATAGATCAAAATGAATTAGATGTAATGTTATATGATAAACGAATAAAAATTATTAAACTTACTGAGATTTTTAAAGAAGAATTAGATATATTAATAATTATGGGAAATATACTACACGATTCCATTATTAAATTATTAAAAAAAACAAAAACAATTGTGTTAGGATATTTTTGCGGAAATAGTTATATTATTGATTCTGAAATAATATTATACAAATATGGTAATTTTTCAAAAGGCACATTTCAATATTTATTAGACGATCATACACAATTATACGATGAAATTTGGTCAATACCACAAATGGCAAATACAAATATTCATTATTGGAAAACTTTTCATAGATGTAATACTATTGAGGTACCATTTGTATGGTCAAATAAAGGTATAAATATGTTAGAACAAATATGCAACAAACCTTATGAATATTATTTATATAAAAATAATAATAAAGAAAAGAAAATTGCTGTTTTTGAACCAAGTATAAGTATTATGAAGTGGTGTTTACCTCCTTTATTAGTATGTGAAAATGCTTATAGACAGTTAAAAGATAAAAGTATTATAAATAACGTATATTTAAATAATGTTCTTACTCGAGGAGAGGCTTTTAATAATGAAGCTTTTAACATGATGGTAGAGAGTCTTGATTTAAAACGTGATAATAAATGTTCACTTGAATATAGATATAATAGTTTAGACTTTTTAAAAGGTTATGCGGATATATGTGTATCGCATAGTTGGGAAAATGGGTTAAATTACTTATATTTAGATTTAGCCTGGATGGGCTGGCCAGTATTACACAATGGACATTTATGTAAAGATGTCGGATATTATTATGATCAATTTAATTATGAAGAAGGTGGAAATATGTTAGTTAATATATTAAATAATCATGATAATAATATCAATGAATATTTACAAAGAAATAGAAAAGCAATTGACCGATATTTACCTAGCAATAAAGATTTACAAAATCATTATGAAGACATAATAAATAAATTATTGCATAACAATAAACAAAAGTATGGAATAAAATTAAATCATGAAATAATTGTAAAATCTGTTATTCCAGAAATACCATTAAATATATTTCAAGTGTGGCATTCCAATGATTTACTACCTTCTATTAAAGAATGTAGCCAAGAAATACAAAAATTAAATCCAGAATTTAATTATTATTTATTTAATGAAGAATCATGTAGAGAATTTATAAAACAAAACTTCCAAGATAATGTATTATATGCTTTTGATAATCTAATTCCTTATGCATTTAAATTTGATTTATGGAGATATTGTATATTATATTTAAAAGGTGGTATATATTTAGATATAAAGTATAAACCACTAAATTCATTTAAATTTATTAATTTAATTGATAAAGAATACTTTTGTGAAGATATTGAAGAATCTTTTAAAGGTGTATATAATGCTTTTATTATATGTAAACCAAGAAATATATTAATGCTAAATGCAATAAATAAGATTGTTGAACATGTATTAACAAAAAATTATTGTAATTATGGACTAGAAGTGTCAGGTCCATTAATGCTTAAAAAACTTATTAACGATAATAATATTAAAATAAATATAACTGATTTACATTTATATAGTGATAAGATCGAAGATAATAAATTGATAATATATAATAATGATAAACCTATTTTACGAATGCATGAAAATTATCGTAATGAACAACTTTCTAATGGTAAGCATTGGGCCTACCAATATATGCATAGTGAAATATTTAAGTAAATAATATATGAATTAATTAAATTATATATTATTTATATTGCTATTATTTTAATTACGAATAGTTGCTAAGAGTTCTAGCACTAGGGTCATTTGTATTAGATGTATACTTTGGCATCCAATAATAAGGAACAATATGACCTGCCCTGGGATATAAATCAAAAAATATTTTCTTATAATAATCCTTTTCTAACTCAATAGGAGATAAAATAATCATATTATTTTTTGGAGTATGGGTTTCTTTAATAAAGTCTTGAATAATTTGATATAGTGAACGTCCCTTGTTACTAACACCATCACTAAATGCCTCTTTTTTTCTCCACAATATTTCACTAGGCAATAAATCTTTGTTATCAAATGCCTTTCTTAGCAAATATTTTTCAATTTGGTCAGTACGATGTCGAAATGCTAATGGAATTGATAAATATATATTTACAAAGTTTTTATCTAAAAATGGTGTTCTAGGTTCTAAACCATGTGATGAAATAGATTTGTCTGAACGTAATACATCAAATAAATAAATATCATTTAATAATCTAATAGTTTCCTTATCAAATTCAATTGAACTAGGACATAAACTCATATATAAATAACCTCCACAAAGTTCATCTGAACCATCGCCATTAAAAATAACCTTTGCTTCTGAGTGTTCTGAGATATATTTTCCAATTAACCAATTACCTATACTTGCCCTAACTGTAGTTGTGTCATAACTTTCAATGTCTTCAATTACTTTTGGAATAGATGCGACCATATCCATTTCAGATACAATAATTTCTGTATGTTTTGATCCAATATGTTCAGCTACTTTTTTAGCGTATTTAATATCTTCTGAATCAGGCAATCCAATACTATATGTTTCTACTTGTGGTAGCCCATACTCTTTTGCATATTGGCATACAAGCGATGCAATAAGACTACTATCTAATCCACCAGATAATAAACACGCAATAGGTCGTTCAGTTGTACAGCAACGTTTATAAACAGCAGTCTTTAAGAAACGATAAATTGTATCCAAATAATATTCTTCTGTAAAAATAGTTTGATCATTATAGGTTGGAAAACTGGGAATATGATATTGCTTGTAATAAGATACACTTGACATTGTTGTTGGTTTATAATATACATTATTATTGTAAACATTTGTGTATCTATCAAATTGAATATAATGTCCTGGTTTAAATTGTTCAACAAAATTTGCATCTTGTATATCAGTTAGACTTTTTAGTTCAGATGCAAAGTAACTTTGTCCAATACCAGGATGAAGACAACAATATAATGGTCTCACACCATAAGGATCTCTTGCAACATATATGTTTTCAGATGTATATAAAATAAATGAAAATACGCCATCTAGCATACGCAACGTTTGTTCCATGCCAAAATGTTTATATAAATGAATAATAACCTCGCAATCAGAATCTGTTTTTTTATTGACAAATGGCATCATATCATATAATTGTTTGAAATTGTAAATTTCCCCATTACATATTAGAGCAATATCATCAATTATAATAGGTTGATTAGATTCCATATTAAGACCATTAATTGCTAACCGATGAAAACCAATTAATGCATTATACTTTTCGTGATGCTCTAATGTAGAATATTCTGGTCCACGTCCTTTTCCTCTATGAAATGATTTCTCAATTATTTCATATTTTTCTGAATCATTTTTACTATTATTTTGAGTTGTTATATAGTTAATAATTGAAAAAATGCCACACATCAAAATCTAATCTAATATAGTATATTACCTTTATATCTTTAATATATTTTGAAACAATTTAAATATTTATTACATATTCATTATATAACTAACAAATCTATAATGAATTTTCAAGTTGGTGATAAAATATATAAAATTCAAAATAAAGAAATTGACACATCTGTCATATATGTTATTGATGAAATAATACTAGATGATTCAGAAGCGAATTGGCATGATGGATATAATATGGAATATACAGCATTAGTAAAAAATCAAAATACAGGAGAAGAAGAAATCATATTATTATATTATAGTAGTCATATTAGACATTTTTATGAAAAATATGCTATTAAAGTGGAGGAATATAAATAGTTTAAGAATAATTTAATATTAATTTTGTAATTTGTTAGTTTATATAATTAATTAAACTAACAAATAATATATATATTTAAAATAAATATTATAAAAATATCACAATAATATAGTATATTATGGATACAATCGCTTGGAACCTAATTGATAAATATTTTAAAGATAACCCGTATAATTTAGTAGCACATCATTTAGACTCTTATAATGATTTTTTTTCCAAAGGCATTTTTCAAATATTTAAAGAAAATAACCCTATTCGTTTTATAGAACGTGAAGAGAGTGGAGAAACTGATAAGAGTAGTAAATTTGAAAATCCAAGTGAATGTTTAATTTATATGGGAGGAAAAAATGGTGATAAATTATACTTTGGCAAACCTGTTATTTATGATATGGATAGAGAAAATCATTCTTATCCACACTATATGTACCCAAATGATGCCAGATTAAGAGGAATGACATATGGTCTTACAATTCATTATGATATTGATGTTGAATATAAAAGCATTATTAATGGACAAATGGTTGAACAAACTAACACATATGAGAAAATTTATTTGGGACGTTTTCCTATTATGCTTCATTCAAATTTATGTATTTTAAGAGGATTAGCACCCGAGGTTCGTTTTAATATGGGAGAATGTAAAAATGACTATGGAGGTTACTTTATTATTAGTGGTAAAGAAAAAGTTATTCTCAGTCAAGAAAAATTTGCAGATAATATGCTTTATGTACGTAAATTTAAACAAGATGAATTATATAGTTATTCTTGCGATGTGCATTCTGTTTCCGAAGATAGTTCTAAACCAATTCGTTATACTTCAGTAAAAATAGTTGCGCCTGATTCAACTTATTCAAATAATCAAATCGTTGTTGATATTCCTAATGTTAAAAAACCAATGCCCTTATTTATTGTTATGAGAGCCTTAGGTATTTTATCAGATAAATCAATTATTGAATATTGTTTGTTAGATTTAGAAGCAAACTCAAATATGGTTGATTTATTTATTCCATCCATTCACGACGCAAATACTATTTTTTCCCAACAAGTTGCTTTAGAGTTTATTTCCAAGTTTACAAAAAGACAAACAGTTACTGCAACACAAGACATATTGATGAATTATTTTTTACCTCATATTGGCGAAGATAATTATTTAAATAAAGCATATTTTATTGGATTTATGGTTTATAAGTTGCTAAAAGTATATACTGGCAAAGATGCGCCAACTAACAGAGACAACTTTAAATTTAAACGCGTTGAAATGTCAGGAACATTAATTTATGATTTATTTCGTGAATTTTATTTAATTCAAAAACGTAATATATTTTTAAAGATGGATAAAGAATTTTATTATCATGCTGGTAAATATAGAGCCAATTTTGTTAGTTTAGTTGAAGATAATTTAAAAGAATTTTTTAAAGATAAAATTATTGAGGAAGGATTTCGAAAAGGATTTAAAGGAAATTGGGGTGCTGATACAAATACAAAGCGTCTGGGACTTGTTCAGGATTTAAATCGTCTTTCTTGGTTTACATTTATGTCACATTTAAGAAAAATAAATTTACCTCTTGGTGCTACAGCCAAAGTAGTTGGACCACATTTACTGCATAATTCTCAATGGGGAATTATTGATCCGGTAGATACGCCTGATGGCGGTAATATTGGTTTACATAAACACTTAGCAATTAGTACTGCAATTACAAATGGTTATTCATCATTTCCTTTAATAAAATGGTTACGTGCGAATACATCGTTAAGATTGTTAACAGAATGTAATCCTAAAATTTTAGCCAATTTGACAAAAGTAATTGTAAATGGAAATTGGATTGGATCAATTGAGAACCCAATTGAGACGCTTACTATGATGAAACTATTTAGACGCAATGGTATTATTCCTTTATATACCAGTATTTCTTTTAGTTATGAAACTAATACGCTTTATTTATATACTGATAGTGGGCGTTTAACTAGACCTATTTTTTATAGAGATATCAAAAAGATGGATGATAACAAACTCGTTTATGGTAAATTATCTTATAATCACGGAACTATCAAAGATATTATTACGTCTAATAAATACACTTGGACGCAAGTTGTATCTGGATTTGGTAAAAAGGGTGATGAAAATTTTAATATAAGAAGCAATGTTTTGTATGATGTACATCAATTGTATCCAAACTACTCTGAACTAGATAAGTTGCTTGATTCATTTGAATTAAATCGCGCAATTATAGATTATATTGATACATCAGAAGAAGAATCCGCATTAATTGCTATGAAGCCAGAGGATTTAAAAGATGGAAATAATAATAAATATATTACACATTGCGAAATTCATCCATCCCTTACATTTGGAATAATGGGTAATAGTATTACATTTCCTGAGTCAAATCAGTTTCCTCGTAATTGTTTTTCTTGTGGACAAAGTAGACAAGCTGTTTCTGTATATCATTCAAATTATCAGATGAGAATGGATAAAATGGGTGTTATATTAAATTATGGTCAGACTCCATTAATTAAATCAAGATATTTAGATTATATGAATAATGAAGAACAACCTTATGGAGTAAATGCGATAGTTGCAATTATGTCATATACCGGTTATAATGTAGAAGATGCTATTTTAATTAATGAAGCATCTGTAAAACGCGGTATTTTTAGAACTACTTATTATACCTCATATGAAGCTCGAGAACAAAGTGCAAAAGTATCTGGAACACAAACTAACACTATATTTGCAAATATTCAGTCTAAACCCAATGTAAAGAAGCTAAAAGAAGGATTTGATTATAGTAAATTAGATAAATATGGATTAGTTGAAGAAAATACAGAAATTGATGAAAAGATTATCTTAATTGGCGAATTAACAAGCAATTCGGATATGAGAGGAGTATATATGGATAATTCAATAAAAACAAAGAAAGGTCAACTTGGTTATGTAGATAAATCATTTATTTCAGAAGGCGAGGAAGGATTTAGAATTGCACGAGTTCGTATTCGTGAAGAACGTTTGCCTGCAATTGGAGATAAAATGGCATCACGAAATGGTCAAAAAGGTACACTTGGTCTTATTATTCCTGAAGAAGATATGCCTTTTACATCTGATGGTGTAAGACCAGATTTGATTATTAACCCTCACGCTCTTCCATCTCGTATGACTATTGGACAATTAGTTGAAACATTATTGGGAAAAACTTGTTCGATGTATGGTGCTTATGGAGATTGTACTGCGTATGAAACCAAGGGCGCGAATTATTATACATATGGTGAAATGTTAGCAAAAGTAGGTTATCATAGTTCTGGAAATCAGATTTTATACAATGGATACTCGGGTGAGCAATTATACTCGGAAATATTTATTGGACCAACTTATTATATGCGTTTGAAGCACATGGTTAAAGATAAGATTAACTATCGTGCAACAGGTAAACGTAGTATGCTTACAAGACAAACAAATCAGGGTCGTGCAAATGATGGTGGTCTTCGAATTGGTGAGATGGAACGTGATGGAATAATGGCGCACGGATTATCTTATTTTTTGAATGATTCATTCATGGTTCGTGGTGATCAATATTATATGGCTGTTTGTAATAAAACTGGATCTATTGCGGTATATAATCCTGATAAGAATTTGTTTTTGAGTCCATTGGCAGATGGACCTTTAAAATTTCATACAAATGTAGAAGGAGAGCAAGTATTAGATGTATTTAGTAAATTTGGCCGTTCATTTAGTTTAATTCGCATTCCATATGCGTTGAAACTGCTTATTCAAGAGTTGCAAGTTATGAATATTCAGATGAGAATTATTACGGATGATAATATTGATCAATTACTTAACTTGACGTATCAATCTCGCAATATTGATAAACTTTTACAATTAGATCCTGATAATAAACAAGATATTAAAGTAATTGTTGATAATTATAAAAATAGTATTGCAAAAAAAATGCTTGAAACACAAACCAAAGATGCTGATATTAAAAACAAAATAAATGGATTAAATGCTCAAACTCAAATCATTGAAGCACGAGATGCAAGAGATTTAGAAACAATTTTTGCACCTGTATCTCCTCCATATGCACCTGTATCTCCTGGATATCAACCTGAATCTCCTCCATATGCACCTGGATCACCTGGATATCAACCTGTATCTCCTCCATATGCACCTGGATCACCTGGATACCAACCTGGATATCAACCTGTATCTCCTCCATATGCACCTGGATCACCTGGATACCAACCTGGATATCAACCTGTATCTCCTCCATATGCACCT
>Ga0233451_10000932_pt1 | contig 28852 bp, 34 predicted proteins | sample 011ome_29_FD_183052 | JGI IMG/M metagenome (GOLD analysis project Ga0233451, IMG submission 183052) | Coastal salt marsh microbial communities from the Groves Creek Marsh, Skidaway Island, Georgia - 011504CT (spades assembly) | ecosystem: Environmental > Aquatic > Marine > Intertidal zone >... | reverse complement strand
CAACGGAACACGAATTGATGCACCTCTGTCAGAAACACCCCAACTGAACTTATCAATACTCTGTGTCTCATGTAAACCGGTCAACCTCATCTCATTAGATGAACCATAACATTTGATGTGGTCCAAATGACGTGATTCAAATGTCTTGAAGATTGCATCGAAATACTTCTTACCACCTTCACTTCTCATTCTATCGTTGGAGAAGTTACAGTGTAGACCCGAACCGTTCCAATCACCAGTCACAGGTTTAGGGTGGAACTCAATCTTGAATCCATAGTCCTCAGACATCTGTAATAACATGTAACGAGAAATCCACAAATCATCCGCCGATTTCAACTTACCTTTACCAAATACCTGGTATTCCCATTGACCCAACATCACCTCAGCATTGGTACCAGTAACCTCGATACCCGCCATGATACAGTTTTCCATGTGTTGTTCCACAAACTCACGACCGTGAACCTGTCCATTACCAACACCACAATAATACTTACCTTGTGGTTCAGGGAATCCATTCACAGGGAAACCCAATGGTTTACCCTCCTTCATAATGGTATACTCCTGCTCGAAGCCGAACCACAAACCTTCTTCCTCCTCACCAATCAAGTGACGAGTGTTTGTCTCATGAGGTGTACCATCAGCATTCATCACCTCACACATTACCAAGTAAGAATCCATCATACCCTTATTCATTGGGTTTGGATACAACCTTACTGGTTTCAAAATACAATCCGAGAAATGACCCTCAGCTTGCATCGTTGATGAACCGTCAAATCCCCACTCAGGACAATCTTCCAATCCTACACCATGAACTCTCTTTCCATTGACTTCATGTACTGGTGCATTCACTACCTTTACCTTACTACGTAGATTTGGCTCGGGGTAGTAACCGTCTAACCAAATGTACTCTAACTTAATTTTCATAAAATATTGTTTTATACCCTATAATTATATGGGTCTTGCCCATAAAATACATAAAAAAAGGGGGTGATACCCCCTTAATTTTTGTTAATCTTCGTAATCCTCAATAGGTTCACCGTCAGTTTCAACTAAATCGTGACAATAGAGAACCATTTCTCGTTGACGTTCGTATAGTGATTCCATGAAATCCATCTGAGTTTGTTCATACTCCTCATCATCCCAATCCATATCTACCGTTGGGTCTTCCATTTCGTCATCTTCCTCTTGCCAAATACACGGAGTTCCGTCTTTATCCTTTTTGATAACCACAGCACCAATTGGGTCGTAACCTTCATCTTCATACATCACCTCGATGAAGACCTCAGGGTCAAGTTCCACTAAGATATTGTAAAGGTGGATAAAGAATTTAATCGGTGGGTACCATGCTGATTCAACACTGAACGCTCCGTCACCTTGAATGTCATATAGATAAGTCCACTTTGGACCTAAGTTGTCTATTGACCATGTGTTCAATACACCACCAGATTCACCTTCTTCTACGTTGTCGTAGAATGCCTTTGCAAAGGTGTTCACATCACTGTATTCAACACCTTCCAATAGTTCGTCCACTTTCTTAACAACATCTTCGTTGCCGTGGACCTCAATCATACTTTTTAGATAGTTTGCCATTTTATATATTAATTTATTCTTCGATTATAGTGATTTCATCACCAGGTTGTTTGTCCCACGTAAATTCCCATTCAGGGTCTACCTCATCCCAAAAAGTATCTTCATCTTCTTGGTACAACTGATATTCTTCATCAGTTAGTTCATACTCGTAATAACGGTAATCAGTTTCAATCTTTTGTAGTTTTGCCATTGCAGTTAAGTTAATGTTTGAGATAAAATTAGGCAAAAAAAAGGAGGGAGTCAAACCCCCTCCTGAAAATAATTATATTTTTTTTTAGAAGTTGTATTTCAAACTTGCATTCCATGTACGACCGAAACCGAACCATACAAAGTTACGAGTATCAATACCATTCCATGTAACTGAATTTTCATCAGCGTGAATGTTAGTATTAGACTCCGCAATGTAAGTAGTGTTCAACACATTGTTTACATTCAAACGAAGAGTCATCTTACCCAAACGAGTAGTCATACCCATATCAACCAATCCGTAAGATGGTAGTTTCAATGCACCTGCATTATCAGGAGCAGTAAACACATCATCTAAGATGTTATAGTCAGCATAAAGACCATCAACAAAACGGTAGTTTGCATCCAAGTTAACTTTACCCACTCTGTAATCCGCACCTAAGCTAGTTACGAATTGTGCAGCATCACCAACTTTAGCACCTTCCAAGTACAATGTACCTGTACCAATTTCTTGTTGTTGGTCATCAAACAATGTAGCTGTAAAGTCTTTAGTATATCTCCAGTCACCTGCAGAAACCATACCCTTAACTTTCAAATTAGAGTTAACAGTGTACTTACCTTCAACTTCAATACCATTGTGTCTTACGTCAATATCTTTGAACTGAGCGAATCCATCAACACCTTGAGAGTTACTCAATGAACGTGAGATGAAACGATTACCCCAATTCGTAGAATAAGCATTTACATTCAATGCCAAGTCATTAGTGATGTAACCGTAACCCAATTCAACAGAAGTGATTTCTTCATTCTGTAAGTCTTCGTTAACCAAGTTAGCGTAGTTAGGGAATACAGCGTCGAACATTGGTTGACGAGAGATGTAACCCGCATTGAAGAATACGTTCATTTCATCGTTCAAGTTGTAGTTCGCACCACCTTTAACGTAACCACCCAACTGATTGTGTACATCAGATACAGGAAGAGCTGGTTGGTCAAAGAAATCTTCTCTTTGGTATGCTTGGTTAGATACACCCGCTTGAAGTACCGCATTGTAACGACCTTTCTCGTTGTATTCAACCATACCATTCAATCCACCCCATCTAACTAAACCTGTGTTGTAGTAGTCAATCTTAGGACCATTCAAACCTGTGTTTCTGAATGGAGACGCATCGATTGTAGTGTTAATAATCTGACCTGCAGAATTCTTGTTACCTGTTGAGTAGTAACCGTCAAGACCCATCAAGTCATTCATTGTACGGTAGTGGTAACCTTTGTAGTTACGAAGGTCAACACCAATAGATGTTTTCCAATTACCGAATTCACCTTCTAAGTTAGAAATTGCACCAACCCAGTTGTGAGAGTTCATAGATGCTCTACGAACGATAACCGCTCTGTTTACGTTAGAATCACGGAAACCGTTTGAACCAATCATCTGACCATTGAATCCTGAGATGTCACCAGTGTAACCATCAGTATTTGCTTGGTTATAAGCAACCAACGCATCAAAGTCAATGAATCCATTCTCATCACGAGAACCACGACCATCTTCTACATAGTGTTCATACAAATCTTTTTGGTATGGTAAGATGTCAGTCTCAGCGTTGTAGTAGTTACGACCACGAGGACCTGTACCACCACCACGACCAGCAGAACCATACAACGATGTGTTCAATGTCCAAGTAGAATTGATGTCCCAATCCCAGTTGAACGTAGCCAATGGTTTGTTATAGAAGTTTCTTCTCATTGAGTACTCCTCACCATTCAACGTACCACCGTTAGAATTCCAACGAGGGTCAATACCTTCTTCACCAAAGTATTCAAAGTCACGAATAGAAACGTAAACATCTCTTTGGTGGTGCCATTGTCCAGCACCTAAGATAGAAAGGTTCATTTTGTGGTCAGAACCTTTTGGTTCATAACCAACAGCCCCGAAGTATGTCCAACCTTCACCTGAAGTATTATAAACATATCCGTTACCTTGCCACTTAGACAATAAGAATGATGTTGCCCATCCATCCTCATCTTTACCTGTGTTGTAATTCACAGTGGTCTTTAAGTAACCATCGTTACCTACCACCTGTGCTACCGAACCACCTTCAGACTTCTGAGCTGCCTTTGTGAAGATAGATACCGTACCACCCACAGATGGAACCGCCAAACGTGATGCACCCAAACCTCTTTGGATTTGGATTCCTGATGCCACATCTGTCAAACCTTGCCAGTTAGACCAATAAACCCATCCATTCTCCATATCATTAACAGGTTGTCCGTTAATTAGGAATGATGTGTTTCTCTGGTCAAAACCACGAAGTGACAAACGTGAGTCACCGTAACCACCACCTTGTTTAGTTGCATAAACACCAGGTGTGTTGTTCATGATTTCAGGGAACTCTAAGTTACCCGTCTTCAATGTGATTTCAGATGGAGAAATCGTAGATACTGCGATAGGAGTCTCACGAACCTTAGCAATATCAATCACCCCCGATGTAACAACAACTTCATCCAATGTTTCAGAGTTGAAAAGGGAGTCTAACGCTTCAAGATTTTTGGCTTCTTGAGCAAAAGCACTGTTCACTGTTAATAATGCTCCAGCGATGAAAGCCAATAAATTTACTTTTTTCATTTTAATTTATTTTGGTTTATTTATTATAAAAAAAGCCGAAGCGTAAACTTCGGCCCTGATTATACTGGTTAATTTCCTCGGTATTCCACGAGGTACTATTGGTTGGGGTGTATATCGTTTTACCTTCCTTGACCACGATATTTCTTCTTGTAATTTTTTGATGTTTTACTACGAGATGTGTTGTTCTTAGAGTGAACTCCCGGACGAGACTTGTGTGTTGTCTCCATTTTTCCCATTGAATTGAGTTTTGCCATTTCTTTTCTTTTACTTAATTGTTTGACTTATTTTAACCCTACAAATATATACAAATTTATTTTACAAAAACAACCCTTTAGAAATAAAAATCGAAAATATCATCTTTCACGTCCTCATTGTTGTCCCACACCAATCTTTTTTTATCCCAATAAGATTGTCTATGTATGATTTTCCCATTTGGAAACTCTTTTTTCATCTTTGGTAACTCAATAACTCTTGCATCGCTGAGTCGTTTTATACGATTACCAATCTCTTCCAAAGCGTAGTTCCAATTTGAATTCAAGGTTTCATTGAACCTTCCTAACGCTTGAACATTGAGTGGTGATGACCCTTTGAAATACCTAAACTCCACGGTAGCTCTTTCCTTACTGTTCACACTACCCTCACGGAGTGATATGATGAAACAGTTTGCCTGTTCTATATAAGTTCTTACACAATTGTTTTGATGAGCACTCTCCTCATTGTACTGTTCAGTATTGGTTAACAACACTGGGTAGTAATCCAAATGAGGACCCATAATAGGTTGTTGAATTTCTTCAATCATTGTTGTTGGGTAATTTCTTTCAATTCTACCTCTTCTATAACTTTCCAATAGACTCACCCACTCACGATGTTCTCTATCAAACTGTGACTTTGTTCTCGCTCTTAACTTTACCTCAACATCATATTTAAGTAGGTCCTTTTTGAATCTAAGGTGGTCGTTAATTATTGACACCAAAGAATCTTCCACCTTTATCAAATCAGTACTATTGTTTTTGTTATTGAAGTCATTGATGTAATCTACCAAACACCTTTTCTCTATGTTTGATAATTCAACTTCAGGTAAATAGGCAACGCTACCTATGGAAGTCCCTCTGTCATTATAAAACTCTAATTGTAACATATTAAAAAAGTCCACACCCAGTAAATTATAAAAATAAGTGAGAGAATGAAAATTAACATGTTTATCTGAGTTCAACAACTTACGAACCTTCTTACCTTTGTAACCTCTATCTTTCATAAAAGCATCTACCACTGAACCACTCTTCTTTAATGAAGATTTTTTAATTGATATTGGTAAGAATTTATATGGATTATCAGGTAATTTGAAATTGTTGGCATTGTAATATAATTTGAAGTATTCATCAACAAGAGTACTGATGTCACCAATAACCTGTTGTTCAAAACCTAAAGTCTTATTAAACACATCAACGGCCTCCCAAAATATCTTCCACCCATGTTTGGTATCCATCACCATAGCATTCTTTCCTGACAATGAGACTTCATTAACACTATTAACAATCGTTGACAATACTCCCTGAATATGGTACCAGTTATTGGTTCTCACGTGTTTACCTCGAACCTTACTCTTTGATGAGTTTCTACCTCCACTATAAAAGTTTTTATATTTCTTATTATAGGTTATGTATTGAACATACTTAGTCGTACCGAAATAGGCTTTACCAACCTTTCTACCTTTGGAGAAGTTATATACTTTAAGAGAAATAGACTTTTCGTTTTCTTCAACTACGACGGTAACCCTCTCAATGAAGATACCTTTACTCTTATCCCCATAATAATGTTTGAGCTCCTCCTCATTCTTAAGAACTATCTTTTGTTTCTTTCTCCAATAGTCCGCTTTCTTCTTCCGTGGGAACGGATAACCCTCATCACCCTCTTCATAGTTGACTTCACAAGTATCATCATAGACCCACATCCATAGTGTCTCGTCCTGATATTTGTACAAAGGTTCTTTCATAGATTATTATTTACCCAAATTATAAGTAAAAAAAAAGAGGGAGACAACTCCCTCTTATTAACATTATATTACACCACCATAATAACTTTTATTTGTAACATATAGATAGAAACCTCGTTCCCTTAAGTTATATGAAAAACATTCATCATAATTATCTATACCCCATCTTTCAATATTTTTACTAAAGTAGTTTTGTATCATTATGATTATCTCATTATTGATTAACCATATACCTGCAGTATAACCAACACTAAAGGTGTCCTGAATCTGATATTCTTTGATGGCCTTTTGTTCGTCAGAATCAATAAACTTACCCTCTTCATCAACATTGAAGAAGAAATTCACCCATTCAGTACCTTCACTATTAATCATCGGTGTGATAATATACTTATCCTCACCAATCAACCTTTGAAGTGATTTTCTATTTCTGAAGATATAATTTGCATCCATCATTAGAGTATAGTCTAAGTGTGACCTCATCGCCAGTTCTAATGCCCTGTCTCTAAGTTGAACTTCATTACCGTCAACATAAATCATATCAATACCAATAAACTCAGACGAAAACTCATCAATGAACTTACCAATCTTATACTCATGTGATAAATCAGAATACAACACATTGATGAATATGTTATCCTTCGGAAAATCTAAATACCTTATTTGGTCGAACACCTGATTCAAATCATCAACTGGTCTGTCAGCCAAAACATTAATCAACACACTTCTGTTAGTCACCTCAATGATTTGTTTCTTAAATAAATTCTTACCCAACACCACGTCTTCAATCTCTTTCAAGTATTCCTTAACCTCTGACGGACCATTACCATGAATCACCATTGGAGTTACTTTCTTCTTATTGTTATATAACTTACCCTCCAAATTATTCACCCTCATCTCATCTAAAGACATATTCAGGGTTTGGAAGATTTCTTGGTTGTAATCCAACTTTACATTGGTGGCCATTTTATTTCTAGTACCCTTCCAAACATACCATCCAAATCCACTACCTTCTTCACTAATACTTTGTTGTTCAGTCCAAGCCATAAGTTCCAACATTGGATATCTCTCCAACATATTTGTAGGTGTTAGGTCAGGTTGATGGTGATGTCCATATACATTTTCATATACACCGTCCCAATCCTGAACATACTCAAACGGTACAACAATTATGATGTCACCAACTTTATCCCTAACCTTAGTTAACCAATTAAAAGCTTCTTCCTGTGTTACGTGCTCAAATACATCACCCATAACAACAAGGTCATAACGTTCAAAATCAAAATCTAAGAAGTTACCAGTGTAAACATTGGTATACATCTCATTAAGATTATACCTTTCAACATAAGGTTCAAAGATTTCAATGCAGTCAATGTGTCTAATAAAAGAACCCAACACGTGAGCCCATTTACCATCACCACCACCAATATCCAACATAGTAGCATGTTCACCATACTTATTAGTCACAAACTTATAAATAAGTTCATCAAAATATGTCTCACTCATCCAACCAAAAGGACTACCATTCGCATGTGACTCATGTTCATTAGGTTTGATACCATTATATGGTAACTTCTCAGGAATCTCTCCACCACTATTCAAAAAGTAATCAGTGTAGAATCTTTGGTCGTCTTCTTCAATCGGAATATCTTTATTTACAATATCAAAGATGTGGTCACCGTACCCAATAAAACCACCTGAGTTCAAATACTTATATTCACTACCTGTCGTTGGGTACATCCCTTTAATGTCATCATCAGGCCAACAGGTCTTCTCAGCACTAAACACCACTGGTGATTTCATACTTCTAAACTTATCAATGATTTCCTTAGGTCCCGCATTGAAGACCACATCATAAGAATCAGTAAATAAAACAATAGTATCCTGAAGGTTATCCAATGTTTTCATAAAGTCTCTTAAGTAGATAACCTTCTGAGCACCACCCTGAGAAATCAAAACACCATTCTCAGCATGTCCACTCTTCCACTCATCACCTAAACCTAAAATATGATATGGGATGTTATATCTCTTACACGAATCTCTGAAACGATTTAATTCATCGTTATCCTCTGTAGCCACAGTGACCACAATAAAACGGTCAACACCGTCAACATAATAATTCAAAGGTTCTTTCATTACTTCCATAAAAAGTCTATTTTATGGAAAAATAAGATAAGTTTCTAATTAAGAAATATTTTACCGTAGGAAGTTTCAAAATAGGGTTCAACGATTGTTGCAACATCCTCTTCAGGTTGCATGTGGTTGAGTTTGAGAATAATCCCTATCATCTGTTTTTGAGTAAGTTCGATGTCCTCACCCTTATCAAAGTTTTCATTAGCAACCTTCTCCACCTCATCGAAGAATTCTTGAGGTTCAGCAACACCAATCAACTTCTGAAGTTCATCAGGGTTATCTGTAAAAAACTTTACAAAATTACTTACATATATTTGGACATCTACATTCATACTACAAATATAAAAAAAGTCAGGAGATTGTCCTGACTTTTACTAAATTATCTTGAGATAAACACACCTTCTTCTGCCAACTTCTCAACAGCTTCAGGTAGCTTAAGTTGACTGTTACCTTGAATATTGATTACCTTCAAGTTTGGAAGGGAAGCAACCTCCTCAGGAATAGTCTTTAGGTTAGGGTTGTTAGGAATTGAAAGGAACTGTAAGTTCTCCAATTGACCGATAGACTTTGGAAGTGATTTAAGAATACCTTCGAAGTGAACCGCCATCAAGTTTTTGTAGTCACCCAATTTTTCAGGAATATCCAAAGCTAAATCTTGAACATTATCACTTCTATATCCACCACTACTCTTAGTAAAATCAAATGAAGTAATGTCTTTCGGTAAACTTTGGAACAACTCATCGAATCCGTAAAGTGCAACATACTTAGAAGCCGCGTCTCTTGGGTAATCGATGTTCACTTTCTTACCGTCCATTGAAGTCATCCCCTTAGCGAATTCAGGTTTGAACGTATCTTTCAACTCAGGGTTATTATTCAAGAAATTAACCAAATCAATTTGTCGGTCATTGATATCCATGAACTGATTTGATGGGAAGTGGAATTGGTATCTCTCTTTCGGAAGACCTGTCTTCTCAGCACTTTCATCACTGTTTTTCAATACAACATACAATGGACCTTGTTTGATGTAAGTGTTGAAGTAACTTAAACCAGGTGCTGATGTACACCATCTAGTCTCTTGGTTATAACCACCGAAGAAACATGCCGCATCTTTACCCAACTGTCCTTGGTCATCAATTCTAACCACCGACCATTCAGAACCTTTATATACAGGTTCAGAACCTGGGTAATCAAAAGTCTTAGCCGCTTCCTTCTTATCTTCTTTGGTACCCTTTGTTTTCTCCAATGAGAAATCTTTTACCAACTCAAACAATGAGTCAATATCGTGTTTGTTGATATCTCTATCCTCAGCATCGATTTGTCTTTTGAAACGGTCAAACTTTTCCAAGTCTTCAGTAGTCTTATACAAATCCTCAAAGAACATATTTTGCATCGATGTAAGTTCACCTTTATATGCTGGTGTACCATACTCTGCACTCTCCTGAGCTTTCTGATTCAACTTGTTGTATTGTTTCAACAACCATTGAACGTATGTTCCTGCTTTCTTTACTTTGTCACCGTCTCTACGAGTCGTAGGGTCGGCCAATACCAACTCATCGAACTTCTCTAAAGACATTCGTGGAGGGATAACTTTGTCATCCTTCTTCTTTGGCTTTGTGAAACGGTCTCTCAATAGTTCGTAACGACCCTGCTCGAGAATAACTGTCTTTACTAAATTTGTGAACTTAAGTGCCATATAATTTTCTTTCCTTATAAATATGTAACTAAATAAAAAGATTCCCTTTTAGGACATCACAAATATAAGAATAAGTTATCAAATATCCAAAGTAGTCTGACCTTTTTCTACCTTCTTATAATAACTAAGACCTTCAACTTCGTAGTTCATAATCAATAGTTCCGTCCCTTTGGATTGAGCCTTTCCACTACTTGCACCTGCGGCTTTGGAAAAGTCCTTAGTGACCCAAGCATGAGTCTCCTTTGGGAACCATTGATGTAGAAGGTCGAAATCATAATAAGATAAAGAATACTTAGACTCAACTTTCGATAATACGTTAGCAAGTCTTTCATGGTCGTCACGGTCAAAGTCATGATTTGAATAATAGTTTTCAGTTTTCCAATACGGAGGGTCCAAATAGATATATGTCGTTGGTGAGTCATATTTTTCAATGACATCAGCAAAGTCCATATTCTCAACGTGAGTGATAGCTAAGAACTTCTCCACCCACTTCTCATTCCTCAATTTATCACGGAAGGTTAAGAACTTAGACTTATACTTACCTTTAAGGTCAATGAACTTAGAGGTTTCAGGTTTACTACCACTGAAGACTGAAGTAAGGATATAAGCATACTTCGCAGCCACCTCATAGTCAGGACCATTTACCTCAAACCCATCAGCAAAGATTTCACTCTGAAATTGTTCAAACTGTAAACGATAGATTGCTGGTGTTGGGAACTCACCCTTCTGTTGACAAGGGATTGCCTCAACAGCCTTCAATAGCTCTGTAGGGTTTTGAATACATTGAAACAAATTATAATTCAACGGATTGAAGTCATTATAGACAACCCTTTTTAAGTTTGGATACTTTTCCATATCCATATTATAGAAACACCAAAACATTCCACCGAATGTCTCGACATACGTCTCCATATCTTGTGGGTAATAATCCACAATCCATTTTCCAATTCTACTTTTTCCTCCGATATATGATAGCATAAAAATTATTTTAAAATGTTAGATAACCTTTCATTAATAATACTAACGTATTCATCATTATTATCCACTAATATAAAATCATAACCTAAATTATATGATGCAACTCCACAAGTTCCAGAACCTGCAAAAAAATCTATAATTAGTGGATTTTCGTGTTCTTTATTGATTGCTGTTTTAATACATCTCTCATATAATGATACAGGTTTTTGAGTTGGGTGTCCTACACTCTCATTTCCGGCTGTTGGAATGTCCCACACATTTCTCATTTGTTTACCCTCCTTTTTTAGATTATCTTCAGGAAAAGAACCTTCTTTTAGGTCTTTATAGTTAAATTTATACTTTTTATCCTTAGCAACCCATAAAATATGTTCTGCGGAAGCAGTAAGTCTCCTACAACTTAAATTGGGTACCGCATTTCTTTTATACCATACAATATCATTAATAATCATTAATTTGTTTCTTTGTAAAATATAATTAATTAACCCTATATTGTGATACGAACCAAAAATAAACATACTCCCATTTTTATCTAAGACTCTAAATGATTCTAAAATCCATTTTTCACACCATTCAATATAATCATCAAGAGTAAACTTATCCCATTCTTCATTTACCCTTTTCATACCTTTTTTTTTCATCAATCCGTCAACACCTGATTTATCAGGCATTTCCAGTTTATATGGTGGGTCAACAATTATTAGTTGAGCGGTACTATCATCCATAGATTGTAAAAAATCAAGACAATCCATATTATAAATTTTATTTTTTTCCATAAATTAAATATTCAATTACTGTGTTATTATCATTTTTTCTATTAGTGTTAAATTTTCTATAATCCATTTCATAGATTTTAACTTCATTAAAATATTCCATAAGTTTAGTCTGTAAATCATTAATACTCAATAATCCTTCATTACTATAACTTATCAAAAAATTATTTGTGATTTTTGAAACATTATTAATTAAATTATCATAAGCAACACTAACTTCAGTTTTCTTCGAAAATTTAGACTTAAAAGTTTCAATAGGTAAATTAACTTTACCTTTTGTTTTAATCTCAACACCATTACATATTGTTTCCGGTACATGAAACACTGAGGAATATTGTCGACTATTATATGGTGTATCACAATAAACTAAATCGTAGTTTAAAACATTAGTTAAAAAGAAATCATCAATATCCATATTAAAGAATGTATTATCCACAGATTCTTTATTATTAAAAAGTTTTACAGTCCAAGGTTTCAAACACTGTTTTCTCCAACCTTTCTTATAAAAAGATTCATATGACCCCATAATATTTGACCTAAAATCTGCAGCTTCTACAATCGCATTTAAAATAAATAAAAATTGTTCTCGTGTTAAATTTTCTTTGTTACTATGTAAAACATATAATGCACCATCAATATGATTAGCAATTTCTTCAGTAAAAATATTTATACCAACCTTAGACGAGTAGTGATTGGTAATAAAACCATCCTTAACTACTTTATTAATCTTTATCATCAATTCAGAGTCAATATTTGGGGTAGGATTCAATTTGACAAAGGTTAAAACCTCAGACAAAAATAATTTATCAACACTATGAATCGTCTCAAATCGATTGGATAATAATTTACTGACTGAACCTGTACCCGAAAATAAATCTAGTGCTATCCCACCATGTAGTCCATTAATGTTTAGTACATCTTCGATAAAGTTTGAAACCCTATCTTTGTTACCTAAATATTTCATAAATACGATACTTTATGTACTTTATGTTTCAAATCCTCTTTAACCTTAACATCCTCAACAATATAGTAATATCTATCATGAATCAATCCATATTTAGTAATGTGTTTGTAAATGTCAGATAATTTAGTTTTACCCTCTTCTCCGTTAGGTGCCCCATCATAATAAATATCAGCTCTTTTTTTGTCTCTTTGTTGTGTGTTCATACCATCTTTAGATGACCAAGAACCGTGTGGTGGCTGACAAAAATCAACATTAATGTTTTCACTTATCAACTCTTGGTATCTACAATATGTTGCAATTGACTCGTCAAACCCTTTAAATTTAAAAATTTCATTAGACACATAGGATACTTCCTCAACATTTCCACATAAATCCATTACTTTATTAATTTTAGATAAGGCCAAAGTCATTTTATTAGTTTGTTTTACCAACTTCTCAAAATTATACTTTTTACAATCATGAGTACTTAAAACCATAACATCATAGACATTACCAAACCATTTGTTAACGTAATAAACCATCATAACCCCACCAGCAAATGGGTCTGAAGGCCCACTAGATTTATTAGATGATTTCCACGCCGTACCAATTAACAGAATAGTATCTTCTTTAAGTTTGAGTTTTTTACCCGTCACAGAATTTTTAGGGACCAAAAAAATATTACCTCTCTCCTCAATAACATTTAACACTTCAACATCAGAATCAATTAATGTCTTAATTTTATTGAATTCGGAAGTAACCCCTTTTACTGTAATCTTTGTTTTTTTAAGGGGCTCAAGATTAAGTGGTGATTCAATTTTATATTGATTGAGATTGTTTTTACTAATATCAAACAGTATACTCCTCAAATTGTATTCTTCAGGTGTGATAAATGAATTAGGATTCTTATCAAATAACTTTCTATATGGTCCAGTTATTTTTCTTTTTTTACCTTGTGAATTATCCATACCATATTTTGGTGAAACAAAAATAAAAGGTACATCGTTATCAATAGCCCACAAAGGTCTTGGGATTCTCTGCTTTTGAGCATTACCGACAGGTGCCGTTGATGTTTCTTCAACCGCTAATAATATTTTATCTTTTTGTGGGTCATAAAACCAAATATCAGGTCGACACCCATCATAGGATGCACATTTAATTTTATTCGGTACCATATCAGTATTATTCATACCATACACATATAACTCCCAATTAATACCAAGCAATGAAAATCTTAAATAAGGCTCACCTGTGTTTTCAACAACACATCTTTCAATATTGGTATCTTGTATTGATTCATCGAACCATACGGTTATGTCATCACAAAATATTTGTACTGTTTTCATAATTACTTATTTTACTTAAGACAAATATAGTAAATAAAAACGGAAAAGGCAAATCTTAAAATGAAAAAACCCCTCCGAAGAGGGGATTTGTTTAGTTTGTTCTCATAAATTTAACTCTCCTACCATCACTATAAAGAACAATATAAACTTTATTTGGTTCTATATAATCCACATTACGTCCTAATAAATCATAATAACCAACCACAGTTACCTTATCTAAATCAGTTTTGGTTATCTTCTTAACAGATACTGACTTGAACTCCAAACATACATTTAATTTTTTGAATGCCCAAGTATCAATTCCTGTACACTTATTATAAATCATAGGAATGATAAAGTATCGACCTGAATCTTTGAAGGTGTAATCCAAAACTCTCTCAGAACGAATACTGTAATATTCGATTAGTTCTTCATCCCAACTGTAAGTGAAATACAATGTTGAGTCATCAACTTCTTTCCATTCCTTATCACTTAAACTATCAATCCACCCGTCACCTTTGTAAATGGTATAGTAATATTCATTACAGGCGTCTTTTCGGTCTTCTAATTCAAACGTATAATACTTACAATTCTTTGCTCCGATATTATAGGTATAACCTAATTTTTTGAACACGGTAACATCTACCTCAACAGTAAACACCGTATCACACTTTTCACATTCATTAATCACATTAAGTCTCATCTGATATTTTCCTTTACCAAAAGAAACGCCAGTGTAACCACCCCAATCGTCAAGAGTGTCCACCTTTTTTAATTGATAATCATAAACCGTAAAGTAATAATACCAACACTCATCAGAATGCATGTTGGTTTGGAAATACATATCATTGGCTTGTTGTTGAATCTTCTTAAATGTGATGCCAGAAAAATCACATTTGGACCATCCTGTTAATGATGTAAACAAAATGGTGAGTAATAGTAATAACTTTTTCATGACCACAAAAGTAGTGATAACCCCATAAAAGGACAATCATCAGTGTGTCATAAAATAAAAAACCCCTCTTTGTGGGAGGGGTCTTTTTTGGTTACTTTTGGATTTTACTCATAACCCAGGCCTTTAATATGTCCCAGTTACGTGTAGCAAATACACCGAATGAGAAACCTGCCCAAATCTTGTATCCCATAGCCCATAAGACTAAACCGATAAGAAGACCTAAAATACCTTCAACACCGTTTGATACAATCCAGTTTTTACATACTGCAAAAACCATTTTAATAAAGTCTAATACTTTTTTCATAATAGTACTGTTTTACAAATAAATACTCAAAAACCTCAGAATGTTGATTTTCTAAATATTTATGGTTAAGTTAATGTAAATAAACTGTAAAAAAATAAGTAGTTATGAAACAGATATTTCTAACCCTATTTCTTTTATTCGGTCTATCTTCATTCGGTCAATCGGTTACCATCACAGACTGGGACAACAACAACGTTGAAGAATATGTTAAATGGTCTGAAGAAGGATACAAATTAGAATCTGGTAGTATGGTCGGTGGGAAATTCCACGGTACATTATTATCTTACTACCCCGACGGAACAATCAGAGTGAAAGCAGAATTCAAAAATGGTATTAAAGAAGGTGTGTGGAAATACTTTAATCAAAATGGTGATATCACTCACCGTATCGTATACCAAGACAATAAAAGAATACAAGCGTCAGAGACTCGTTATTTTGAATAACAGTTCTTATATGGACGACATGAAGCTTTTTGACTAAACCCCATATCTTTACATGGGGTTTTTTTACAATAAGACTTACTCATCTTTCTCTCAGTGAGTTCCTCCTCTATATACTTTTTCAATACGTTTCTTATAATATCTTCCATATAAAGATAAATATATTATGGCAGAAAAAGAATGTTCACAGTGTAAAGAGAATCTAAACGGAATACAAAAAGGTATGTTAGTCCTTTCTATCTATATTCTCATCGCTTCAGTTTACGGAACTATTAAGTTGTTTGAACTAGCTATGACTTGGTTCTAAAGACTCCTCACGAGTTACACTCAACTTAATAAAAAGGTCACCCTTCATATTTTGAATGTTAAACCCTTTACCCCTCACTCGCAGGGGTTTTTCTGTATCTAATACCTGAGGTAATGGAATACTAATCTTTGAATCAGGATGTGGGACCTCAATCTTTTCCATACTTATAAAGTCATTTACATTGACCTTATGATGGTAAACCAAATCATTGTTTACCTTCTCAAACCCTTCACCCTTAACCATATTTACTTTGAGGATTAAATCACCGATACCTCGACCTGGATAAAAGTCACCTTTCCCTTGCAAACGTAAGAAATCTCCACTGTCCACATTCTTTGGAATGTTTACCCTCACATTAGTAAATGACGGTTTAGTCTTTTGACCTCCACAGGTATGACATGGATTGATTATCCTATAACCTTCACCCCTACACTGTGGACAGTCCGATTCCACCACTTGAGCAAACATACCAGAACCAAACTTCTGTCTAACCCTACCGTGACCCTGACAGGTACCACAAACTTCTCTGTCACCACCATTACCATTACAAGTCTCACAACTCGTTCTAATCTGATAACTCAATTCTTTCTCAACACCAATATAAGATTCCACGGGATTGATATTGATGTTAATAATCTTATCAGGGGCTTGAGGTCTACGTCTTTGTTGTTGCTGTGATTGTTGGTTAAACATATTAAAGAAGTCCTCCATTGAACCACCTCCACCACCGAACGGGTTTGGATTATCGTATTGTTGTTTTTTGGTCTCATCACTCAGAACACCATAGGCTTCACCAATCTCTTTGAACTTATCAGCACCGTCAGGGTTTACATCTGGGTGATATTGTTTACTTAATTTCCTATACGCCTTTTTGATTTCGTCCTGAGACGCATCACGAGAGACACCTAAAATTTGATAATAATCTTTCATGGACAACTATATAATTGTATTGTTTAAGAATAAGAAAAAGAGACGAATAATCAAAGGTTACGCAACAGAAAGTAACGCTCGTCAGAAATTCAATACACTACTCAAAGAAAATGAGGTCCTATTCCCTATGGAATATGAAAACGCCGAATACTGTGTACATGAGTTAGGATTACTCACCACACAACGTGATTTTCAATTACCCCTGTTCTATACTGATGAGTTCGGAAGAAATGAAAAGGTCTTTGTTGATGGTGAAAGTCACTACACATTTATTGAAATCAAACCTTATCAATTAGAGGAAAAGATATACGACTGGCAAACAGATAAGAAGATTGACATGCAAAAACTTATCTACGACTACTGTCCAATCAAAGAAATGAAAAGTATATCCACTTTGAATAATAAGATTATCATACAAATTGAAGAGGATTTCAAACTATTCTCTTTGAAGAACATTGATGACGCACAACGAGCATTGAAAGTAATGGAAAAGTATTTCATTAAAAAGGGTCGTAGAGATGCCATCTTTGTTCGTGACATTTCTACAACCCAACGTAAGTGGTTATATGATGTATTAGAAAGAAACGGATTCGACCGTAAGAAACTCTATCGTCAACACACTACTTACTCGAAACGAGAGTAAATTCAATACCAGATATATCAATAATAACCTGTTCTGAACGTACATCCCTCGGACTGAATAAACCTACTACCTCCCTGAAGTTATCCGATTGTAGTTCGACAATTACCGAAATCTTTCCTTTATTGAAAACCGAGTCATCCAAGATTTCTGAAATCTCAGCTAACTTTCTTAGTTCATCCCTAAAGTTCGTTTCAGTCTTTGCCATAATGTATATTTTTTCTCTACAACGGGTGTATTCTTAATCTTCTCAGGCTCAACCTTCTTAATTTGTTCTATGAAGTCTAATTTAGACTTCTTCTCCTCTTGACTGTCCTTCAGCTTCTCGCTCTTGAACCACGTCATCAGATTCTCCGTCTGTTTGTCCATCATCTTCTAATTTTGCTTCCAATTCCAACGTAGTATTTTCATTAATTTCAAAATATAAACGTTTGAGTTCATTCACATCTTTTGATTCAAACATACTCTTCAACTCCTGAAACTTATCCTTGAATAACCTTTCTTTTTCTTCCCTTTCTAAATTAAAATCAAAGACTTTGGTAATACTTGTTTCCAACTTATCAACCAGTTCTTTCTCATTCTTAACTACGAAGGCGTATAACTTATGATTTTCTCTTTCAGACGTATCCTGTGGTAACACCTCAATATCAGTCACCAATCTCTTTGGGATGACCCATGAAGATTTAATATACACATCGAAAGATATGTAATCCTTCAACAGTCTCACCGATTTGAGATAAGATTTAGTTTGTTCTGTAAATTGTGAAAAAATCATAGTAATACAATAATGTATGAAATAATGTAACTCAAGAAAACACCATGTAAGATGATTTCTCGGTTACTTAAGTTTAGAGGTTGTGGGGGGTCAGAAAGAAGAGAACTAATAAAGTTCACTCCAAGTCTGACCATCGCCAAAACCGAGAACACAAAAATAAAGAGAGTAATATTTGCTACTATCTCGTTTACCATTATAGTGTTTTTTTGTGGTCTAAGATTTCACCTCTCAAATCCTGAAGTAATGCCTTCAATTCTTGTGCAGTTTTTCTAGCTCTTGTACCCGCAGATTTGTTACCTGCGTAGAATTTGTTCGTGTCAACTGACAACGTTTCTACCAATGTTTTGATGTTTTCTAATGTTTCCATTTTAATTTGATTATAAAAAATTTATTACAAAAAATGTAGATTTTCTGTGTTTATAGTAAAGCCAATAAGGAAAAATTAATTTTGGAGTGACCTCTCCAATACTTTATAGATGTCAGTATACATCTCCAAATCAGACTTTGTGAAAGTTCTTTCCATATCAAAAAGTTGTTTCAAAAATGGGACAATTGAATCTCTCACGTCCTCATCAGGTTGGTCATAATATACCTCAAAATAAAAACTTTCGAAGTAATCGTAATCATCCTTTTTGAATTTGAATGTAATGTTCTCTTTCTTAAAGTTGTCGATAGTGGTATTCCAACACCATTGGAAATGACCTCTCTTATCGTCCTCATTCATCGATATCTTAGTCGCCCTACTCTCACCATGACTATCACCCAAATAAGTGTCCTGAACCACGTATATTAATGAGTAACAAAAGTCCTCAAATAACTCAGAATACTCCCTTTGAATATTATGTGCACGGAACCATAGGTCGACATCCGACTTCGGCATCGGCTTCGATATCCAATTAAAAAAAAAGTCCATCCCCTCTTTCATATTAGAAAGATAAGATGGACCTTATTAAAAGAAATATTAAATTATTATTGTGTTTTGTAGTTGTGACCTAACAACGATTTCATTCTATTGATATCTTCGTTGATTTTCTTCTCCGACTTGTCTTCAGTGTTCTCAGCGATTGCACTCATTACTTCATCAGGTGACATTGCTGCCGTATCACTTTTCTTTTTTCCTGAAAACTCTTCAACAGGTTGAACCGCTTTGTTGTACGATTGTTTCTTCAACTTAGCCAACCAATTTTTCTTACGTCTGTCGTTAACCTTTTCGTTAGCATCCGTCTTAACAGCGTTTGCATAATCAGGAGAGTTACCCGTCTTAGAATCACCTAAGATATTCATTTCAATCCATTCTTCGTCAGGTTTGATAGCGTCGTAGTCCAAGTTTTCCATACCACCTGAACGAGCAATTTGGTCAATGTACTCTTCAACCGCATCAGAAGCATGGTACTTCATACTTAAGTCTTCACCCATCTCACCATTTCCTTTAGGGAAACCTTCAGGGTTTTCTTCATAACCTTCGTTAGAACCCGCTTTAACGTAGTCTTTCATTTTTTTGTTAACGTCCTTCATAGCTTCGTCGTTAACCTTCTTAGAATCTTTCAATACCTTTTCAGTATCTTTCATTCCTTTAGCTTCTTTTTGTTCCATAACCAATCTTTGGATAAGTTCAATCATTTCTGATTCAGATAAAGTAACAACGTTCTTCTTAGATTCATTAACTTCATCTTCCTCACCTTCAACAGGGTATGTTTTACCGTCAACTTCGAAAGAATCTTCACCCTTCTCAATTGCTTCGGCTCTTGCGGCACTGAAAGCATTTCCTTCTTCCATTTCCTCTTCGTCCATTTCTTCTTCCATACGTTGTTTTTCGATGTCTGAATCAACACCAACTACTTCAGAATCACGTCCGTCAAACTCATCTCTTTCTTCAGGCATTTTACCCATGTCTTCTGAAACCGCATCAACAGCTTCTTCCATTTTTTTTGACAATTCCTCGTTAAGGATTCTGTCAACAATGTTATTTATAGTTTCTTCAATATTCATAATATTTCTTTTTATAATAAATATACGTGATTATCTAAATCTCGCATATGGATTTATTCTAATACTAATAAGGTGTAGACCTAAACTTTTCATTACTCGCTTAACATAATCCATACCAAGTATAATAGCATTTTCAACAGGGTCACCTCTGTAAGAATCTTCCTCCTCTTCTGGTGGTAAATAACGAGAAATCATTTCATAAAATTCAACAGGTACACTTTGCCCTTTGAATTTCAAATCAGACATCTCAACCCATACTTCAGCATAGTTACTATCACCAAAATCATAATCACTAGCCTGACCAAAGAATCCTCCAATCTTACCCTTAGGACCCGCATCAAGAATCTTTACCTTACCTGATAAACCATTATCAGCATTAAACTCAATCTCCTTATCTTTCAATTCCTTGATTAAGAATTTAGCCCTCTCATCAGGAATACTATCTAACCATTCTTTTTGGTGTTCTTCAGAACTCTTTGATTTATAATCATCAGGAAGCTCGAAAGTTGCGAAATGTTCTTCACCATCTTCCTGTTCTTTAATGTAACCCAATTCCTTAGCGATGATGTTTCTTACAACATATTCTTCAACGTTTGCCTTTTTAGCGGTATTAGAAACAATTTCCTTTACTAACTCTCTCTCGAATAACTCTAATGCATTAATGTCACCCTGATTACAGTAAGGGAACTTCTTACATTTAGACTTAATCTTAACAAACTTACCACCCGGTCCACCATACTTTGGGAAGTTCTTATCTTTTACAGACCTTAACTCCTTCTCCACAGTGTCAGGGTTAGATAACTTTAATGGGTCTTTCTTAGGACCTCCAAATGGCGCATCATAAACACCGGCAGATGCTGATGTTGTCGCTTCAGTAGCCTCACCACCTGTCTCCATACCTTCTAACTTAGTATAGTATTGTGGGTCCTCATATAAGTGGTCCAACGCAATTTCAATAGCCACCATCATTTCTGATGTGTGTTCCATTTCATGTTGAACACCCTTCGTGAACTCATTATATATATCATCAACAGTAATATCGTGCATCTTAGCAATGTCTTCGATATCCATACCGTCGGCTTTACCACCTTCTATTCTTTCTTCATCGATTCTAACACCACGAACGTACTTAACACCACTAGCCTTTGTACCATCCAATTTTCTTTCTAATTGGTCAATAATCATTTCAATGTGTTTGAGAGCAGAAGGTCCTTGAGCGGCTTTCATTAGTTTTCTAATCAATTCTTGCTTTTCAAAATCTCTTAATCTCGCCTCGTTAAGTTGACCATTAAACTTTTTGTGATTCATCTTAGTAATGTCATACTTTGTTTGGTCTAACTCATCATATACAATCTGTTCAAAGTATTTTTCAAACATTGGGTCAAACAACTTTTCCAATTGTTCAGGCTTTCTGTGCCAACCCTTCATATATAAGGCTCTTTGGTCACCCACTCTTTGAATCTTTAGGTCTTCCATATTTTTCTTATAGAACCAATACGGCATTCTGATAAACTTAAACCCGTCCTTACCCGGTACATCATCTAATATCTCAATTTGAGAAACTGGTAACATTGCCTTATGTAAAGACATTGAATAAGGTTTGTGACCACTTACAAAAAATGAATCATTATCAGGATATTGTCTGATGTTATAAACTTCCAATTGTTTTGGAGTTTCTTCACCAACCAAATAAGAACCCACATAGGATTTAGTATCAGCCTCGTACTCACCCTTCATGAAGTCATAATCATTCGTATCAACCTCTTCCTGACCATCCTCATCAGATACTTCATCTTGCTCATTAACAAACCCACCTTCAGGTTTTGTTGTTAACTTAGACTCCGTCCCTGGTTGGAACATTGTGTTTTTCTTTGGCTCGGCAAACAATGGTGCTTCAAAACCACCAGCACTACCAGCACCAGTCGCTTCAGTAGTTTCACCACCTTCACCTTCTTCGTCCTGAACAATCTTCATTAAGATTTGATTTAATACGTCTACCGTCAATCCTTCAGTCTCACCCTTTGGGTTGTCCTTACTCTTTAGGAATGGTGAATAACCTTTTTCTTCTTCAACTTCTTCCTCAGCCATATTCTTAGCTTTGTTCAAACTGATGAAGTTGTCAGTAACAGCATCATTACCACCCAACGACGTTAGGTTTTTCGAGAATGCCTTTTGCAAACTCGTTTTAATCATATCTTTAAGTTCTTGTTCGTTCAATTTCATTACTTCACTGATTTTAAGGTCGGTTCCCAGAAACTTCTACGTGTCCACATAATCTTATAGAACTCTCTCATGATTTTCACGACAATATCATTTACATCACCCTGAAGTTTACCCCTTTGGAGTTCCTTCTGAATCGTCTTAATCATCTTGTCCTCGAATTGTTTTAATGTATTAGAATCCAAGAAACTTTTGATTTCCTTTCTAACCATTACTTCAATCTCTTTCTTATCTGAATTTGATAACGCCATTACTTACCTATTTTCCAATACATACGTCCTGAAATTGTCGGTTGCAAATCCTGGTTTACACCCACACCAATTCCATACATATTTCTTTGTTTATTCTTAAACATGAATTCACCACCAACATAATCCAACTGTGATGTGCCACCATTAACACCTAAACCCCAATAGAACTCTCTCTTATTCAGGTAAATCTCTTTGGTAATAGTAGTTGTCGGAATACTGATATCTGAAGTGAAACTTCTACTCAATACACTGTTCTTTGAAATGGTATCATTCAAAACCAAAAATCCTAACGTATCTAAAGTTAGGGTATCAGTGTAATGGTATTTTGCATAATAGTCTTTTAATATTGACATCGTATCAATGTCCTGAGGTATCGTATCGTGTTCTGTAACCACTTTCGTTCTCCATTTAGGGACATACTCTGTTTGTGTCACATTAACCGTATCCCACTTTGTTTCAATAGTTACGATAACTTCTGGTTCGACAGGGTCCTTTTTACTACATTGACTTTGGTATAATAACACCACAGCCAAGATAATAATTAATAAATTCTGTATGGAACCAATATACTTTTTCATTACTCAGAATCTACGTTTTTAGTCTTCTTTCTCGATGCCAAGACCTTAGCCCATTTAGATTTGAACTGCTCGTAGTACGAAGTCAACTTATTGATTAACTCAACCAATGACTCGTCCAACTTAATCATGTCACCATTAACATATACACCGTTGTTTTCACCGATAGAATAGAAGAACTCCAAATCAAAATCGATAACCTTACCACTCCACTCCACATTATTAGGGTAGATATGTAATGTACCAAAGTCTGATAAGTCAGATACCTGGTCAACAAAATCATCCATAGTCTCTTGGAATGCAATTTTCTCTTCTGTAGTCATTTCTAACTCTTGCTTGTCCTTACCGTGTAATGTTACGATACCACCTGATACTCTATAAGATTGACTCTTATCTTCATCAGGTGTAGTTTCGATGTCAATTTCTTCTTCACTGTCAACATCAATGTTAACCGGCTCGTCAGTTAAATCTGTAACTACCTCTTCTTGTTCGTTGATAAGACCAGCTCTAACCAAAGATTCTCTCGACTCTTTTAAGTCACTCTTACCCAACATTTCTCTTGATGCTTTCAAGAGATTTTTCATTTCATCATACTGATTCATTTTCTAATACTTTTAATAATTCTTCATAGTCAAAAGCCGGACTCAAATCTGTTACATTCTGAGAATAGTTACTTCTTGTAACAATACCCTCATAGAACTCGACATTGTCGACCTTTACATTATGACCTATACAGGTCTTAGGAATCTCGAACCTTTCACATAAATCAACCACCAATTTCTGTAGTGATTCCATCTGAGAGTCAGTGTACGGGTCCCAAAAAAAGTGACCTCTCCACTTGCGTTCGTAAACTCCTTCACTATAAATATTACCAATCCAGTTAATGTAAGAAGCATTAAGGGGGTTTTTCTTCAACCATCCGAGATTCTCCAAAGCAATGACGATGGTTTGTTTTTGATTATTGTAATCTTTTAAGTAGTCGGAATAACTCTCAGGGTCGAGCATTTGAAAGACCCTCCCATCTTTTCTTATAAGATAGTGAGGGACTTTCGTATACTTTCCGTTGTGTCTTGTTTTAAGAGATGTTACGTATTCACCACCTTCTCTTGATGTATGTGTTAATAGTATTTGTTTTTTGTTTTTCCAACGTCCAACACTATTAAATCCTGTCAATTCTTGTATTTCTGTTTGCATTACGAGGTTGATATCTTAAAGTCTTTATCTGAGGACCGTTAGGTTTATCTTCCTCATTATCTTCTTCTATATTAACCTCTTTTTCAGAATTCTCAATATTTTTTAATTGTTCTTCTTCCTCTTGGTTAAGTTCCTCCCACTCCTCAGATTCTTCAATCTCATCTTCAATAACAAATATCTCACCATCCAGGATTTCATCCAATACTTCTTCAGGTAAGTCGTCCACCCAATTTTCACTCTCAGTCTCTTGTAAATCCAATAAGTCTGAAAACTCATCTTCTACATCGACAGGTTCTTTGACCTTTGGTTGTGGTTCCTCGTTACCTTTCTTACGTAAACGATTGAAAGCGAAGTTCGCAGCAATTACCAAGGATATTGCCAATGGGTCAAACACGAAGATGATGACCAACATAAGAATATTTACCACCTTACTCATTGGTGTATTGGTAAGTTCACTGATGTACTTCAATGGACCCAACTCAGAAGCAACCTCAGAGTTACTCTCCACATTGAGAACCTGAATCTCCAATGAGGTGATGGAATCGGTTACCACTTCCAACTTTTGGGAAATGTTATCTCTACTGACAACCGCTTGGTCCAATTCTTTCTGTAAAGCACGTCTCGTTGATGATGATGTTGTGGTGATAATCTCACCTGTCTCTTTATCCTTATATTGAATGACATTGTTTGCCAATCCTTTTCTAAGGTCTGAAATACTTCTGTCTAACTCTTCTTTTTCAGATAGGTAGTATGTTCTGTTTTCTTCAAAACGATTCTTTTTAAGTTCCAACAACTCAATTTCCTTATCAATAATACCAGCCGTTGCTGCAGTCTCCTGATAAGCAGATGATAAGAAACCGTATATACCCGCAGATGTAATCAATACCAATACAAATGCAGCAACACTTAAGTAAGCTCTTAAAATTTTGTTAAGTTCACCCCAATACTGATATAGTAATGAAGCAATTACGAGTTTAGCTATCTCCAATGAAGATGCCATAACTAAAACCTGAAACGAGGCTCCCGCAAATAATTTCGAGAGTCCCGTTACAGAATAAAATGCTGCTGACAAACTCACAGATAGAGCCGACAACGCTATAATAAATGGAAAAATCCTTTTTTGAATCTCTTTCATAATAAACTATTTAGGCTAAACTACCTTACAATAAATAGTTCATTTATATGTAATCAAACAATTCTGAGGATTCGTTACGTAGTTTACGAAGTGCCTTCTCCTTAATTTGACGGACACGCTCCTTAGTTAAACTGAAGTCGGTACCTATATCTTCCAATGTACGAGGAACACCAGTCATACCGAAATAATCCATAATGATTGACTTCTCACGTTCGTCCAATACATCCATAATCTCAATCATCTTTGCTTTCAACAGACCTTCAGTATTGAAACCTTCATCAGGTTGAACCGCGTTGGTGTTCTCAATCAAATCAACCAATGTATCACCTTCCTCATTGATGTTCATGTCCAAATCAATAACCTTTGGGAGGGTGGTGAACTTCTCGTCCAATTCCTTATTGGTCTTCTGAGCTTCTTTCTTCGCTCGATGCATCTCCTGAACAACATTAACTGGTAGACGAATGGTACGAGAGTTTTCATTCAAACTTTGAATGATAGATTGTTTAATCCACCACACAGCATAACTGATGAAACGTAACTTCTTCGTCCAATCAAAGTTCTTAATGGCTTTCATCAATCCCAAATTACCCTCAGCAATCAAATCACCCAACGGTAACCCTTGATTCTGATATTGTTTGGCAACAGTGATAACGAAACGAAGATTACCTTGCAACAACTCCTGATGAATGGCATCACGTTGGATGTCACTGATGTTGTTTGAACAAATCATCTCTGATAACTCTCTCTCACGTTCAGGGGTCATTACCTTAATCTTTCTAATGTCTGAGAGATACATTTGAATCTCCTCTTGGTTCAATGGTGAACTCATAAAATTTTCTTCTTTATTATTATTGTTTGTATTCATTTGCATATCGGTCAAGTAAAAGTTTCTCCTCTTTCGTAAGTGAATCAATACCTTCGTCCACCATCTTATCCAACAGGTCGTCAAAGGTAGGTAAATTTAATTTAGGAACCAACATAGGGTCAATATCTTCTTCATCTTCAATATCGAAGTTGAATTCAATGTCTTTAGCGAAGTAAGAAATAATCTTATCCAACTCATCATCCATCTGTTTGGACTCTTGTTGTACTTTCTCAATAGTAGTACTGTCCATAACTTTGATGTTATCGTTATCATTTTCAAGGTCGAATAAATTCTCAGCTAAGTTTTTTGGGAGTTTTGCCGAACTGTTCTCTGACATCGGCATCAGGAAATACTCATATTGGTCGTCTTTCAATGATTGATAGATAAACTGCTTGAACTCATAAAAAGGAATGTCAGTCTTTATCTTTAGAATCATATGGTACGGTCCGTAAATGTATTTTAATGTCTCATCGGTTGTTGAGAATATAATAGATTGACCCACGTCATAAACTTTATTCTCATCAGTGAAGTTTCCGAAGACAAATAATAAGTATGTCTCGTTAATGTTTTCGTTATCCATATCTTTTATTTTTTTCAAAGGTAAGTATATTTATCTAATAAACCAAAGAGTATGAAAAAGATTTCTTTAACAGAGTCTCAGTTAACAGATTTAATCCAAAAGGTAGTAACACAAAAATTGGGCCAAATCAATGAGGATTCTGCAGATATAAATCAGGATGGTATTATTTCTCCTGAAGAGCTTTACCAACACTTTGACCTTGATGGTGACGGTGTGGTAACAATGGCTGATTACGCCGCTCACGTGGACTTCCACTGTGAAAACCCTGAACTACTTCAACCGTCAAGAGAATCTGACGAATACGTCATGAAGATGGACCAAGACCGTGAACCATTCGTAGCATTCTTCAATGCTGAAGATATGGCACCAATGATGGAACAAGAGGAAGAAGATATGGACGAACAACCAGGAAAATATCCTGTTGAAGACGCTATGTTCGACTTAGACGATTCTGACGTTGCCGACATCATGTCATCAGACGGTCCAATGAGAAGATTCAGAGGTTCTATCTATGTTGACGAAATGATTCCTGAAACTGACGATGTTGAGTACGATAGAAAACTCGCAATCAAAGTATTAGAAAACTACGCTAAGAAACTTCCAACTGCTGAAGTTTATGTCGGAGGTGCTGGATTCAAACAAAAGAGTCTTATCGAACCTTACGACAACATGGACTTCTAACCAAACCACCATATATAAATAAGAAACCCACCATCACGGTGGGTTTTTTTATTTTAAGTTGTTACCAACCTCTTGTCGACCTTCACTCCAATACATCTCATCACCATAATAAACACATACCTCCTCACCAGGTTCAATATCACGAACGGCAATGAACTGAAACGCCTTATACTCAGGGTGGTCCTCCCAAACCGCATTGTTATCCTCACTGTGGTTGTAAGTACACCCATAACCCATCGGTAAGACCATCTCCAAAGGGTTATCCACCCTCGGCCAATTGAAACGATAATCAATCAATAAATCGGTGAACACATTCACATCGATAGGTAAGGTAATCAACGGTGTCTCCTCAATAATCTCACCTTCATAGATAAAGTCCGTAGCAAAGACCCCCCACCCTTTGTCGGAGGTCATCCTAACTTCTACTTTAGATGGGGGAATTAGTTTCATATTATCCTAAGTGGTTATTAAATTCTCTCATCTCTTGTTCCTCGTATCTTTTGTATTGTTCTTCAACACGCAAGACGGTCATAAAGTCGAAGATGTATTTCTTAACCTCGTTAAGGTGATTGTTAACATCCATTCCACGGTCCAACATCTCTTGAGTGTCAGATAGGTTGGATGCTACTCGCATCAATACATCAGTGGTTTTCAACATTTCAGCTGGTAGGTATTCTCCGTGCTTCTCGCAAAATTCAACTTTAGTCATATCCTTATCGTTTTATTAGATTACGAATATACAACAAAAAAGGGACTCTCACAAGTCCCTTCTATTAAAAATTT
>Ga0233451_10000930_pt1 | contig 28869 bp, 15 predicted proteins | sample 011ome_29_FD_183052 | JGI IMG/M metagenome (GOLD analysis project Ga0233451, IMG submission 183052) | Coastal salt marsh microbial communities from the Groves Creek Marsh, Skidaway Island, Georgia - 011504CT (spades assembly) | ecosystem: Environmental > Aquatic > Marine > Intertidal zone >... | reverse complement strand
GATTTGAAATAGTGGATGTTAGAAACAATAAAGCCAAAAATTTAAAAGATGGTAGAATTGTTTCAATTATGAAGGTTTTAAATTCTTTAAAAAAAATAGACCCAAAACTCGTAGCAGACTATATTGAAGAATATGATTTTGAAAGAAGTTTAATGTTAGATAAAAAAGAAAAGATTATGGTTATAAGCAAATCAGCTTATGACATTGCAGGTATGTCAACTGACAGGGGATGGGGGTCTTGTATGAATATTAGAGATGGAATAAAAAGAAAATATGTTCCTTTAGAAATAGAAACTGGTACTTTGGTTTCATATCTGGTAAACCCATCTGATAAAAATATAAATAACCCTTATGCTAGGGTATTAATAAAGCCTTATTTAGAAATGGAAAATGAAACTAATGTTTTATATGGTATTGAAGAAAATATGGTTAAATATGGTAAAAGGGACCCTGAATATATTAAAACATTAATAAATCTTTTAGATAAAGCACAAGAAGAAAAAATAGGTATCTTTGAAATAAATAAAAAATCTAACGTTGATATTGGTGATAATACATTAAAAAGAAAATTTCCTTATTTCAATGATTTTAAAAAAATGTCTATAGAGGATGTAGAAAAAATTTTAAAAACTATGGAGATAAAAAATTATAAAATAAATAAAGATAATTCTGTTGACGTAAACGGTAATGTAAATATTTCAGAAACAGGTTTAAAAAAAATACCAATACAATTTAACGTTGTAACTGGCACTTTTAATTGTAATAATAATTTATTAGAATCTTTAGAAGGAGCACCAACAAAAGTTGGAGGTAGTTTTGATTGTAGTGAAAACAAATTAAAATCTTTAAAATGGGCACCAACAATAGTTGGAGGTTATTTTAAGTGTTCTTATAACCAATTAGAATCATTAGAAGGAGCACCAATAAAAGTTGGAGGTAGTTTTAATTGTAATGGAAATTATTTAGAATCTTTAAAAGGAGCACCAAGAGAAGTTGGAGGGGATTTTTATAGCAATAAAAATCAATTAAAATCTTTAGAAGGAGCACCAAGAGAAGTTGGAGGGGATTTTTATTGCAATAAAAATCAATTAAAATCTTTAGAAGGAGCGCCAACGAAAGTTGGAGGTAGATTTGAGTGTTCTCATAACCACAAAAAATTCACAGAAGAGGATGTCAAGGCTGTTTCGGATGTGAAAGATAAAATTTTTGTTTAGTTGGACGGCGAAAAAATATAATAAAAAATTTAACTATGAAAATAATTGTTGATAACTTAATATTTGAAGCCCTTAAACCGTCGGAGTTTAGGCGATATATGGAAATTGGAAGAGATTTGGCTATGAAAAGAATTGGTCAAATATGGTCTAAATTGCAAGCTGAATCCATCGGATCCAACAGAAACGGTGATCGTTTGTATTTTAATATAACAGAAAAGGTTGATTTCTGGGGTTTGGAAGAAATACCTATATCTGTAGAAATAAATGACTTCTTTAAAGAACACGGATTTGAAATAGTGGATGTTAGAAACAATAAAGCCAAAAACTTAAAAGATGGTAGAATTGTTTCAATTATGAAGATATTAGAAACTCTAAGAAAAGTAGACTCCGAACTTGTAGCAAAATATATTAAAGAATACGATAGAGAAAGGAGTTTAATGTTAGATAAACAAGATAAAATTATGGTTATAAGCAAATCAGCTTATGATCTTGCAGGGATGACTACAGACAGGAAATGGAAGTCTTGCATGGACATTAGAGAGGGGGAGAATAAACATTATGTGCCTTTAGAAATAGAAACAGGTACTTTGGTTTCATATTTGGTAAATCCATCAGATAAAAATATAAATAAACCTTATGCTAGAGTATTAATAAAACCATATTTGAATAGAAATGATGAAACAGATGTTTTATACGGCATTGAACATGATATAGTTAGATACGGTAAAAGAGACCCAGAATATATCAAAACATTAATAAACCTTTTAGATAAAGCCCAAGGAGAGAAAACAGGGATTTTTGAAATAAATGAAGAATCTTATGTTGATTCCAAAAAAAGAGAAATTAAAAAAACAAATAACTTTAATTTTAATCAAGAATTAGTTTCAATTGAAGATATAAAAAATTTTTTGTTATTTTTAGGAATTAAAAAATATAAGATAAATGGCGATAATTCAGTTGATGTGGATGGCAATGTACTTATTTATAAGTTAAATTTGAATAAAATACCAGTTAAATTTAATTATGTAAGCGGTGACTTCAATTGTTATAATAATAATTTAAAATCTTTAGAAGGAGCACCAAGAGAAGTCGGAGGTGATTTTTATTGTCATAAGAATCAATTAGAATCTTTAGAAGGAGCACCAAGAGAAGTCGGAGGGGATTTTATTTGTTCTATTAATGAATTAAGATCTTTAAAAGGAGCACCAAGAGAAATTAAGGGTAAGTTTAAGTGTTATAATAACAAATTAAAATCTTTAGAAGGAGCACCAACAAAAGTTGGAGATAGTTTTGATTGTAGTAAAAATAATTTAGAATCTTTAAAGGGAGCGCCGACAATAGTTAAAGGTGGTTTTTATTGTTCTTATAATGATTTAGAATCCTTAGAAGGAGCACCAACTGAAGTTGGAGGTAATTTTTCTTGTTCTAATAACCTACTAAAATCTTTAGAAGGAGCACCAAGAGAAGTTGGAGGGGATTTTTATTGTCAAAAGAATCAATTAGAATCCTTAGAAGGAGCACCAAAAAAAGTTAGAAAAGATTTTGATTGTAATGAAAACCCTAAAAAATTCACAGAAGAAGATGTCAAAGCTGTTTCGGATGTGGGAGGTGAAATTTTTGTTTAGTTGGACAGCGAAAAAATATAATAAAAATTTTAACTATGAAAATAATTGTTGATAACTTGATTTTTGAAGCCCTTAAACCATCAGAGTTTAGGGAATATATGGAGGTTGGAAGAGATTTGGCTATGAAAAGAATTGGTCAAATATGGTCCAAGCTGCAAGCCGAATCCATCGGGTCCAACAGGAACGGTGATCGTTTGTATTTCAATATAACAGAAAAGGTTGATTTCTGGGATTTAAAAGAAATACCTATATCTGTTAATATAAATAAATTTATTAAAAGATATGGTTTTGAAATAGTAGATGTTAAAAACAATAAGGCCAAGAATTTAAAGGATGGTAGAATTGTTTCAATTATGAAGGTTTTAAATTCCCTAAAAAAAGTAGACCCTGAACTTGTGGCAGATTATATTAAACAATATGATGAACAAAGGAGTTTAATGCTAGATAAAAAAGAAAAGATTATGGTTATAAGCAAATCAGCTTATGATCTTGCGGGTATGACTACAGATAGGAAATGGAAGTCTTGTATGGACATTAGAAAGGGTGAGAATAAACGTTTTGTGCCATTAGAAATACAAGCAGGTACTTTGGTTTCATATTTAGTAAATCCAAGTGATAAAAATATAAACAATCCTTACGCTAGGATATTAATAAAACCATATTTGAATAATGATAATGAAACAGATATTTTATATGGTATTGAACACGATATAATTAGATACGGTAAAAGGGATCCAGAATATATCAAAACATTAATAAATCTTTTAGATAAAGCACAAGGAGAAAAGATAGGGGTTTTTATCTTGAATCGAACTTCTTACCCTGATTTCGGGGAAAAGAAAAAGATGAGAAGCCCTTATTTTGATGATTTTAAAAAAATGTCTATTGAAAACATAGAAAAAATTTTAAATTTTTTGAATATAAAAAATTATAGTATAAATGAAGACAATTCAGTTGATGTAGACGGCAGTGTAGATATTTCAGGATTAGCTTTAAAAAAAATACCAATTCAATTTAATCGCGTTAGTGGTGATTTTTTTTGTAATAACAATCAACTTAAAAATTTAAAAGGAGCACCAAGAGAAGTTGAAAGGGGTTTTTATTGTCTTAGAAATAAATTAGAATCCTTAGAAGGAGCGCCAACAAAAGTTGAAGGTGATTTTATTTGTTATATTAATAATTTAAAGAATTTAGAAGGAGCACCAAGAGAAGTTGGAGGTGATTTTGATTGTTCTGATAATGAATTGGAATTTTTAAAAGGAGCACCAATAAAAGTTAGAGGGAATTTTAATTGTCGTGAAAATGAATTAAAAAACTTAGAAGGAGGACCTAAAGAAGTTTGGGGTCATTTTTATTGCTATAAGAATTTATTAGAATCTTTAGAAGGAGCACCGACAATAGTTGGAGGAGGTTTTTGGTGTTATAATAATAATTTAAAGAATTTAGAAGGAGCACCAAGAGAAGTTGGAGGTGATTTTTGGTGTTTTGATAATCAATTAGAATCATTAGAAGGAGCACCAACAAAAGTTGGACGTGATTTTTCTTGCAATAAAAACCCCAAAAAATTCACAGAAGAGGATGTTAAAGCTGTTTCGGATGTAAAAGGTGGCATTGAGGTGTAGTTGGACAACAAAAAAAGCCCCCCTCGATTTGATTTGAGGAGGGCTTTTTTTTTAAATAGTAAAAGTTTCCTTGACAATAATCAATTTCTTTTTTGCTCTTGTATATGCCACATACAACAGATTCGCTTCCTGTTGTAATTCCCAAGGCATTTTAGCATACTTAGAAGGAAACAAATGTGGAAGGTAAATATATACATCATCACTTTCCAATCCCTTTGCTTTATGCACTGTTGACAATATGATACCTTCACCGTCTTCTTTAAAGATATTATTAATTGCACCTATGATTTCCAAAGTTGTCTTATACTTTTGTGAAAAAAGTGTGATGATTTCAATTTTTTCAGCATAATTAAGATACTTTTGATGTTTTTGAGGTTGTTGAACCCCGTTAGAAATCAACATTTTATATAAGGTATTTAGCTCTTTGTGCATAGCTGTCACTGTATCAATACTTGTCAAATTCTTATATTCCTCTAACACCTTGACTAAGCCTTTACCGATGTCGCTTCCTTTAATGTAACACGGTTTTTCTAATGTTAACAGGTTAAAGTAGAGTTCAACTAGTGGTTTAGTGTTTCTACACAATATGAAGTCACCTTTTTTAACATAAAGCAGATTTCCTTCTTCAACCACTTCACCTTCGTGCATCCATTCTGGTGATTCCATTATATCGTAAATCTTATTAGACTGCTCTACGATTTTCTTTCCGCATCTATAACAATATGATAAAGGTAATTGAACAATATCTTCCATCGTCTTAAATTTATCCCAACTATCCACATCGCTTCCAGAGAACCCGTAAATCGCTTGGTATGGATCACCAACAACAATAATTCTACTATCAGGCTTCATCATTTTATTGATGAATTGGTGTTGAATTTCAGATAAATCTTGTGCCTCATCTACCATCAAAATATCTACTGTTTTTACGAATAGATTTAATTTTACTGGGAGATATATCATATCAATAAAATCAATCAAAAATTCTTTATGAAAATTATGTTTAGAGTTATAATTTTCAATGTGTTGAATTATCTGATTTATCTTAGGGATATCAGTACTATCTAAATACAAATCATACTTTTTGGTTATATCTTCAAAATTAGATAAATCTTTTTGGAAAGTTAACCTATAGTAATTATAAAACTCTGTTAGGTTATAAATTTTAGCATTTAATTTCTTTTTAGGAATGTCTTTCCAATTAGCTGTTAATGGTTTAATTAAATTAAAGGTTTTCCAATCATCTAGTTTTATTGGACCTCTATGATTCATAGCTAAGGATTGATAACCTCTGCTATGTAGGGTTCCGATTGTGAAGTTGGACGGCGGATTCTTTAATTTAATTTCCTCCACGATATGTTTATTGAAAGCAACATACATGCCAAGTTTATTGGGATCTGTTTGCTTCATCAACTCAATAATCGTAGTTGTTTTACCACTACCAGCCACAGCTTCAACTAATATGTTGCTATTGGTGTTTTTCCAAGTATCAAAAATAGCTTGTTGATATTTACTCGGTACAAATGTCATATTGTTTATGTTTTGTTAAAAATTTTATTTGTAACTTATTATTCTTTAATCCTATTAATAACATCTTTCATTTCCACAAAGATATTAACTCCAACTGGTATTGACAATAGCGAAGTTAAAAATTGATTGATATAAGTAAACATTGTCACAGTTTGACCTTGTGAAATTGACTGATTACCTTGTGTAAAGAAAATCAATGCCACTATCAAGAAAATTGTTTTTGTGGAATTTAACGCAGTCCAATTCTTACCTTGCAGAGTAGATCCTAAAATCAATAGCTTCCTTCTACGTTTGAAAAAAGTATCTACCTTGCTCTCATTATTTTCAGTTAAGGTTGCTGCTCTATTTTCAAAATGACTATTTATCATCACTGTATTTTGCTCAATTTTATTATAGAAAAAATAAACTATAATAACAATAGGGAACACACAAGAAACAACCACAAATCCACTAAAGGGATGTTGTGAGAAGATGTAAACAAGAGAGCCGATGAGAACTAATATTGAAGAGATATAATAATATACTCGATCCTCTAAGAAAGTAATTATTTCGTTTGACATTGAAACTCTAGCAATCCTTTTTGAAGCATCTTCATCTTTAGCTTTCTTTAAGTATCTGAATGTTATTTGGTTGTATATTGTTGTATAGACTTTAGTATCGTAAATCATGCGCCTATAGATAAAAAAGTTTTCAAAAACAGCAATCCCAATAAAGAGATACAACCAATAATAATCGTTTACGATTAAACCATCAATCATTTTACCTATGACGTATGGTTCAGTTAAAAATAGTAGTTGAGCTACTAACATATAAAAATATATCAGTAATAGTTCGTACTTAAATTCTTTAAAAATTTTGATAAGATAATCCATATTTGTTTTGTTATTTTTTATTTTTAGTTTTGTAACTAACTTCAAAAAGTTTTTCAGTATCGCTTATTTCGTTGAAATTATTGATTATAATTTTTTGGTTAATTTTAACTTCAAATCCCTTAGTTAGGCTTGGTTCCAAGTCGGTTATTTTATATGAGCTTAGAACTTTTCTATTTACTTTTTTAGTGGTCTTTTTTATCGTAACGTAATCTTCCAATAGCATAATAGCTTGTTTATTATTTAGAATAAACTTAGATAGAAACGGTAATTTAGACCTAATTTCGTTTAGCTTAGAAGAAACCTCAACAGAGGTAAGAATAAGATTATTTTCTTTAACTTCTTTTGCCCACTCATATAATTCAAAGGTGAATTCAGAAACGTCATTAGAAACATTCAAACCACCTAACTTAAACATAATCTCCCCTTTGTGCATAACAGTTTTAATTTCAAAATATTTCCGTAGAATTTGAAAAGCATCCATTTCGCCGTCCACCTTCACTAAACTAAAATCTAATAATTTCTTACGCTTATTAAACATTGAAATAATATCATTATTAGTCAGTAAAATGTTTTGCTGCTTTAAATTAAAATAATCTTTAATTATCAATTTACCGAAATTAGAATTAATATCTGCATTGTTATTAAACACACCGCTTTCTTTAGCTATTTTAACAGCTATCTCTCTCAAGGCTTTGTTGAACTTGGCATCTGAATTATTATGCTCATTAATAAGTGTATTCATAAAACGACAAGATTCCTCAAAGCTCATGTATTTAGATAGCTTTAGAACTTTAATTCTAATATTCCAATCAACATCTGGGAACTTAGTGTTATCATAAACATTCTTATTCTCAATTTCTTTTTTCAAACTCTCCAAACTTGAAGATGCCACAAAGTTAATTACATTATTGGAATAATCCAATACTTCTTGGCTTCTTTTTTTATTCTCTTCTTTAAGTTTATTTTTTTCTTGAACTGATAGCTTTAATGTATCGTATTGCTCTTCATTAAAATGCCAACCGTACTCATCTAAAACAGCTTTGAAATACTCAAAATTATGCTTTGAATATTTTGTTTCTTCATTGAATATTTTATTTGCTATTGCCAAATAATCAATTTCCCAACTTTTGTTGAATTCTGTTACCCTGAAAATAGCGGAACTTTCAAATATTTGATTTGCAAACAATTTTTGAGCAGCTACTTCATTATAATTGTTCAACTTCTTTTGTTTAGGTATAGAGAGAAAGTTTAAAAGATTTTCAGCATTATTAATTAACTGTTGTTGTTTTTTAACAGAGCTGAAGTTATCATCCAAGCATTTTGCTTCATTTTGAATCTTTTTATAAATGTATATGTTTGCAGGTAGTTTCTCTCTCATTCTATTAACCATTTGCTCCATTAGTCTAGGATTTTCAAAGGTCATAAAATGTACCGTTGCAACATCTTCATTTAAGATATTAATTGCTTCAATTGTTACAGAGGTAGTAATAATCACCTCTGCATCTTGATGCAAATATTCTGTAACTAAAAGATCCTTAAAATGATTCTCTTTCTTTTGAGAGGAATTCAATAAATTAATTTTATTCCAATTATTACTTTTCAGATAAGCTACTAGTTTACCTAGTTGCTTGTCCATTCTTTTATCTTGTAAGTAAATAATGTTTTTCTTTCCTCTAACCAATCTACTTTCAATCGCCTTCAACTTATCTTCGAAGAAGACAACAGTTGCATTCTTTATCTTCTTATCTTCCCACTTTACTCTGTGTAATTTAAAATGCTTAATAGCTGGATGTTCAACAGGGAAATATGTGCCTGTCATAAAAATCCTTTTATTAAATTGGTGTATATTATCTAAAACGTAATTTAATTCTTTGTTTCTATAATTTTTAGAAGAAGAAACAGCGAAATTGTGTTGTTCATCGACAATAAGCGTATATCTCTTTAATCCACCTTTCCAGCTGTTTACAGTTTTAAATAAAGCTGGAGCAGATGAATACGTGCAAACAATTAATTCATCTTTATCTGAAACATTTTTATTCGTTTCATAAAAAGATGATGCGTTGTATTTGTGTTCGATGTTTTTAAGTGCTCCTATCGTTGGAACCAAAATTATTTTTTTACCTTCAATTGAAGTGCAAGCCCAAGTGGTTTTACCCATACCTGTATCGGCCCACAAAATAGTGTTGTCTTCCAACGATAGTTTTAAGCTACTTAATTTTTGATCGTTTTTTAATGTCGTTAAATTATTGACTTTTTTTTTATCTTCAACCAAGTTAATAATCCTCAAACCATTAAAGACTTTATACATTTCGTAAATGTCTTTTCCGTAATGCTTAGAATATCTTTCAATGGAATGGAAATTCGCATTGGTATTTAAGTACTCTGTAGCATCAATAAGAGAAATACCGAAAGAATTACATTCTTTAAAGTAAGTCTTTACAAGCAGAACAATATTTTTATCTGTTAAACGTGTATGCCCAAATATTTTAGTCATAAGGTTTGACATAACTTCAAGCTGTCCTTCCTTAGTTAATTTTTGCTCTGAAGCTAAGATAACCTTTTTATTCTCTAACCTTGCATTCTCAATGTACTTATTACGTCTTTCTTCCAATACATTCGGTTTCAATTTAGCTACAATACCAAAAGGGTATTTTGAATTAGCATAAATCTTTTTAACTTTAATTGTATTTTCAGGATTATAACCGTATTTTTTCTCAATGTATGTCATCAAGTCTTTCATTAGGATACCTGTTCTTTTAGCATTGAGAATGAAGTAAACCAAAGCTGCTTGCACATCAGTTTCTTTATTGAGAGCTTTTTCTAAGATGTCATTTAGTTTCAGATGAACATCTCCTGAATACTCTTTGAATATGCTCACAAGGATATAATCCCTTGAAAGATGATGATTAGTTTCAACTGTTACAGTACCAAATTGGTCGGCATAAGCATCATATTGATTCTTACCAATACTGTATATTTCGTTCTTAGTATATTTTCTATTGTTTAGAATATTTGGATAGTCTTTCTCATATTGTGTGAAAAAGGCAAAGGCTTCGTCCAAAGTTATTCCAACATGATTAGTTTTAGAAAAAAGAACTTGGTAGAATCTATAAGACAATCTGTTTTCAGTTGTATTGAAAAAAGACTCGTCAAAGTAAAGATTTGATACACTTTGCTCTAAAATATCTGTTTTCAATTCATCTGTCAAAGGAGAAACTTTAATTGAAAGTTGATCTTGTGGCTTTTCTACAACAGCTGTTATGCTATTACAATTTTCTCTGATAAAAATATTGTCATCGTAAGTTAGAACATTAATCCTCGTAATGTCCTTTGTTGCTTTATCAACTTTAACTTTGATTGCTTCAAACTTCTTAGCTATACTTGCCCAAGTCCATTTAAAGTTTTCAGGTGTCAAGTTATCTACTTTAACCAAGAATCCAAGTCCTGTTCCACCAAACGAATCCCAAACTGCTTTTACAAAGTCTAATCCTTTATCAGTTAAAATTCTTCTAACCTCTTCTTGAGATATTTCACTAAAATCATCTACGTCCATATAAATGTATCCAGACAAGTTGCTGATACTTTTCATTGAACGTTTAGAATCAAAGGCAGCATTCCAAGTTACCACAGGGGTTTTAGAAGATTTTACAAAATTATACATGTTTCTGATTGTAACTTTGAATTCTCCTTTCTTCCCTGTTTTTTCTTGTTTAATCGTATCATATCCACCCCAAACCAAAGAGATAAAGGCTACATTATAAGTCTTGTATTCAAAGAAGGAATAGAAATCTTCAATCTTTACACAATCTGTGTATTTAACATTAAGTTTATCAAGATTGGTTTTAATGTCATTTGCAGAAATGGTTTCAGAAAAATAAACAACGTCAAGTAATGTATCATCAATAATGCTATTCAGTTCCTTAGCTATGTAGTCATAGCGAAGTACCTTATGGTATTCGTCATAATCAACATAATAAGTTCCAGAAGTAAAGTTGGTCGGTGCGGTTTTTCCGCTTTTTCTAGCTAATTCAATTAGCTTTTTGTAAGGGGGGTTTTTAATTTCGTTAAAAATGTCTTCAATGTTTACTGATTTGTCGGGTATCGCGGTGCGATCTACTTTGTTGAAAAATGAAATCATATTTGATATTCTTGTTAAGAAGTTAAACAGTGGTGCAAATATACGGCATTTTTCCAAAAGACTTAATATTTTTCATATTTATTTAAAAAATATTTTCCAATGTATAAAAGGACATACTTTTCGAAGGACAACATAATAACCTATAATTCAGAATTTAATTACGGAAATTTACCTGTAGTTGATTTGTATTACGGTGGTGGTGTAAATAAGCCTAATTTTTCAAGATATTTATTTCAATTTGATGTTATTGAATTGAAAAATCAATATTTGAACTGTGAATTAGGTGATCTTACAACTGTAAAGCATTATTTGAATTTGAAGCATAGTGGTTATACCCAGAAAGGTAATGCTTGTATGCCTAACAGCTACAATATATGTTTGTTTAAGATAGATGAGCCTTGGGATGAGGGATGTGGAGTTAGTAATTCTTGTGCTCAAGGGTGTACTTCTTTTGCTGAATTAAATTGCACTGTTGATAAATCGCCGTCCAACTGGTACTACGCAAAATCAGGAACTACATGGAACACTGAAGGAGTATTTGATTCATTATATACAGAACCAACTTATTTACTTTGTCAAGAGGTAAATTGTAATAGTTTAGATTTAAGAATAGATGTTACAGACATAGTAAATGATTTAATTTTAAATGATGTTCCTAATCACGGTTTTGGTTTAGCTTTTCATTATGATTTGGAGAGAGAATTAAGTGATGTTGAAAATCATGTTGTATTTTTTGGTAAAGAGACTAGTACTTTTTATGAGCCTTATATAGAAACTGAATATGTTAATGCAATATATGATGATAGAGCTAAATTTTATTTAGACAAGTTGAATAGATTGTATTTGTATCCGACGGTGGACGGCGAACCTGTAAATTTAGATGAAAATCCCGTGGTTAACATATATGATGAGACAAATGCTTTACAATTTACTTTTACTGGTACTTGTCAAGACTTAGGTGTTTACTATATAGAGTTTGAAATTGATTCAGCTAACATAGATAAATGTTATGCTTGGAAAGATGTTTGGACTGGTATTTCAATAAATGGAAAGAGCCTTCCTAACCAGACTTTTAAATTTAATATATTACCTGCAAGCGAATATTACGGGTTTGGATATAATACTCCCATACCAGAAACTAACTTTCATTTCTCTTTTAGAGGAATTCAAAGAGATGATATTATTAAGCAAGGGGATGTCCGCAAAATTTTTGTAGATATAAAATCGCCGTCCAACCCAACAAAAACAATAGCTGTAGATAATGTATTCTATAAGATATATTTAAAAGAAGGTAATTACGACGAATTGGTAATTCAAGATTGGATGCCTGTTAACAGAGGTGTATGTGAAAACTGGTTCTTAATTGATACAAGTTGGATGATCCCTCAAACCTACATTATTGATTTTAAAGTAGTGAATAAACAGACTATTAGAACCTACGAAGGTAAAATTAAATTCAATGTAATAACAAACCAAATATTTTTCTAAATGCAACCACCTAAGTCTATCATAATAAAAAAAAATAACTATGCCGAGAAGACACAGGACTTACCTGAACTTCCTAAGCAACAGTTATATGAAAATAATGAAATAGTAGCTGAAGTTATAACCCAAGAAGTTATAAAAGATCAACTCTTTACACCTAAAACAATTAGTTTAGAAGATTTAGATAATGCTTTTAAAAATTGGGTTAATAATTTAGACTTTCAATATAATGGTAAAAAGGTACCCGTGTATCTATTTACCAATCAAAGGCTTTCTGAACTTATTCAAACATGGGGTAATTTAGATGATGAGAGCCAACATCCTTTACCTATAATAACAATCACAAAAGAAAGTCCAGCTAAAAAAGGTACATATCTTAATACTACAGCAGGTGTGTTACCTATTAAAATGACTTTTCCATTATATCGGATACCAAAGGTTGTTGACGGACAAACTATTTTTGAATATGTTGAAGTTGAAGAACCAACACACGTTGATCTTCAATATAAGGTTAGTATTTTCTCAAATAATTTGAGAGAGGTAAATAAATTTAATGAATTAATCTTAAATACTTTTAAAAGAAATACTATTCCAACTATGAATGTCTTCGGACATAATATGGAATTAAAACTAAATGATATATCTGAAAATCATAAAAGAGAACTAGAAGAAAGAAGATATTATAGAAGTATTTATGTACTAGACTTACAAGCCTTTATTATAGGTGAAAATGATTTTGTTATTAAGCGTTCTTTAAATGCAATTAAAATGGATCTTGTTGGGAATACTCCAAAGGTGGACGGCGTTTGTAAGGTTGAAACAGTCGGAGGATTTGACCCCTGTAAAAAATGCTTGGTGTTTAATCTAAACAAAAAGTCTAATACAACAGTGGAATATCAAATGACTTTTGATTTCGTTGCTTCGTATGATAATCAATCTAATACTAGTAATAACGTTAGCTATTTTGTAAATAATATACCCGTAACAATACCTTTTAATATTAGTGTTGGAGATGTTTTAAAGTTAACCTATAATAAAACAATTACAAAAAGTGTTCAAATTAAGTTATGTGGGGATACTTTATGATTAATTCATAAATATAAGACATATTTATATAAAAATCAAAATAATAATGGCAAATAATAGAATAAGAGTTTCACCTTCTGTTAATTTTACCGAACGTGATTTGAGTTTTACACCGCAACGTCAATTTGCACTAACCAAATTGATGATTATGGGTGAATTCGAGTATGGGTCGGCATTTGATATAACAAGGGTTTCTAATTATAACGAATTTTCTGCTAAATTCGGTTCATTGAATCCTTGTAAATACAAAAATACGAATCAACTTAAATTCCAAGGAGCATATACAGCAAAGCAATTTCTACAAGAATCAAATGAAATGTATGTTTGTAGAGTTCTTGGTTTGTCTGGTTATGATGCAGGAGATCTTTGGGGTATCACTTTTGGTGGTGCAGTAGACACAAATACTATCGTTGAAGGTAGCACTTCTAATTTTACTGGAGAAATTCAATATGCTAATGGCGTACTTACCTCTGGTAGCTTTAGTAATAGTACTATCCAAGATATGTTTGATGCAGGTTTCTTAACTGCTGATTCATTCGGTGGATACAATGTATCAACTGGTACCACATTGTCTTATACTAGCCTTGATGGATTTGTATCTAATTGTGATGGTAATTTTTACAGCAGCAGATTTGATGCTGTTGTTGTTGGTAGAGAAGACCAATATATCTGTTTAACAGGTGTTACTACTCAAGGTGGATATGTTTATCAGAGTTCTATTACAAACACTTGTTCTGTACAATTTGGTGTAGGTACTCAAACCATAGGTTCAACTTTGAATATCACTGTTACAACTCCAATAGTAATAGTTGATCAAAATTCAAGTGAAATACAACCTGTTAGCGCTGGAGTTATTGTAGTTAAAGGTGGAACAATCACCCATAATGCAGATGAAAGCATCACCATTCAAAATGGTACAATTACATTACCTAATGGTGATATTCTAAACGGTACTCTTTACAAAATTTGTGAATTAGGTTCTAACTTAGTTGAATACGATTGTAATGGAATTAATGGTACTGGTTACACTATTGTAACAGGTACAACTGTAATTAATACCCCTGTTTTCCAATCTGGAAGCAGCACCACTGAAATTCAAATCCCTTCTGGTATTGTCTCAATTCAATTGAGTGGTAGTGTTACACAATTAACCGCAACAGCACTTGCTGAATTTGAAAATCAAATTGTGTGTGGCTTGAGAAGCGTTGGTTCATATAATGGAAATGAAGAGTTAGAATTCAGAGTTAAGAATACTAATTTATTGATTGAACCTATCGTTGCTGGTCAAATGATTAAACCTTACGATGATTTCAAATTAACTGGAACTGATACTAGCGGTACAGAGTTTTCTTACATCGTATCTTTGGATACAAGAAAGAAAAACTATATCAATAAAGTATTTGGAGTAAGAGCTAATTGCTGTGAAAACGATTCACCTCTTTATATTTCTGAATTATATCAAACAATGTTTGATAATTTGGTGGCTCAAAATAAGATTCACTGTATCAAACCAACTATTTGCCATAATACTACTTTGTGGAATTATAAGCAAGAATACCGTGGAGCAGAAACACCTTATGTTGTATCTGAATTACGTGGTAATAAATTGGTGAGATTGTTTAAGTTCTTAACTTTGGGTGACGGTGATTCCGCAAACAGATATATTAAAATCAGTATAACCAACATCCGTCCTGATAGAAGATTGTTTGACGTTTTGGTTAGAAGCTATAACGATACAGACAAGAACCCTGTTATCCTTGAACAGTTTGCTAACTGCTCTTTGGATGTACAGAGCAATAACTACATTGCTAGATTGATTGGAGGTAAAGCTCTAAATGATATTTACCCACAACAGTCAATGTATATTAGTGTTGATGTTGCAGCGTCTTGTGTTTTTGATGCCTTCCCTGCTGGTTATGAAGGATATCCTGTAGTTGATTATGGTGATTGTGCCGTTGCACCTTCAATCCAATATAAGACCTCTTATGAGACAACTGATAAGGTTCGTTATGAATTCTTAGGTTTGAATAGTAATGATGGTTACGATCAAGATTTGTTTGATTGGCATGGACAACCTAGCTCTGGTGTACTTTCATTCACTGGTACTACAGATGGTTTCCACATGGACGTTGATGCAGCTACAGCTAGTATTGATGGTGTAGGTCAATTGTCTTTCCAAGTAGGTAATCATGAGTTTAGAAATGATGCTGATTTAGAAGGAACTGCTTATGCAAAACTAAACGCTAGAAAGTTCACTATGGCATTCTACGGTGGTTTTGATGGTTGGGATATTCACAGAATGACTACTGGTAACAGATCTAATGGTGATCAATACTTTGTTAACGGTACAAACGGTATCTTAGGTTTGGCTTCAAGTGCTTTTGATACTTATGTATTAGAAGATTTTGACGGCGAAGTATCAACTGTTATAAATTCAGATTACTATGCTTACCTAAAAGGTATCAGAGCGATTGCTAATCCTGAAGCGGTAAAATATAATTTGGTTGTAACACCTAATATTAATACATTCGACAACTCTAATTTGGTTGAAGAAATGATTGAAATGTTAGAAGAAGTACGTTGCGATGCTTTCTATATTGCTGATACACCTTCTAGGGATGCAGACGGAGTTCCATATAGTGCTAAATTCTTAGCTGATAGACTAGATGGTTTATATTCTACTTCTTTTGCAGCTACTTATGCTTATGATTGTATCTATAATGATTTGGAAAACAATACTTATGTATATGTTCCAGCAAGTGTGGATATGCCCCGTATTTATGCTGTAAATGATAGAATTTCAAGAGTTTGGTTCGCACCTAGTGGTAAGAGACGTGGTGGCAGCGTATTTGTTGACGTTGTTAAGAATCCTACTCAAGATGAAAGAGATGATTTGTACACAGGTCGTATCAACAGTATGTGGAGAGATGCAGGTATTGTTACCACATGGGGTAATAAGACACTTCAAATTGAAGAAACTGTTTTAGATAGAATCAATGTTAGAAGATTGATGATTTATATCAGACAGCTTTTGGCAGACGTATCTGTTAATTTGTTATTTGAACAAAATGATGAAACAGTTAGAAGACAGTTTGAAAGCCTTGTGAACCCAATCTTATCTAATATCAGAAACGAAAGAGGTATCATCAACTTTAGAATTGAACTAGATAACAATCCGAGAGCATTTGAAACAAATCAATTGAATGGTAAAATTTTAATTCAACCTACGTTGGCTTTGGAGCAAATTAATATCGGTTTCACATTAACAAATAACAGTGCAAGTTTTGACAATGTTTAAATTTACAGACGAAGAAAAAACGTTTAAAGATATAGTTAAAGAAGAAGTTTTCCGACAATACCTTGTCGGAAACCTTCTTTCTTTGAATGAACAACAAAAGCGAAATAAAATTACTAGTGTAGGTAGAAAAGCTCGCGGTAAATTCTCTGCAAGTCAACTTAAAAATGATGATAACGATGAAGAAAATCTACCTGATCCAGATGAATTAGTTAAGAATTTTTTAGCTAAGCCTAGACCAGAAAGAGAAGGCATAATTAAAGAAACTAATTCAGCTTTTATATCTAATTTATCTGATGAAGATGATTTTGTTGATTATACATTAGAAAAAAATATTAATAATCAAGATTTATTTTTAGCTGTTACTTTTTATGCTTTAGGTTATAAAGAAGAAATAACTAAAATAAAAGGGTTTATTTATAATTTTTATTTAGAATATCTGTTAGAAACTTTTTTTAAACCAACTTCTTCTTTTTTTGGAAGTAAAAGTTCTTTTACTGGGAATAAAAAAATAGATAAACTTATTCAAAATAATATATACAAATATTTTTCTAATATTTTAACTGATAGAGGTAGGGTACCTAGTGAATTTCGTTCTTTAGATAATAGTATTACTGATTACATAGAGAATAGTTTACAAAATGTTAAACCTAATCTTAATGAAGGCATTTTAACTTCGATTAACTTAGGAAGACTTATATTTACTATAAATTATTTGTTTGCTTTTAACAGAAAAACAAATGAATATATTAAAAGTGTTTTATCTAAAATGAATAAAGAAGATTTAAAAGATATAAGTAAAGGTGGGCAAAGTAATACAGCTTCTTTAATAACTATGGCTATACTAGAAAGGATAGCTGATGAACTAAAAGGTATTCAAATAAAGAAAGATAAAAATTTAGATAAATTACTTGCTTTAATTGGGTATAATGTGCTTAAAAAGAGTTCTTATATAAATAACAGATTAGAAAATGCGATAGGAAAAGCTATACAATCTAAATTAGAATATTTAAAGGCACCTAAAACACAATTAACAGACGTATTAGCTTCACTTGGAGGTTTTGCTCGTTAATTTTTTCTAAACATATTTATTCAAATAAAAAACATTTAAAAAATAAAAAATAATTATGGCTGATTTACTGTTGTCATCACCACTAAAAGCGGAACCTAAAAAGCAAAATAGATGGCTTTTGAGATTTCCAACAGATATAGGTATTCAAACTTGGGCTTGTAAAACTGTTACTGCACCTAAAATGAATATTACTACTAATGAAATGAAATTCTTAAATACTTCAACTTATGTTAACGGTTCTTATACATGGGAAAGTATGACTATAACTGTAAGAGATTTCATTGCGCCGTCCACCTCTCAAGGTCTTATTGAATGGGTACGTTTACATGCTGAATCTGTAACTGGTCGTATGGGTTATAATGTAGGTTCATCTAAAACAATTAATTTAGAATTGCTTGATCCAACAGGTGTTAGAATCTCTGAATGGTTGTGTGTAAATTGTATATTGAAAGATTCAGTAGATTTTGGTGGAAACCTTGATTATGCTAATGATGAAGTTTTAGAACTATCATTTACTATTCAACCACAGTATTGTGTGTTGTTATATTAATATTACAATACTTAATATTATTGAATGCTATATGTTAACATTGTTAACGTATAGCATTTTTTATTTAAAAAAAATTAAAAATCCATATATTTAAAAATAAAAAAAATATATTTTATGTTTTCAGAACCTAAATTCGATATAATTTCCTTACCTTCTGGTGGTAAATTTTACCATAACAAATGTAACCAAGTAAAAGTATACCATTTAACTTTGGTAGATGAAGAGATTATGACTGCACCTAATTTACTTAATTCAGGTGAGATGATTGATAAACTTTTAGAGAGAAAAGTTACTATGGTAGATGAAAAGACTCCTTTTATTCACCCACAAAAAATGTTATTAGGGGATAGATTAGCTCTTTTAGTTTTCTTAAGGATTACTATGGATAATTTATATATGATTGATGTGGACGGCGAACCTTATGAATTTGATTTAACTACATTGAAAGTAAAAGAGCTCACAATTCATCCAAATGAAAACGGTGAATTCGAATTTCTTTTACCTAAAGCTAAAAATAAAGTAACTTTTAAATTGATGACTGGTGAAGACGAAAAAGACGTTAGAAACACTCTTGCAAAATTACCTAATAGCAATATATATAAAGCCATTAGATTAGAAAAATTAATTACTTCGGTGGACGGCGAAAGAGATAAAATGGTTATATCTGCATTTGTAAAACAAATGAATATTATAGACGCTAATAATCTCATAAAATATATGAGTGATGTTACTCCAAGTTTAGATTTTGAAATCGAAGTAATAAGCCCATTAACAGGTAAATTAAAAAGACAAGAATTAGAGATGACTAGCGAGTTTTTTTTTCCCAATACGTAAGGATTTGTAAAAGAATATTTAACCTTCCATTAGAATATATAAAAGTTTATTTAGAAGAAATGTTTTTATTGGTAAAATATGCTAACTTCACAAGAGAAGATGTTAGAAACATGCCAATTTTAGAAAGAAAATTTCATTTAGATAAATTATTAGAATATACAACAGCAGAAAATGGTCAAAAAAATGAATAATTTTTTTGACCATTATTTATTATAAAAGTATTTTTTTATGGCAGCACCATTATTAGCCGCGTTAGGTAGGATAGGAGCATCTATGGGTAGAGCAGCTACTTCTATAGGTAAAGGTTTAGGAAATTTGGGTAAAGTAGGATTTACAGATTTATCAGGTAAATTCGGTCAATTAGCTTCTGGTTTAAGTGGTACCATACAAGTTATGCAAAAACTTAAACCTGTTGTTGAAGGATTAACTAAAGCATACGTTTTTGGTATAGATTATTTTAAATCTAAGATTGTACAAGTTGGTACTGAATATCTTGAAGGGTTTGAAATATTTAAAACTTTTAACATTAATTTTGGAAGTCAATATAATACTCCTTTTGGTACTACAAAATATTGGGATGATACATTAAGAGCTATAAATAGTGCAAACAAACAATTGGGTATAGCTGGTAATTTTTCAGAACAAATAAGGAAAAATATATTAGTTACAGGGGAGCAAACTTTAGCCTTAGGATTTAGTCAAAAAGAATTAACTGAAACTTATAGGACATTTACTGAAAGTTACGGGAGAAATATTATGTTATCTGGTAATGAATTGGCCAGTATGACAAAAATATCTAATACTTTAGGTGAAAATTATAATCAAATATTTGGATTAACAAAATTATACGGAGCTTCTATTGAAAACACTTTCGATTTTTTAGATCAAAGTAATAAAGAAGTTGATAAATTAGGTTTAAATACTAAAAAAGTATTTGGCGATATTCAAAGTAACATAAGATTAATTGATAAATTCAATTTTAAAAATGGTGTTCAGGGTTTGTCTAATATGGCAAAACAGGCAAATAGATTAGGCATGGAAATGCAGTCAATTTCTAATTTTGCTGATAAAGTTTATAACCCAGAAGATGCTATTGAAGCAGCAGCAAGTTTACAAATGTTAGGTGGAGAATTCGCTAAATTAGGTGATCCATTTAGTTTGTTGTACGATGCAAATAATGACTTAGAAGCATTAACTGAAAAATTAGCTGAAGTAACAAAAGGTATGGGGGCTTTAAATCGTCAAACAGGTATGATTGATTTATCACCTCTTGAAATGCGTCAATTAAGATCTTTTTCATCTATTACTGGTCAAAGTGTTGAAGAATTAGCTAGACAAGCTAAATTAGCTAAAAAAGAAGATATAGTCGAACAAAATCTTGCACCTAATTTAAGACAATATACTGCTAAAATAGCAGGAATGGTATCTTTTGAAAAAGGCGTTGGCACTGTTAATATAGATGGTATAAAAAAGTCGATAAAAGATTTAACTGAAGCAGAAATAATAAAATTAAGTACTATAACTGAAGAAGCAGGTAAAAGTAGTTTTGATACCTTAGCTACAGCAAACCAAACTACTGTTGAACAATTAGAAATTTTTGCTCAAAAAGTAGTAATGGCATCTAATAATTTAGAAACCTTAGCGATAGAAACAAAAAATGCAAAAGACAGTTTAGCGAATTTTTATCGTGGTTTAAATGATCCAAGTAGTTTAACTAATTTAGGTATAAGTAAATCTAATGAATATAAAAGAGGTATGGCTACTGAAGCAGGTAAAGTAGCTAGAGGTGAAGATACACTAAGTAAATTTTTTAGTAGCATGTCTACAGCACCACAATTAGGTAGTTCCACTTATTATAACATAAAAAAACAAATAGAAAGTGATAGATCAAGCAACGTACAAGGGCAAAAACCAGAGCTAAATGCTGGTCAACAAACATCTTTAAAATCTCAAAATTCAAATATTGGTCAACAAACATCTTTTAAACCCCAAGATTCAAATTTAAAAACTATTAGTTCAGTTCAAAAATCTTCTACTATAACAAGTAATAATAATAACACAAATACAAATAATACTAACGTTAACTTTTTAACTGGAGAAACTTTATCAATGAAAGTTTACGTTGACAATAAGCCAACTACAACAATAGATCTATCAAAAGATACTAAATTTATGGAAGCTATTTTGAAAAGTACAAATTCAAATGGTGGTAGAAATACAGGTCCTTATTAAGGAATAATTTAAAAAACCCCTATTTATAAGGATATATTAAATACAAGGGAATATGTGTAAAACACTGTTAGATTTAGTAGCTACAAATAAGAGAGAGGAAGATAAAGGTAAAATCTTATATCCTACATCTGAAGCTAAAAAGAATATAGACACTCAATATGGTCTTGATGGCTTTTTTGAGGAAGCCCGTATCCCTTTTAATGGTAATCCTTTAAATTATTCACCTGATCCTTTAGATATAGGTGCCACTTACTTAAACGACTTGTTTGATTTAAACGTAAGTAGACCAGATATTTTTGAAGTTAAAAGTGTTGATTTTGGAGATATATCAGTGATAGATATGCCTTCTATATCAGATGTTTCTGAAGGATTTTATAGAGATATTATACCTTGTAATTTATATGCTAATCCTGAATATGAATTTATAGGTTTGGAACCTTGTCCCCCATTTGAGGAACAAGAAACAAATTACCTTGAATATATTAGGAGAATACAATCGACTTCAACAGTCTTTGACACTTTATCTATTTTTAATAGATTAAAAACTGTAGATACAAAGTTAGGTTTAATCGGTTCAGATGCTTTAAATGAGCATTTTGAGAGAAATTTAGATAATAATGTTAAACAGATAGCTAGTGAATATTTACAAACTAGTCCTTTTAGAATATTACAAGAAGGTAATATATTAAGATTACCTTATGATATTACTGTGCCTAAAACAGCTTTAGGTAAAGTTGGTTTATTTTTAGAAAAACTAACTGGTTCTTATGTTCCATTTAGTTTTTTACCAGATGATGCTTTCAATATAAATAGAAAATCTGAATTTTCTAAAACTGAACAGACAACTATTCTTTTAGAATATACTGGTCCAGGGCAAAAGGAAGCACTATATAATCATTTTAGGACTATAGAAAATGAAAATGGTTATACACCTACACTGAAAGATTCTGAAGGTAATTTTATAGTTAAAGATAATCAGTATGTTTATGTTGGTTCTAATGCACCTGAACCATTCACTAACATGGCTGACTTCAACGCTGAAGTGATTACAGTTGAAGATTTTGAATTTGTTAAAGATAAATTAGGGACACAAATTAAAAGATTTAAGTATACACAAACTGAATATAATCCCAATTATGGTGTTAATTCTACTATAAAAAATGATACATCTCCAAATTTAATTAGTTCATCTGAAGATTTTTTCTATAATGAAGATGAAACTAAAAATGCACCTTTTAATAAAAATAACCTAGAAGCTATTTGGGATGCAACCACTGAAAATAGATTTAATAGTAAGTCTTTGTTATTTAAAACAAAAGAAATAGTAAACGCTACTAGGAATAATGTTGTTGGTCCCTTTATATCAACAGTTGAAAAAGACTTTGATATAATTCAAAACGGTAAACAAGTTAAAATTTCTAGGGGAGATGCTGTTACTGCAAAAGGAGGTTGGTTCATAGATGAAGGACCAGCAAATGAACCTTACATTGTTTCAAAAGGTGATTTTTTTAGGGTATTTACAAAAGAACGGAAATACACTAAACTAAATAGGGCTATCTCTAGTAGAGGTTTATATAGAGAAAACGCTAGTTTAAGCGTTTTAGGTGATAATGGATTAGTAAATTTTGCCCCAACCTATCGGTCATCCAATAATGCTATGATAAAAAACTATATGTTTTCTATTGAAAATTTAGCTTGGGATGGATTTTTAAACGGTTTAGAAGATTGTGAGAAAGGAAACGGAGATCCATTATCAGGGCATAAAGGTAGAATCATGTGGTTCCCACCTTATGATTTAACTTTTGATGAAAGTGTATCTGTTGATTGGAATGAACACAATTTTATAGGAAGAGGTGAGGCTGTAAAAACATATAATAACACTAAAAGAACAGGTACTTTAAGTTTTAAAATGATTGTTGACTACCCTTCAGTAGTTAATAAACTAAGAGGTCAAAGAACTGAAATATGGGAAAGATATTTTAAAGGGGATAAGTCTGTTATAGAAGAAATATTAGCATTAAAAAGAAAAAAATCGAACGAAGAATTAATTGATGAAAGAAAGAAGAAAGGAGTAAAGCCACCTGAAAAAACTACTAATGAGCCAATAGTAGACGATAAACAAAAGAAAGAAAAAGAAGCTGAAGATAGCCTAGAGTTATCATTCAGTATGATTCCTATTGTAACGGCTTATTTTCCAAATAATGTAGCTGAAATACCTGTTAGGTCAGGTGATATTAGATTAAATTCTGGTTATCAATCTATATACCAAATAGCAGGTTTAGATTATACTTATTATAAAGGTGTTAAGAGAGATAAATCATCTGGTTTAGCCTATGAAAATAGAACAAATTATTATTTAAACAATAATTTTTTTGACGATCAATATTTAAAAGAAACTTTAGATGATTTAATTTTAAAGGCAGCTAATGAAAAGGTTGAAGAAATCAGATTCTTTTTTATAGGAAGTGCTAGTCAAGCAGTGCCTTTAGATACAACAAATGATATTCTTTCTAAAAAAAGAGCTGAAAATTTAAAAACTTGGTTTATACAAAAATTCAATGATTACAAATCATATAATGATATAGGTGATATTAAAATTATTTTTGAAGAACCTGAATTCATAGGTGATCTTATTAGTTTTAATACAGGTGATGATGTACCGAGAGATAATAGAGCTGCAATAGAAGCTAGATCAGCAGAAGTAAAAGCATTTTTTGAAGTACCTCCTAAAAAAGATGATTTAAAAACAGCTAACGATGTTATTGCCGAGGATAATTTGAATCAAGATAATGATTTAACAGATAGTGAACCAAAAATAATAGATAATGAAACTTCTGATTTATTAGATGATTTAGCTGATATTAGGGAATGTGATGTTTTTGAATACTTGGAAACTTATGAACCACAGCATTTAAAAACAATATCTGAAAAGATTAAATATTTCCACCCTGCATTTCATTCTATGACACCTGAAGGTTTTAATAGTAGACTTAATTTCTTACATCAATGTACGAGGCAAAGTAGAAATATAGGCGTTGATGGAATTGATAATATAAGTAATTTAGCTTTTGGCCGTCCACCTATATGTATCCTCAAAATAGGTGATTTTTTTCATACTAAAATAGTTATTGACTCTTTAAGTATACAATATAAATCAGACGAAATAAAATGGGATTTAAACCCAGAAGGATTTGTTGCACCAATGATTGCATATATAACTTTAAATATTACATTCTTAGGTGGTCAATCCCTTGTTGGTCCAATTAACAGATTACAAAATGCTCTGTCGTTTAATTTCTACTCATCTATGAATATGTTCGACCCAAGATCAGCTATAATCAAATATGTTGAATCAAAAGATGATAAAGGAAATGATACTTCAAGATACAAAGTTATAGATAGGATACCTATGAGACATGATTCAGAAATAGATAAAGAAAATATTGATGATACAACAAGATTAAGAGATAATAAAGATATTAAACAAAAACCGACAGTTGCAGCTTTATCTTTATATAGTGGTCAAATAGATTAAAATTATGTATTATAATATTTACACACCTTTTAGGGTGAATGAAAAATTAACAGATATTCCTTTTGTTAAGTTACCAACTAAAAGTACAGACTTAACATACGTTTGGAATAAACTTAGTGATAGAATGGATACTGTATCAGAACAGTTCTATTCAAATCCATTTGGAGGTAAATTCATCTTAATGGCTAATGCTACTATTTGTAAAAATGAAGACGAAATACCTGATGGAACCATTCTTGTAATTCCATTCCCTTATAATGATGCTTTACAGAGGTGGTTAAATGAGGTTGAAAAGCTGAAACAATACTATTAATAATATATAAAAACATATACTTTAGGTATATTATTATATAGTATTCTCAAAAAACCAAAAGTTTAAAAAAACAGACGTATCTAATTGTTTATCAATTATTTACATATTACAGTAAAAAAATTATTTCAAAAAAAGTGAAGTAAATTTTTTGAAATATCTGTATTATTAAAAAATATAAAAGTACAAACTTTAGATATATTATTATATAAGAATAATGAAAAATCAAAAGTTTAAAAAAATGGTATTCAAATAATTGATTACCAATATAATACAGATAAAGAAAAAAATAGTTTTAATGGCTAATTTAGGTAATTATAATTACAATGTTCAAACTATACCTAGTGGAACTAAGGATAATACTCCTTTCTTCACTTATGTTGTAGATCCTAATCCCACTGATAACGTTTCAGTTAATCCAGAGGATTTGTTTATATTTGTTAGATTGAGGTCTTTCCCTCAAAACAGATCTGTTATTACTTCAGATAACACTTATTCTTCTAGGGCTAGAGAAGAAGATGCTATTTCTTTTATTGCCACTTCAAGTCAAAACGAATTGGATGGAAAGACAGGTTATTTGACTACTAATTACACTAATATAGGTTTAAATGAAACTAACCCTGAAGGATTGGGGATAACTAGAATTTCTATTGAAACTGCTATGATGACTCCACCTAAAGTGGAAATTGATTTTGTAGATGTTAGGGGTTCTGCTGTTTTCAATAACTATGAATACTTTGATGGAGATGGAGCTGAAAATACTTCAAAGTATAATTCTTTCTTTAGATTACCTTATCCTATTTATGAATTAACTGTTAAAGGGTATTATGGTAGACCAACTACTTATTACCTTAATATGATTGATTTTAAAGCAACTTTTGACGCTGAAAAAGGAGATTTCGTTATTAAGTGTAAATTCTTGGGGTATCAGTTTTCTTTTTTATCTGATATTATGACTAAGTATGTTATTGCTTTAAATTCTACACCTACTGGTAAGGATTATTTAAGCAAGTACTTAAAAAAAGACAATACATTAGGTTTGTCTACTATCACTGAATTATTAATTAAGTACACTGAAATAGCTGTTTATACGGAGAATTTTAAGCGTAAAGACACAGAGTATGATAAACTTGTTGTTTTAAATACTTTGAGTGGTATTATAAATGATTTAACTGCTATTGTTAATTCGCCGTCCACCCTCATTTCAAGCCAAATAGGATTACCCATTCTTGATGATTCATTTAAGTCAGGAGAAGGGCATTATTTTTTTAGGGATATAGGTGTATTTTCAAATAAATTAAATGGTAATTTATCTGAATTACAAGAAAGGATAAACAATAAAATAGATGAATATAATAGAATTATAAACTTTAACATATCAAAAGACTCTACATTAAACGATTTTATTTTAGATAAAATCACATTTAATTTCTCTAAGGGTTACAACGAAATCGACAATACATTACTTAATGATGTTGATGCCGAAATAGTTGCTAACGAGGGTAAGAGTTTTTTGTCTCTATATCAGAGTAATTTGATTAATATACAGAGTAAATTTCAGTCTTATACTCCTGTATCTTACGTTTCTTTTTATCTAGTTAGAGATACTATTTACAAAAAAAAGAAACTTATAGATAACACTAGAAGAACTATTGAAGAAAAAGTAGTAGATAAATTAAATGAAGCATATATTCAAGATATTGGCTTTAATCCAACTGTATATAATGTATTTGAAATTATATTCGGTAATGTTGATATATTTTTGAATCAGCTTTACGATACTTGTGTTAAAGCCGAAAGTATAGGTGACATACGTGTTAGTGGATTAAATGATTATTATTCAATTCAAGGTAATTTGAAGGGCCTTACTGATATTCCTATTTCTGAAAATAAGATATACCCTTTTCCTGCTGTTTATGATTTGGACGGCGAAAGAGTATGGCTAGGGGATATTGTAGGTGAAAATAACCCTAACTTTCCCGAAATCCAAATTGTAAATGATATTATTAAAGGGTTGACCTCTGATGAACTCTTTAACTTACCTTCTAACCCTTATGCCTATAGTGAAGACTCTACATATAAGTGGATGCCTATTAGTTCAGTTGATTACGTAGAAAATGAGTTAGGGAAAGGGGATTTGTTTGATTATTCTAATATTAATAATTCTGAATTAATTAAAATTTTAATAAAAAGATTAAGAATTTTATATTCATTTAGCGCTTTTGATGCCACATTGACTTCACCAAATTTTGACACATATATCTTTAGATATTCATTTGTTGAAGCTGGTTATTTCGTTGATAGTATTCTAAACGATAAAGTGTTACAATTCTTATCTAATATAGACGTAAATGCTTTTACTGATGCAGCAGCTAATTATGATTATTCGAATGATAATGTTAACTTAGGCAATTATTTTTATTTAGATGTTACAGGTAATGGAGCTAATAATGCTGCACCAATATCATACTTGGATAATAATAACCTTAGTTATTTGTTAAACGCTAAAACAATATTTTCAAGTAAAGTAATGTCACCTACTATATCTCAATTAACTGATGATAAGTTGTCTGACTTTGCTTTAAGTGTTCTTTTCCCTGCAAGTGACTTTGTATTTGATTCTAGTTATTACGGTATAAATGGTGATTTAACTTTGGCATTTGAAAATGAAGAAATAAATAAATACCTCGATACAACAACCCAATCTTTACCTAAAATAATAGGATTAAACAATCTAAATTTAATAGATGGTGTTATAGGGTATAATGCTTTAGCTAATAATGCAAATGATAGAGCCAATAATTCTAGGAATAATATTGGCAAACCATTAAAAATTAATTTTCCGTCAAATGATAAGACTTTGTTTGACATGTTTTATTATGACAAAAATAATAAACATGCCAAGGCTTTTTTGTATTTAACCACTATCGGATATAAAAATTATTACTATTTTAGAGAATTTTTATATCAGAAAGCTAGTTGTAATCTTTTTATGTCTGAATATTACATTGCTTATATAGGTGGTTTAATAAAACATGCCAAAGAATATTATGAAAATGGTTATAATTTCTTAATAGATGATATAAAATTTCAACCTGAATACAGTAGTGCAGTAGCTTATAACAATTTGTTTAAAACACCTTCAATAACTCAAACAGAAATCCCTACCTTTTTATCGGATTCAGCTGTTAAGTTTTTTATTGATGCTTTTGAACAATTTGTTATTAAATATAATGATCAAGGGTTTAGTAATTATGTTTACAATTATGTTACTAAAGCACCTGCATCTGGGTCTACAATAGGGGACTATGAAACAGGTTTTGATGAAATTTTAAGAGGTATTAAAAGCTATAAAATCATTACAGTTCCGTCTGTAAGATTATTCTTTAAACAACCTATTCTTAATCCGACTACAGATTTTGTTAGAAAATATTCCCAAAATTTTATAACAACTGTAAAAAATTACGCT